>Ga0256831_1000132_pt1 | contig 39588 bp, 52 predicted proteins | sample 132544metaG_FD_189087 | JGI IMG/M metagenome (GOLD analysis project Ga0256831, IMG submission 189087) | Hydrothermal vent microbial communities from Lau Basin, Pacific Ocean - 132-544 | ecosystem: Environmental > Aquatic > Marine > Hydrothermal vents | place: Pacific Ocean: Lau Basin | collected...
CTACTTGTATAAGCTTCACATCATCTATTACTATTTGCCCACCGGTATATCCACCGGTTATCTCCAATCCTTCTTCAACACAAGAACTTGCTGGACTTGACTTAAAGGGTTCGGTGATGTGTTCTCCCACCCCCGTATCAAGTTCTATATCTTCTAATGCAAGAGCTTGTGCCGACGATAGATTTCTTCCCATTATTTGTAGTTTCCCGCTTCCAACCAACGAATTAGATACCACTTTGTATTTCATCACGAATCTTTTATCTGCCTTGCCGGAAGGTGAAATTGAATGCCAAGCATACTGAACATTGCTATCTGCAGTAAGAATGAGTTGTCCACCGCTGATTGACGCTCCTGAAGAAAGATACCAGCCCGTTGAAGATGAAAAATCTCCAGCTCCACCATAGAAATCTTCTTGACTTGCCTTCTGCAGCTCGTAAGGTATCACTGCTGTTTCGTGTGAACCGTTATTGTAAAGTTGTTCAATGTAATCAGAAACGTCCATATTATAAAAATGAACATCCAGCAATTTGAAACCGAGAAAATCAGAGCTCCCCTTTTGTGAGCCAAAATACATTGGTTCGTCTTGGTCTGTATCAAGGGCGGTAATGGATGATATTTTCTCAACTTTCCCATTAATCCATATTTCAATAGCATTTTCTTTTCTCAGAATTACAATATGATAAATCCCTTCCCCAAACTCATTATCAGTTTGGACGTTATTCAGATTTGAACCGTCGTATTCGAGAAATCTGAAGTGTTTTGATGTGCCGTTTCCGTAATCCAGAGATACGTATTTCGTACTTCCAGAATTAGATTTAGCAAAAATTCTTCCAACAGCGGAAGAATTCGTAATAACAAGCCAGATTTCAGCGCTATAATCTTTATCTCCAAAATTATGGTTTGTGTTTGCTGGAACTATAGCTGAGTCATTAACTCCGTCAAATACCAGTCCACCTTTCGAGTCTGACCATTTGTCAGCCAATACTACTTCGTGAACACCATCAGCATCTTGCACAGATGCAACACCATTAACATTCACATAAGCAATCTCATCACCAGTGAGTGTTGCGAGTTTGGCTTCGTCAAGGGAGACGAGTTTCAGCGAGCCGCCGTCGCCGGAGCCATTATTTGCGAAGCGGAAAACTTCCGTCGAGCCGATATAGCCCACTATGTCGCCCGTACCGTCGGTGTTTTTATCAGCGCGAAGTTCAAAATCGACATCCGCGCCGCGCGAAAGAAGGGCTTTTATCGCATTCACAATGGAAATCCGCTCTTCCTCAGTCCTATCGGCGGAAGAAACTACAAAATAATGCGTATCGAGGAAACTCGTTATCTCCGCCGCCAAATCTTTAATTCTAATATCAGCCATTTATTTATCTCCTAATTTTTATTCTTTATCTTTCAAAACGATGTAATTTCCGTTGCCGTCGGTCATCGTGTTGCCGTTGCCGTCGGTCCAGCCCTTGCTTATTATTCTGCGGACGCCCGCAATAGCTCTGCTTACGAGATTAAGCGCGAACGAAATCATTAGATCAGCCCTATAATTCCGCTTGCGGTTGTGCCGGTTGCGTAAACCATCTTCACTCTTACCGGTAATGTCGTTCCCGCCGCGACGCCTTGAAATGTTACCACTCCGCCGCCGCTCATCTGCACTTTCACCGTTCCGCTCGTACCGCAAAACAGTCCGCGCGTGATGTAAGTAATTTCCGCCGTGTCGCTCGGAGTAATATCAAAAGCGTTTACTGCCGGAGCGGTTATGCTCACATTTTCCGCGCTTACTCCGTTGTGAAATAATTCTATTGCTGCCATAATTTATCTTCCCTTTTTCTTAATAATCTTGTTCGCCTATCAGAAAATATTCTTGCTCGTAGCTGAAATTAATTGTCACCGTCAGCTCGCCGAAAACTTTTTCCTCATAATTTATTTCGCGCGTAAATCCCCCGCGCTCCGCCGTCAGCGATGCGTTCAACGTCGCCCGCCAACTGTCGATATTCGCCCCTATCATTCTGTATATATCCGCCCGCGCTTGACGAAGGAAACTCGCCGTCGATGCTGAGTTCTTAGCCGCGACAAAAAACTCGTAACTCAAAATTTCGTGCTGATAATCTGCTTGCTCATCATCCGCCGCGCCGGAATTATCCCTAATCTCAAAAACAACATTGTCCTCTTTCGGCATTACCGCGCCTTTCCACTCGCGGAGGTAATTCCCCAGATCCGTTTCGTAATTTTTCCCCGCTTCATACTCATTCGCTTTTAAAATTTGCGATGCGGCGGCATAAACCAATTGATATAATCTATTCTCAAAATTCATCTTCACTAAGCTCCAGAATGGTTACGCCGTAGCCGTCCGGCTGAATCGAGCGGACGTAGTAAGTCGCTGAGTTCACAACCACCGTATCTCCGTGCGAAACTCCGCCGACATCGCTTGTTTTCGCATAAAAAATAGGATTATCCGCTTCGGCGGAAATGCCGAGAGAGACAATCTCGAAATCATCAAGGAAATGCCCCGAAACGGTTTGAGATACTCCCGCCGAAGTTATCTCGGCGGAAGTCTCAATTCCCATTTCAAAAAATTCGTCGATAGGAAAATCGATACTCATTATTTCGCTTTCTCGTCAACAATTTCGCCGATGCCGCGCGACAAAATCTCGTGCTTTACTTCGCCCGCTATTTTTACAACATCGCCCGCCTTGTAGGCTTTTACTTTGTTGGTCGATGTTTCTTTCAAGCGCACAGCTTGTTTCAACTTTACGTTTTCGGCTTTTTTCCAATCAATCTGTTTCATTTTTTAATACCTCTTTTTGTTTTCAAAATTTTAATCCGGAGCGGCTTTCACACCGCTCCATTAACTAATCAGTCTATACAGCAACGTCAGTTGCAAGCGCGAATGCAGAGGCTTGTCTGACGAGGAAATCAATTTCATCTTGAATTGTTACTGCGATTAATCCGCTTCCGGCTTCGGTGTAAGGATCAACAATAAGCTCGGCTGCTCCCCACTCGGCGAAAATCAACTGCGACCAATCGCCGAAGAAGAGATTCTGCGATTTTACGTTTTGAGTAATCAACGCCGGATAGCCGTTAGCGATGTTTTTGTCGTTCATTAAGAACTCCGCCGTGTTGTTCGCCTTCAAGGTAGTTTTCAGCTTACCTTTTACGGCGGCATTGGTAATCCACTTCATTGATTCGATTTCCGCGTTTGCCGTTGCGATTGCGGTTTCAAAAGCGACAATGTGCGCCCAATCAACCGTAAGCATACTTACCGAGCCAACGCCGGAAGTGCTGTCAATTCCGGTTGGCTCCGGAGCAACGCCGGTGCCGTGCAAACCGTAATAATCAACCTTAACCGCAAGCTGTGCGAACAAATCTTGATATACGAGAGCGTCAACCGACGGATTCGACTGAATCAATAGTTTTCTCGAATATTTTGTTTGCCCGGAAACAGTGTTCGGCGAACCGCTCACTTGCGTGAATGTCGGATCGCTCGGCGTCTGCGCCGTGCCTTCGGCGATTGCCGTGATTGTTGCGCCAGCCGACTGTTTAGGCAGCGCGATATTCCCTTGCAAGCCGGACAAGGACCTCATTCCCGCTTTCGCAAGGACTAAGCGATTGCGCAGATATTCGATGAACTCGTCGCCGCGTAAGTCCGTGCCGACCACCGACGCGCCGCCCGCTCCGGCTGTTAGAGTTCTTGCCGAGAAGTTCTGAATTTCGCGAGGCAGAAGAATGTTGCTTCCGGAGAATGTTTTATCGGTTCTTTCCGCAACGGCTTGAATGGCTTCGCGCTCCAATTCCGCGCCTTGCCAATTTCCCGAAGCCGCCGCCAAGATTGCGCGGGTAATCGAGAAATCCTTAATCTCCTTTCCGCTCATTCCGATTTCGGAGTTAGGCGTTTCAACCGGCTGACTCATATCGATGTTATCGAGAATGAAGTTGCGGAACTCTTCCGCGGTTTTCCCATTCGCAATCATTTCCGATGCGGTTTCCTTCAGCTTAGGCACTTTGCCCGCAAATCTTTCGGCAAATCCTTCAATCGCCGCAATTCTTTCCCTTTCAGCTTTTCTGATGTCCTGAACGTTTACTTTTTCATCCATTGGAGTTTCTCCCTTTGTTATTATTTTAATTTTGTTTTCTACTTCTTCGATTTTCCTTCCCATTGTGCCGAGAGCGTCAATCACGGCGTTATCTTTCGGCTCGTCGCGGAACTTAGCCGCGCTGTCGGCTCCGATAGCCACAAGCGAAACCTCTTTCGGCTCCCACTGTGTCCGGACGAGCATCGTCAAGCCGTCTTCGTAATCATTCACAAATTCACGCCCGCCAATAACCGCCTTTTCCCCTTTCGGGATAATTACCGTATGCTCCGGAAATGTGCGATAGCCGACAGATACGTCGGTGAGGTGTCCGTCGCGGACAAGCGAAAATTCTTGTTTTGCGTTTTCGGCGAAATGCGAAACGCCTACAAGCTCGTTTCCCTCAACTTGCAAATCGCGGATGCTCCCTTTGATATTCGCCACTTCGCGGCGCGAATGCGAATCCAACAGCGGCAATTGCCGGCTTTCCGGTATCATTACGCTTTCGGGTGTAATCAATAGGATTTCGCGGACGGCTTCCCACCGCTCCCAATCAATTACAACCGCCGGAGTTTCTGTCGCCGCAACCGTGCGCGCAGTCATTGAACCTTCGTCAATAACCTTGCGCATCGCCGCCGTGCGAGTGCATATTTTTTCGGTGCGCAGATAATCTTTTTGCGCATCCGATATTCTTAATGTTTCATTCATTTCTTCTCCTAAGCTATTTTTAATTCCGTTTCAAATTCTTTTTCGCCGCCGCTTCCGTCGGTCAGATTGCCGTTTGCCGTTTCATCAGCCGCCGCGCTTGACGGTTCGGCAATCAAGCCCGCTTCTTCAAGCATTTTCTTTTCACGCTTTTTCTGCAGAATGAAATCCTCAAGCGAGTAGCCGCGCTTTGCGAGAGTGCGTTCAAGAGTTTCGAGATTGTTATCGATTTCAAATGCGTCCGCCTTCGCTTCCTTCCAAGCGTCCACCCACTCGCCGCGAAAGCCCAAAAAGAAAGGTTTGTTGAACTTCTCAATCTTTGTGATTGGAAGATTTATTACTCCGCTTACGATTGACATATCAAGCCACCGGTAAAAGAGATCAAGCATTTTGTGATTGATTAGCCAGTTTTGAAGAGTCTTATACCCGGCGCGCGCATCCAGCAGAGCTGAACGCGAAGAAGTGTAATTAACATCTTTGAAGTTTGCCGAAAGAGTAGGATAATCAACATCCCAACCCGCCGAAACGCCTTGCAGAATGGCTTGCGTGAATGGCCCCTCGGCTCCCGAAGGATATGAAGGATCGAACGTATCAAAATTGTAACCTTCCGGCACAACATAGGTTTCGCCCGGCTCGATTGAACTTACAATATCGCCGTCGGAGTTTTCTTCTCCGCCCGCAATCGAAGCCGCGTCAAGCGTTCCCGGAACATCTTTCGGAACAAGAACGCCGGTTTTCATTGCGGCGGAACGCGCGTTAATCAGAACCGCTTCTTGATAGCCCTTGAGAATGTTCAGCCGGTACGCCGAAGGCAAGAACCACGAGATTCCGCGCAACTGCCCGACAAAATCCTTGCGATAGAGATGAATTATATTTTCCGCCGGAATGCGGATGTAATCTTGCGCCGAATAGTAGCTCGCGTACGTCATAGAAAGCGCATTAACTTTTTTGAAGTAGTAAGCCACCGGACGCATAACGTCGTCGTACTCAATGCCCATTATCACGCGGTTGCCGTTTGCTGCCGTGCCGCTGTATCTTTCATCACAAAGCGCGGGATCAATCTGCTGATATGTGAAATTAAACTTATTCCCCGCCGATTTTCCCTCGATAAGATTGAGGAAAATTTCGCCGTCCGTCGCGATTGTTTTCAGCTCAATCGCCGAAGCCTCGCGGAGCGTAACATCCCGCGTGATTGTGCAATTCTCCTTTTTGCTCCATTCCGCCCACGCTTCTTCGATTATCGAGTTAGCGTATTTGTCATATTGCTTTTTCGATTCGCCGGTTTCTTTATCCTTAATCCAATCAAACGCTTTATTCTGAAACGTAAATCCGTCCGGTCCGACGACATTTTTCTCGAGAAGCCGAATAAACTTTCGCGCGTAAGGATCGTTCTCCACCAAGTCCCGCGCCCGCGCCCGCAGAATCTGATTACCGGCGCGGATGTCGGCGTTGATGTTCGTTTGGCTCGAAGTCCACGAAGAAGTTAATCTATCAACATTCGACGCTTGAAATGCGCGCTTTGCGGTTTTTGGTTGCGGCGGAGTTTCGCGAAAAACGTTTGAGATTTTTGATAGTAAGCCCATTAATATTCCTCCAGAATTCTCGGCGCGCTTTTCCCCGCGGCGGTGCGTTTATCTTTGGCGACTTCTTTTTCAAAATATTTTTTCGCGTTGATTAATTCCTCAAGCGATAGGTATGCAATAGTGCGCCCCGCAAATTGAATTGATTCCTGCTCTTTTGTGGCGCGCCCCTTCAGAGTTGCGATAATAGCGTCAAGGATTATTTCGTTATCGGAGCGGGTGTCGTCGTCGGCAGTTAAGAGAGCTTTGATGTCGATGTAACCTTCTTCCACAATCTCAACCTCGCCGGAACGCGCCGCAACGGCTTGATAGCGGTAATTCCCTTCGGAGAGAGCCGAAGTTGTGGCTGTGCCAATATCAAAAACAAAGTCGTCTCCGGATGCGGTTGAGGTGAGAGTTACGGTTGAATCGGTTTTGTGTTTGAGGTAAATCGAAAGCGCCCATCCGTCCGAAGCGGCGTAATCGTCAAGCGATTCCGTCCAGCTCCAGCTCGCGCCGGCGTAAAGTGTTTGTTCTGTAAAAGTTAATATTGACAAGCTGCCGAATTCCTAATTTTTCGGCAAACTTATTAGGTAGGGAAATCGAAGTTTAGTGCAAATTTAAAAAAAATATTATTTTTTTTTCGTGCGTTTTTGCCCCCAAAAACGCAATATTTAGGAAGACAACAGTGCAAAATTTTGCACTGTTGTGAAAATTTTATAAGATTTTAGGAAAACGGTTATTCGTTTATCCGGTAGTTGTCAAACATTTTTGCTATCATCATCCCTAAACCAATAGAACTTTTCTAAATTTGTTCTCTTATCAATAATAATCATTTTATAAGGTTCTCCTAAATGGTCTATTGCATATAAACGCTTACAACTAAATCCTCGTAATGAATTTTCGGGCTTGTTTTCAATGAAAACTTGCGCAATATATCCGTTCCTATCTCTTTCAAATAAAAACTCATTACGATGCGGCTCCGCTATGCTAATTTTCCCACACGTAAAATATGCTTTAAATTTTACTCTGCCTACTAACGTATGAATTTTTAGTATCATTTGTTCTTTTGATAATTTCATTTTTAATCCTTTTTATTATTTCCGCAAAAACGATTTTACAACATTGGCTATAAAACATTAAAACGTTTCATAGCCCTTTTCGTTAGATGCAATCAGCTTAACTATTAGTTGCACCGCTTTAGTTTGTTTAAAATAAAAAAAGGGAAACGATTTTCACCGCTTCCCTTAAAACTGCCTCTAAATTTTTTGGTTCGTGTAATAGAGCTTTCACTCCGCACCGGCAGTTAGTTCGATTAAAAGGTGCAAGTACTTCGCAATAAGGTTCTAAATGAAGTACTTATCATCATTAAGGAAACTATGTACTATATTGCACCTGAAGTACATAGTTCAGTGAGTCTTTAACCTCACTTTTTTTCACACCAGTTAATTCTGGATTGCTCGCCTCGATTGACGACAGAAGTCCTTACTTCTGCTTGGCGTTCTCACGTACCGGAGTTTAGCCTTTTGATATTGTTGCCAATATCTTTTCTCACCTACCCGGCTTTTTACGACCACGACTTTTGCCCTCGTGGCAGAGGCTTTTGCTTTTCGGGATAACCAGTCCCGCCTGCAATTTTATTTTGCCGGAACGCAAAGCTTTTCAAAGAACCGAAACAAATATAATCTCTATGCTTCTTACTCTCAAGTATAGAAATGTTTCAGAAATGTTTCTATATAATCACAATTTTTGACTTGTTCATTTGTCCGGTAGTTAGCGGTAATTTCCATAATATTTATTCGCAAATTCTGCCATTAAATCAGCAATCTCAAAATCATTTTTTCCTGTAACTGAATCTTGAATGTGTGGATGATTACTTATTCCTTTTTTAAGTAAAAAATCTTCGGCATCTCCTCTATCGGCAGGCAACATACCGCTAACATCGGCTATCAATTCACTTAATTCTATCAGGTCTTTTAAAACATAGTCAAGAGTAGCTTTTTGTGCTATCTTATGTTTAATATTTTTAAACGGCTTTATTTCTATTTCAAGTTCTAATTCCTTTATTTCCTGTTTATATTTTTTAATTAAGTTTTGCACCGTTAAACCTTCTATTGTTTTCATTTTATTACCCCTTTACTGTTTACTCATTACTCATTACTGTTTTCTACTTCCTTCCCCCCGAATAAACAATCCTATGAATGCTTTCCGGCGTTATCTTAATTTCCTTTGAGGAAAACTGTTCGGCAAGCTCGTATTCAATATCTTCGACTTTCGCGCCGGAGTTGTGCAGCTTCTCAAATTCGATGCGAATACACAAATCACGATAAGCGCGCTCGTTGAGTATGCCCAAGTTCTGCGCCAGCTCCGCAATTTCGTGTATCAGCAGTTCATTATTTACGCCGTAGGTTGTCAAATCGTCGCTCCAAATTTCCATTTCAAAAATTGCCAACAGCTCATTTTGTCAAACTTATTCTTAAGTCTTTTGATTTCCTCTGCCAAAAGAACATTTTCGTCTTTTAGCTCTTGCACAACCTCATCATTCGTATAATAGAGTTTTTGGGTCCCATACAACATACTATTAACTACAACCGGAACTTTATCGTTAAGCAACAGTCTTTCTGTTTCCTTCAGATCTTCGTACTCCTCAATCCCAATAACCACTAACCCTTCAAATTCCATTTTATTTTCTCTTTTCTGTTTTTGTTCGTTTTTCGGGTAGTTAAATGCAATCGGCTTAACTATTAGTTAGTGTGAATTTTTATACTCCAAAAAACATTCAGTAGTGCAAAACACCTTTTTGTTTTGGCTTCTTGGTTTAAATTCTTTACCACAATTTTTACATACATATTTTTCCGATAAATTTCTACTTTGTGGTTCATCAAATACTTTTGGCAAATCAGCACCCATCATCATCATAATTGTTGCTAACTGCATTCCTCTTTTTTTATAATAGTTCATTGTCTCCTCCGTATAAAAATCAATCTAACAAGTTGCTCAATTTAGCCGCTTTGGCGGTCTGCATTTTCGCTTATTTTACTTTTCATCAGCTTAACTATTAGTTAGCCCTTTCCGTTATTCTATCATTATCATCATCTCCGCCAAAAGCAACTTCTACATAATCGCAATAAAAATCACTTTTTGCTAACCAATCCAAAAAATCTTTCCGTGCTTTGTCTAAATTTTCACTTACAGCCCAACCTTCTTTGCTTCCGTCTGGTGCGATAAAAAAACTTAACCCATCATTTACAATATACTCTATTGGCTCTGATATTAATTTTTCAGCACCTTTTTCATAAGAAGAAAAGATTTTTTTTGCTTCTTCTATTGTTTTTGAAATATGTTCTCTATTCCAACTCGTTACTATTATTGTGTGATGTTTAATATATCCCATTTCATTTCTCCTTTACTGTTTACTGATTACTCATAACTATTCACTGTCAACTATCAACTGTTTACTATTCCAACTGAAATGATTTTAGCTTTTTGGACTATTTCGGTGTTATTTCTTTTTACTGTTTTTTCAGCCATATATCCTATCGAAATCTTTCGCTCTTTTATAATTTTAGCATCTCTAATTTTCATTACCGCCATTAGCCCTTCCCCTTCCACAAATTTTACAGCTGCCGTGCCGACCTTTTCTTTTTGGTCAAAATTTACAAAAATTGGAATATTTTCTCCTTCCATTTTTTGCATCGCTTCTTTTGTAATAATTACACCGGTTACATCTTTTTTATCCGGAATCGCGCAAATTCGTTTTATTTTTTCTTCGCCCATTTCATTTCTCCTTTACTGTTTACTGATAACTGATTACTCATAACTGCTTTCAAAATCTCGTTACAAAATTCCGCCTAACCTTAACCACCTTCGGAGCGCGGCGCATTGGCGCGATTGCTTCCGGTTCGGCTTCGATGTCGGCGGCTTCCATTTCCGTGCGCTCTTTCTTCATTGTTTCGATTGATAGCGCAATTTTCTCAAAGTCCGGGCGCAAGGAACGCATCAGCGCGAAGTTCATCACAAGCAAGTCCAATGCCTCGTTTGCAAGACCCCGCTTTTTCGGAACGAAGATGGTTATCTGCTGCAACCCGACGCGCTTAACGATCGCGTGTTCGGCGGTCAGCTGCTCAAAATATTCGACGTCGCAAAACGCTTTTGTGAAATGGATGTACTTCCTTCCCGGCTCTGTGATTTCGTTCATTCGCGAAAAAAGAATGTGCTTAATCTGTTGCGTCCCGATAACCATCAGCTCGCTGTTACCGGAGTTAACCGGAGTTAGTTTTTTCGGAATCACCGGCGCGGCGTATTTGTTGCTTCCTTTCAGCGCAAGAAGATTTTCCCGCCGGAAGCGGTTCGCGACATACTGATAGACAACATCAGCCAAGTACCCGCTATCAACTCCCTTCCGCGTAATTTTAAGCCGGATTCCGTCGGCTCGCAAAAATGTAGTTTCGGCGAAATACTTGTCCAGCTTCTGCCAAACTTCCGGCTTTTCAATCTCCCCTTTGATGATGTGCTTATCGAGTATCCACGCTTCCTCTCCGCGTCCCCAGCCCCAGACTTCCAACTCCAAGCGCGGCGATTTGGAATGACTTCCCGCCTGAACATCGACGGCGGCGGTAATCAAAAGCACATCGGAAGGAATACGCGGCTTGCTAACGTCGATGTAATCTTCGCGGCGATCGATTAAGAGCTTCGCGTCGGTCTCTTTTCCTTTCACTCGGCGGTAAGGAATGCCGAGTGTGTTATTCACGTAGGATTCCAACAAAGTGTCGTCCCCGCCTTCCGCCGCTTCTTCCGCCGCTATCTTTTCGCGAACAACCGTCTCCAAATCGGAAAGCGTGGACATAATCTGATTAATCCAGAAAGAACGGTGAGTTTTCCGCTCCGGGTATTTGTGAACGTACTTTCCGCCGCGGCAAAGTTCAATCCGTTCCTTTTCGGAAAAAAGATAGCCGCAGCTTCTGCAAGCCACTTTCGCCGTCTCCGGAAAATGGCGCAGTACTTTCCCGAACGCGTCTTTTTCTTGCGTCCACTGCAGCTGTTCTTCTTCCAACGATTGCTCGGCTCCGCAATGAGGGCACGTAACAACATACCGCCCTTGAGAGCCTTCAAGATACTTTTGCTCAACTCTGCTTTCCCCTTCGATACGCGGAGTAGAAATATTGATGTGCAGATATTCGTACTTGTAGCCCGCCGTTCTTTTTTCGAGGTTGATAACGTGATCCCCTTCGCTCGTAATTGTGTTATCAATCATATCGATGTCGTCAGCCATTGTGTATTTTACGGAGCGTTGGCGGGTTGTGCCTTTCGCCGTTCCGGAGATTATTTCGGTTGTTCCGCCGCGATAAACTTTCATCCGGGTCGTCGAATCGTTTCCGGCTCCACGTTTTTTATCGGCGACAAACTTTTTCAGCACCGGCGAACTTTCAATCAGCGGCTCGAGTTTCTGCTGTGCGAAGGCGCGGGCTTCTCTGTCGGTAGGCTGCATTATCAACATCGGTGCGGGATCGTTTACGACTTTGTAAGCCCAAACAATCATCTCGAAAAGCGTTTTTCCGAGTTGCGCCGAACCCATTATCGTTATCTTGCGAACGGAAGGATCGGCGACGGCTTCAAGGATTTCGGCAAGGTGCGGTGAGTTCTCAATCCGGAATGGTCCCGGCATAGGCGTTGTGTCGGGCAGAATTATATTTTCTTCCGCCCATTCTATTATCGAAATCCGCTCGCGCGGCTCAAGCATCTCAAGTCCGCGCATAACGATTTCCGCAAGATTGCGCCGGTAAACTTCCGCGCCCGATTTCGCAAGCTCCTCAGAGTAGCTCCGCAACTGCGCCCGCCCTTCTTCAAGCCGCGCCGATTTAATTCCGCCGTGCGCCATTATTTGCCTTTTTTGCCTTTTTTATTTGCGCCTTTTTTTACCGGTATTTCCTTGCTCGGTTCAATTAATCCTTTTAGCCCTCTCATCTTCTCCATTTCCCCGCTCATCTTCATCGCAAACAACTGCAATTTATAGCTTTGGAAGATTTCTCCGGCGGCTTTGGAAATTGAGTTTGCTCTCTTAATTTCTTCGCTTCCGCCCTCTCTTACTCTTTGGATTTCCTCAAAGAGTACTTCCCTAATATCCGAGATTGATGTTAGCTTTTTAGATTTCATAACTCTGCTCCTTTGATTTTTTGAGTGTTCTGATTAGTTTAATATGAGTTCTTTTCAACTCGATTAATTCTTCCGGTATTTCTTCTCTTTTTAAGTCAGTGCCTTTTCTGATTATTTGCGCCACATAACTATCTGCAAGTTCCTTTGTTTGTTTTTCGCGGTGGGCATTTGCCTTTGCCGAGAGTTCCGCTTTGTGTTTTTCGTAGTAGGCTTTTCGCTTTGCCGTGAGTTCCGCTTTGTGTTTTTCGTAGTAGGCTTTTCGCTTTGCCGTGAGTTCCGCTTTGTGTTTTTCGTTGTAGGCTTTCATATATGCCGCTTGTTCCGCTTTGTGTTTTTCGTAGTAGGCTTTCTTCTTTGCCGCGATTTCCGCTTTGTGTTTTTCGCGGTAGGCTTTCATCTTTGCTGCGTGTTCCGCTTTGTGTTTTTCGTTGTAGGCTTTCATATATGCCGCTTGTTCCGCTTTGTGTTTTTCGCGGTAGGCTTTCATCTTTGCCGCGATTTCCGCTTTGTGTTTTTCGTTGTAGGCTTTCATATATGCCTTTCTTTCTTCTTTTGTCATTCTTCCTCTCCGCTCCCCTCAAAGATGTTTATGGTGGTTCTCTTGTCTTCGAGATAATCTGACACTTTCAGCTCCGAAACCCACCATTCTAAGACCGCTTCGGGACTTTCAAACTCTCGGAAGCCTCCTTCCGCCATTGCCTGTTTAATCGCTTTCATATATCCTTTCTTTACGTGCGGATATTCTTCAAGCTCCCGTCTCATCGTTTTGCCTCCCGCAAGAGGACACGCCACGCAACCTATTCTCCGGCGTTTTTGATATAGCGAAGGATATGGCAATTTTCTTTTTTTGATATAATCCCAAACTTGCTTTTCTCCCCAGTCCAAAATTGGGCTAAATCTTATCTTCTTGTTGGTAGCGTCATATTCCACAAAATTTCTTTGGTTTCTTGCCGTGCTTTCTTGCCATCGCAATCCCAACACAACAATTCTATTCTCCCCACCCGTTTCTTTGAGTTTCTCACAACAAAAGCGTCTAAGTCTTGTCGGTAGTGATTTTTTTTCTATAACCAACTCGAACATATTTTTCTCCGGACGCTCCCTTTTTATTTCGGGATAATTTTTCTTAATAAACTTTGTTAACTCGGGCGGGTCTATGGTAGTGATTGAATAATGAGCATCGTATTTTACGCCCGCGCGGCGGACTAAATCAAGAATAACGATGCTATCTTTCCCACCGGAAAAAGCAACATAGTAACCGGCTTTCGGTTCAAAGTTTTTAATAAGCAGCAATGACTTTTCTTCCCGCGTCATTCTTCCTCTCCGCTTCCTTCAAATAATTCATAAATTGAATCTTCGGTTGCTATGTAGCGTTCAATTTCCACCTTCGTGATGCGAGCAAGCGCAAGGTTTATGTTGCGTTCAATTATTTCCCGCTTTTCAAGCTCGTCGGTAACGTCCGCCGTCTCGCGAAACAAATCATATTTAAGCGAGTTAATGTAGTTTTTGATTACGTTAATTTGGTTAGTCCACGCCATCAGGACGGCTTGTTTTTCTACGAGTTGCTGTTGCATTATTTTCAGCTTAGTCTCGTTCAACTCGCGCTTTACGCGGATGTCGAGAAGCTTCTGCGCGTACATCTTTTCATCGCCCGCGGTTTCGAGGACTTCAATTTTTTTACGGAGGCGGTTGTACATCCATTTTTGGGCTTTGACGAAGTTGAACAGTCCGCGCCCATCACGCGGAAGTGGTTCTTCTTCAAATCGAACGTCGGCGTAATTCTGCACGGTGCGGGCGTCAACTCCCCAGAACGCGGCGAGTTCATTTGTTGATATTAATCCCTTCTCATTCATTCGGCGTCCTCAAAGAGTTTCCCGAAGTCAATTTTTCTGTTCAAACATTTTATTTCTGCGTCCGGGTATAAGTTTTTATACCGGCGCAAGATTACATCGATGTAATACGGATCGAGTTCCATTCCGTAACAAACGCGTCCGGTTTGTTCTGCGGCGATTAGTGTTGTGCCGGAGCCGAGAAAGAAATCTAATATAAGACTTCCATATTTAGTGCATCGTTCAATCGGTCTGAATGTTAAATTTACCGGCTTTTGTGTTGGATGTAGATATTTGGAAGTATCTTCTCTTTTCTCAATCCAAAGATTGATTAATGATAAAATCTTTTCCTGAATTTTTTTACCCTCAATTTCTTTATTTAGTATTTCTGTAAAATACAAATATTTATTATTTAAGTAAGGTTCTCCTTTTATTCCATATACGCAAGGTTCGTAAATTTTATTAAAAGCAATATTCGGTTGAGGATAAAAACTGTTTTTAATCCACAAATTCACCCTTTTATTATTTATGTTTATTTCCCGATAGATTTTTTGCACAAAATAAATATAGTTTTCATCACACCACGTAAACAGGTGTGAATTTTTTTTCGTAAACTCGTCCCCATTTCTTAAAATTTTATATAAAAATTCATAATAATTTTTATCTGTTTTGCTGTCATTGACAATATTGGAAGTTGAATATTTATTTTTTGTACTAATTCCATTGCCATAATCAAGCCCAATATTATACGGCGGATCAGAATAAAACATATCCGCCTTCCGTCCGTCCATCAGCTTATCAACATCCTCTTTCTTTGTGCTGTCTCCGCACATTACGCGGTGTTTGCCGTCAAGTAAAAATATATCACCGAGACGGCTTTGCGGTTCTTTTGGTAACGGCGGGACTTCGTTCAAATCTTCGTCAGTTAGGTTGTCGTGTTTCAAGTCTATCATCAATCCTTCCAAATCCACGCCTATTAAGTCCGCTTCCTCATTTAGCACCGATAAATCCAATTCAAAATCATCAACAAATTTTTTCAGTCCCTCGTCGGTTATTTGCGCGTAGGAGCTTGAGTAAATTAAAACAAGTTTCGCGGCGGCTTCGCGCGTTTCGGCTTCAATTTCAATTGCGGGTAGTTGCGCAGGAACTTCCACTCCCTCGGCTTTAAGCTCCCTCAGAACTTTAATTCGGTGATGACCGTCAAGAATCCAATAGTTGTTTTCGCTTTCCTTCCAGACAAAAAACGGCTGCACAAAACCGTTTTCCCGGAAAGAGTTTTTTATTTTTTCGATGTTCTCTTTGCTGATTTCCTTCAAATCCCCTTGCAGCCATTGGAGATTTTCCCATTCAATTTCAATTAATTTTGCGACCTTATTTTTCATTTATCTCTGTAACTCCTTTGTTTTTAATGGTTTAACGAACCGAAACCCACCAACCAAATCTTGAAAATAATTCAAATAATGCGATGCCTCGCCGCCCGAACTCATTTAGTCCAGGAAGTACCTAAACTTATTTCAGGTTCATCAGGCGGTCAAACTCCTTTTCAAACTCTTGAAAGAAGAAATCTTCCATCATCCTTAACGCGCCTTTCATTGTCAACATTTGTCCCGGAGTTGGTCCCGTCTGCTTGACGATTGGAAAACTTTTATCTTTCTTTCTCATAAATATTTCTTTCCGTCCGCTCTTAGTTTGAGCGATAAAAGCGTGCGGAAATAACTGCCTCGAACCTCTCCGCTTTGTTACGCGCGTGCCGCCAACCTTTCCCGTTTTGTATTTCTTAGGTCTCGGCGTCATCTTAGGATTGCCGAAGTCTATCAGCGAGATGCTCTCTCCCTTGGCGTCAACAATCGAAACTGTTACAACGCCTTTCTTGCTGAAGCTGAAACGAAGGACAAAGGCGTTGCGTAAGGTTGCGGCTTTCACCACGTAATATTTGCGGATATACTTTATCACCGCAACCTTTGTTCGGCGTGCAGCGTAACGCGCCGCGCGGTTGCGCGCTTTCTCAAAGTCTCGTGCAATCTCTTTCATTATCGATTTCATTACACGCGCTCCTTCAAATTGTTTACTGATTTGCTTTCCTTGCTCTCGATGTAGCGTTCTTTGTATTTCAGCGGCTTTGTCGAAACAATTATGTCGCTTTTGTCCTCTAAGTTTTGCAGAGTAATTGCGTACTTCGTCTCAATAACCACGCGGTACTTTTTTCCGTTAAGCTCATAAATCATCATTAGAATGCTTCCTTATTCGATTAAGGTTCCAGTTGACTATTTCCTTTGCGAGAGCGGTAAGCAGCTTAATTAGCGTCTCGCGACTTAGTGTGCGCAGCCATTGTTCCATTAGAAAGGCATCTCCTTCTTTGTGGTTTTCTCGCTCTCGGAGTGCACAACATCTAACTCGGCAAACATTCCGTTGCGCATAAAGTAAGCGTAAAACTTCCAACCGGAGATTGAATGACGGCTCGCCGCTAATTTGATTTTGAAAAGAGAATTATCAATCTCGATGTTGTATTCGATTCCGTCGATAACAATCTTTTCCTTAAGCGCCGTAGTTTCGTTAATCGGCATTGAGATTCGGAGCCAGAAATCAGCGTCCCGCGCAAGCCCTTTGCTCTCGGCTATCTTCTTATCATTGTTCTCTTGCGATAGAACGATGATGATTATCCCGAGTTCCTTTGCCAAGTTTTTCAGTCCGCGACTGATAGAGCTTACTTCCAAATCGCGCCGCTCCCGCTTAACCGCTGGTTCAATCAAGCTGATGTAATCAATCAACACAATGTCCGCCAAACCTTGCGATGCAAGGAGAGTAATCTTATTTTTGATTTCATTTTCCCGCACCGAACGATCGTCGATGTTGATTTTCATCGGTTCAAATATTTCATTTGCTTTCCGCACCGTTGCGAAAAACTTTTCGTCGGAATAACGAAAGCCTCCCGCGTGGTTCTTCTCGCTCGGGTTGCGCAAATAACCGTACCGCGTGCCCGTCTCCAAGCTGATGAGCTTGCGTATCACCTCGCTTTCGCTCATTTCAAGCGAAAACACCGCCAAGCTCTTATCGTTGCTCCGCGCCAAATCCGCCGCAAGCGATAAGCCGAATGTTGTTTTGCCCGATTTGTATTCGCCGGATATTGCGATTAAGTTTCCCGGTAAGAAACCGCCGGTGTGCTTCAGCGAAGGAAAACGCCTTGATGTAATTCCAAGCGGCTTACCGCCCGCGCGTTCTTCGCGGATTGCTTGAAACTCCGCTTCAAGTTTATCGGCAAACGCTTTTTCCGCTTCGAGGTTTGCAGTTGCCTGAACTATCTGCTCAAACTTCGCCATTGTCTCGCTGTAAGCGTCAAACACATCCGTAGCTGATTTGTCAAGCTCCGCGCTGAACTTCTTCGATAGCCGCTTAAACGCCCGTCTCATCCAACGTTCGGCAAGGAGAATGCAGTTGTAGCGGAATGTGTTGCTGTCCGGCTCGTAGCCGAAGTTTCCCGTAACATCAACCAGCCGCGCAATGTCGAACTCAACTTCCATTTTCTTCAGTTCTTCCATTAGCAGAGTGTGAGTTACTTCAACATTTTTTCCGTGCAAACTCATTATCGCGCGGAAATAGTTTCGCAGTTCGCGCTCTTCAAAATAATCGGCGCGAAGCATCAAAGCCGCCTCTTTCCGTCTGTTCGGAAAGGCAAAGAGCAAAGCTATCATTTCAGATTCAAGATTTTTGCTAATCATCGTCATCTCCCATTAGCTGTGATGCGGAATATTCGATTTCCTCTCTCTCCGGCGACTGACCGCGTTGCCAAGGATTTTGCAGTTCTCCGCTGTCTGTCAAATTGTCAAGGATGTACTTCAAGCTCCGCACATTCCGCAAACCCGCTTCTTTGAAAATCTTTTTAACTTTCTCTGCTCCGAATTTGTCAACCAGTTTCCCGGTTTCTTCCCGTTCGATTAATTTTGGATTTCTCCCCAATGTTGTTATCCAAATTTTCTGAATTTCATCTTCCGGTTCTCCAGTATCTTCAACTAAGTTAGTTTCTTTATCTTTGTCTTTATCTTTGTCTTTATCCTTGTCTTTGTCTTTAATGATTAGGTAATCATTACCTAATGATTCCCTAACGATTGTTAAAAGATTATTTTCAAACAACTTAGCTCGAACAGAAATAATTGCCGGTTTTTTTGAATTAAGCCCTTGCGGATATTGAAATTTTAAGAATTTAGGAATGAACCACTTCCGCCCTTCGTCAAATTCTATGATTCTTCCCTTCAAAATTCGGCGAATTTCACTCGGCTCCAAGTTCTTCCCGATAAAGAAATTCATAATCTTGTAGCTTACTTTTAGGATTCCCGCATTATCACAATTAGTGATAACATAAACCCAAAGCATCTTATATTCCAATGACAAATCGACAAACCATTCGTCTTGAAACATATTCGTGTCAATGAATCGTTTAGCCATTTTCCTTCTCTCCCTCTCTTAATAATTCCCGGAACGCCATATAAACCCGCGTGAAATCCGTTGCGTTATCTTCGAGTAGTTTTCTTGAATTGGCAATCGATTTATCGGCGTAGCGTTGAAGCTCGATTATCGATTCCACCGCTTTTTTATCAAGCGGCTGATTCAGCATTTGATGATTAACTTCGCGCGTAAACTGCATCGCCACAATGTTCATCGCCGCGTGCATCAGCTTAGTTTCCACGTGCGTGAAATGTAAAATTCCGTTTTCAATTTCCATTATTCTGATTTCCTTCTTTTTCCGCCGGTAGCGTAACCCACGTTGCCGTAAGCTCCTTCGTATTTTTCTTCGCCACTGTCTCGGATTACTTTGTTCGCGGTAATCCACCAATAAGCGTCTTTTCTATAATCGCCTTTCCGGTGAGGATTAAAAAATTTTGTTTCTTTTTTTTGGGCTTTCGCTCGACTTGCTTTTTTTCTTAGGAAAGCCCTGTACTCCTTCAGCCGTTGTTTCAAGCGTTCGTCTTTCTTAATTATGCGAACGCCTTTCAAACTCCGGGAGTTAACCATATTTGCGCTGCACCAGCTCAGTAATATCGCCGGACGGACGCCAAATTCATCCGCCAAGTCGTGAACCAAAAATTCATTTTTCGCAAGCGTAGCGCGTACTTTTTGCCGCTTAGTTTCCCAACCTTTCATACCGCAACGCTCTCCGTAAATTTATTCGGCGCGGTAATTAATTCGGTCCGGAAATATTTTATATCGGTTAAGTTCTCGTTCAAAAATCTGCCGGACATTGCTTTGATGCGGTTCGCTTTCTCATCACGCTCCAAAAGCAATGATACAAGCTCTTTGCCTATGCCGCGGCTCTGAAGCTCTCGGTTAATCTCCTCAAGCTCAATTTGCGCCAGAATGTAATCAAGCGCGTTCAAAACGATTTCTTTTTGATATTCGGTCATAACTGACGCTCCTTGAATGTGTTTTTGATAACCGTCGCCGCCGAAATAATCGTATGACGCCCATCGATAAGATGAGCGACAATTTCAACCACTTCCGGCGTTTCCTTTTCAAGTTCTTCGGCAAGCCGTTTGATTGTTTTTTTCTTTTCAATCTCGGCTTGGTCCCGCATTATGTCGTTATAGGTTCTGTTCATTCCGCCTCCTTTTATATTGCCAACAAAACAAAATTAAATGCGATGTAAAAAATTACGAGGAGCACAATCACCATTGTCGCATCGAAAATAAATTCAACAAAATCGTCAAACAGCTTTTCTGATTTTTTCATCTTTAATCATCCTTGCTTTGTGATTATTTATGAATGTGCGTAAATCCTCATTTGCTATCATTATCCGGCTTCCGAAACGAACAACGTCCAGCTCGCCCGCCGCGATGTAGCTTTTCAGCTTCTGCCGACTAACGCGCAGAATAGCCCGCGCCTCATCAAGCGAAAAAAGAAACACGTCAAGATGTTTAAGCTCCTCGCGTGTCATTTTATTTTGTTCCAATAATCGTAAACAAAATCAATCGGCTTGCTGTCGCCGGTGATTTTGCAGATTGAAATTAAGTTTGATATTGTCGGATATGTAGGATTAAAGCGGTTGGTGTATTTACGAAGCGTTTGCGGATGTATTCCGATTAACATCGCTATTTCCTCATAGCCGTCAATGTAAGGATCATCTTCACGGAGCTTGTTTTCAAAATCAACAATAGCTCGGTGAATTAAAATTGAAAGTCTGTTCAAATTAACCTCAGTTTCTCCGCCCTCTCGTTGCTGATTATCGTTGCTTGTTATTGGTAATATTTTAGATTTACTGTCAGTCATAATTAATCTCATTGTTTTACGTTCTTTGAAAACTTGATTTCGGACAATAAAAAAAGCGAAACCGTCCGCCTCACCATATTTCTATGGTTTGGCTTCTGATTTCGCTTTGCGTTGTCCCGATTTATCGGGACGGTGCGATGCGATTAGCGGTCGAATTGACCGCTTTTCACGAGAAATTCAAGGAAGCGGGAGTCTCCCATCTTCCATATTTCATCAATTAGCTTCCTTCGAAGCCTCTTGATGTTCCCCTCTTTGACATCGTCGTAATGACGTATGTCAAGAGGATGAATTGAAACCGTTAGGACTTCCCCTTCACTCCAACCGTCATAAGAGACGATTGTTGCGTTGGAGAAATCATTCTCCGGTATCAGCGCATAAGCGCCAACAGCCGATTCGCGTCTGGCGTCAGGTTTGAATGCTGCCACAATAGCAGCATAAAACTCTGGACATTTTGACTCATCCAGAGTTTTGCCATACACTTTGATTTTATATTTCATATTTTCTCCTATTTTTTTTCTTCCTCTCGCTTATTAACCCCGCCCGGAAGATAGTCCGCCTATCTTATTATTGCCCGGATTACGAGGAACATACGAGGGAAGAATATTAAAAAAATTGGAGCAATTTACTTTATTGCCCGTCAAGACGAAAAACGTCTTGCAACCAAGTTTTCAAAGAGCAAAAATTTATTTATTTATTTATTTATTTTCTTGTAGCATTCATCGCCTTTTTTTACTAATCGCTCAAGAACGGCTTTGAATGTGCGTTGTTCTCTTTTCGCTCGTTCTTTAATAAGATTGGCAAGATCCTCATTAGCGTAAAAAATATGTTGTTTGCTCTTTGTTTTTTTTGTAGTTTTCATTGTTTTACTTACAACTATTTTACAATAATTATATTTATATATCACCAAGCGTAAATATATCTAAATTAGGTATAATATGCAAGCGCCATTGTTAAATTTATCTGCAATAGCACGGTTAATTTTCCGATGGTTTTTTCCCGCCCGAAAAACGATTCCTCATCAATGTAGCGATGTCAGAATTGCTCTCCTTCGGCTCCACGAAGAAATATAAATTAAGCGCTTCACAGAGAATCCAAAGTTGCTTTGTCGATAGAAAGAACTTGCCCGATTCTATTCGCGCAACTGTCGGCTGTTTCCAGCCGCAACGCTCCGCAACTTCCGCTTGCGAAAGCCCGAGTTCAAGCCGCCGCTCGCGAAAATAGCCCGCGAGAAGTTCGCGGGCTGTGAGTAGAATTTTCTCGTCAGTCATTACAGACCCTTTCTGTAGGCGACATTTCTTCCCAAGCCGCCATTGCTGCTTCGCCGCAAGCATTGCAAAGGTCGTTCTGCGGGTCTTCTACCGGAAGACCGCAATTTGCACAAAATTTTTGTTTCATTTTTCTTCTCCCATTAAAAAAGGGGATTGCGCCCCTTGAGATTAATAATAATAGACGGAATTTTTTTCAACTATCTCACCCCCCTCAAAAACATATTGGCGATCAAGTCTAATCTCGTTACCGTCGGGATACAAGACAAAAAAGTCGCCCACCATCATCCCTTTGCGCCCGTCTTCGAGATGAAGATAAGGCGCATAAGTGTTGTCGCCTTCGAGCAAGTTAGTTAAATCCGATAATACATACCCGTCATCCGGATCTTCACCAAATTCTTCGCGGTATTCTTCCAGTTTCTCTGCCGCATAATCGTAAGCATCGGGCAATTCATAATTATCAAGACACCCATAAACGTCTTGAATGTCTCTTTCGGCAATTTCACCGAAGAAGTTATCATTTTCGTCGTAAATCTTATTTTTTTTCATCACTTCCTCCTACCGAATTTTATACTTGTTGTCGCCAAGTTTTTTTTGTTGTTCATTTTGTTAAATAACTGATGTAAATATAACAAATTTGTTATAACTTGTCAAGTCTTTTTTTCATTTTTTTAAGTTTTTTCCAAAAAAAATTCCGCTTGCGCTGAGGCGGACGCAAGCGGATGAGGAGGAGTTATGAGGTTAGGGGTGAGAAAATTAACCGGTGTAATATCTTTCAATTGTCCCGATAAAATAATCTATCAGATAAGTTGTTGACGTACTCATTGAGCCGGAAGAAAGAAGCGTTATCGTGCCGTTTGTGTAATCCATTTCGTAATCTGTGTCGCGCGTGTAAATTGTTGCGCCGGATGTACTTTTCACCCGCTCCGAAAATTCTTGAATAGGACTGCCGTGGAGCGACACCGCCGTTCCGAAACTCGAAGCGTAAAATGATTCATCGGCGGCAACAACTTCCGCCGCAAGCTCGTGTTGAATCAGAACAAATCTTTTATCGGCATCAATTAAATTTGTTTCCTCATACACCGGCAAAAAGTATTTCTTACCGCCGCCGTCCAAATCGCCGTAAAAAACATTATTATAATCGCCGGATGTGTTCGGCAACAGCTTAACGTCAAAGCATTGAATATTTTGATGATAGCCCAAAAGCAGGCTCGCGAGAGCCTCTGTGAGCGGCTTTTCTCCCCACGGTGTAGTCCAACGTATGGTTCGGCTGTAAACTGTCGTTCCCGCGCTCGAATCGTACGCCGAGAACCAAAAAGAACTGTTGCCGTAAGCGTCCAAATCGTGAAAAGGAATATCAATCGATTTCACGCTTGCCGGAAAACTTCCGGCGTAACTTCCAAGCGTTGAATCAAGATGAAACTCGCTCGGATTTGTATCGTCGGAATCAGTAGAAGAAACCAATTCCGCGTCAAATTTTCTGTGGCAAGCTCCAAACTCGCCCGGATAGTCATTCCCGCTTGCCGTACCGCCGCCGTAAAGATGAATTTCGAGATAACCCGCTTCCGCCGGAATAGTAATTTCTTGCTCAAATTTGAAAGTCGCAACTGAATAAATTTCAAGTAAATCCCAAAGAGAAGTTCCGTAAACGCCTGCAAGCGGAACGCCAAACTTGCCGTCCGGATTTGGAGCCGTTGTGCTGAACTCATAATCAGAAGCCGACGCCGCTTTTTCCTGAACTACAAGATCGTCGGCGTAAACTGTGTAATATTTGCTTTCGGTCCGGAGAATCTGAAACGAAGCCGATGCCGCTGTGTGCGAGTAGAGCGAAACAGAAATCTGCTGCCAATCCCCCGTAAGCGTGCGCCTTACGCTTTCGTAGCTTCCCGCGCCGTCATACAAGCGACATTCTATTCCTTGTCCGGTATCGCCCTTAACCCAAACAGACGCCTCGACATTGCCGTCCTTTGTGTAAGTGAACGAGTTCGCAAATAAAACATCATCATCGAACCAAACGGCTTTCCCAGAGTAACTTCCGCCGTGAATTTCCGTCGATTCGATAGCAAGCGTATTACTCCCGCCGGTTGACCAGCCGGTAAGATCACCGGTTTCAAAATCGCCGTTAACGTCGGCGTCCGCCCAAGTAGGAGCGAAAAAGTAATAATTATTTGAATCGCCCTTGTAGATTATCTGAAAAAGCGGGTTATCGTGCGTTGTGCCTTGATAATTGAAATGATTTAAGATTTCGGAGCTTTGCAGGACCATACGCGAACAATCGACTATCGCGGAAATTCTCACTTTTTCAGAGCCGTTTAATTTCGCCGAAAGCTGCTTAACCTCATCGCCGTGATTCATCATCAATGATTTATTTTTGAACTTCGGCGATCCGCTTACCGTCGTCCATCCCAACCGGTCTTTTTCAAACTGCGGATTTTCCCAGAACTGATTTTGCTTTGTATCGTCAAATGAATATAATTCAAACATCCCGATGCGGCGGACTTCGTTATATTTATTCGCATAGCTTATCCGCTCGTACTTATTCCCTTGATAAGTTACCGGCTTACCTGCCAAATCGCTTGACGTAATGGCTTGATTCAAACTCACAACGCTCTTTGTTACGTGTCCGGTTGCGCCGTCAATTACTACCTTCGTAATGCCGTCGGTTGCCGTTGCCGTAACAAAATTAATCGAAACTATTTGCCTGACCACCCAAACGCCCGACGCTTGAAAGATTTCGAGATTAAGCTGCTTTGTCAGATAATCAAGAATATCGTAATAAGTTGCCGTTGGATTTGCGCTGAGGTAATCCTCAAAATATAGGAGTTGACTTTCGCCCGGAAACTCGCTCCCCGCGGATGTTGAACCTTTCCATATCCGCGAATAAAGATGAATATCAATCCCGAAGCCGACAGAACCAAGCATATCGTAAAGAACTTCGTTAATTTTCCTTTTTAAACCGACCAGAGCCGAAAAATCATCAAAGTTTTTCAGTCGTTTCAGTCCGTCGTAAACCTTAATTTGAATCGGCGAGTTTTTCAGCGTTACATCTTTTTTCGAGGTCATCAGGACTACATTCCCGACAAAGAAAACAGAACCGTTTTTCTTAATTATCGCCTTGAACTCGCTGTCATCGGCTCCGGAGAGCGTATCAAAAAGAGTGTGCTGATAATCGCGCAAAGTAAAAGTAACCGCCGTAAATGTAAATCCGCCAAACTTATCTTTCCGACTTGCGCTTCCGCGCGTAAGTTTCATATCACTTAAAAGCGTGTAGGTGCGCGTCGTTAGCGTGGACGTAGTGTTTTTGTATATCTCCGCCGTCCAACTGTCGTACAGCGCGGACGTGGAGCTTACCGATGCGAAAAGCGTCCAACTCATACGCCCGCCCTATTTTTCTGTTGCAAATAGCTTGTATATACTTCGTCAAGCTGCGCAACGGAGATTATCCGCTCAACAGCTTCAAGGCGTTCCGTCTGATTCCTTATTTCCGCCGCGAGAAGCGCAAAGCCATTCCCATTTTCCGGAATAACAATTTCCCGCCCCGCGTTAATTGCTTCGAGAAGTTCAATATTTTCCGCCGTAGCGCGCTTGTTTACGATGTACTCGCCGCGCTCGGCGTTTACCACAGCTCCGCCCGCCGCGTGAGAGTAGCCGTAATCTATCATTCCGCCATATTCAAATTTAGGCACCAACTCTTCAAAAAGAGCGGAAGTCATTACGCCGACTGAAGCCGCCGCAATCAAATTAAACGGCGGCGGAACAGCCATTAATTCTTGAGAAACCGCCGCCGCAACTCCTTTCGCAATCCACTGCTGAATAACGCTCCGAGTAACATTCGCCATATTAGTCAAAATAGATTTTTGCGCATCATAAGCTGCCCACCCCATCGCCGTGGTATTTTTAAGCTCCTCTCTCTGCATCTTTTTTCGCATTTCGGAAAGTTCTTTTTCTCTTTTGAACCTTGCGATTTCATCTTCAAGAAACTGATCTTCCCTCTTTTCTTCTTCGCCGAGAATAATATCCGTAAAATCAAGGTCAATTCCAAGCGGAGGACGCGGCGGAGCTTTTTCCGCAGATGTTTTACCGCTTCCGCCTTTGTTGTTTTTGCCACTTCCCCCGGTAGGAGAAGGCGCAACCTCTTTTGTCATTAATTCAAGAGCTTGAACCGTCCGCTTTCTTTCGTCTATCAATAATTTCCTTTCGTCTTGAAGTTGTTTTATTTTATCTTTCAAATCGTTCAAGTCGGAAGTTAAAGCAAATAATCTATCCTCTTTATTTCGTTTGTTCATTTGCGAATTTTGGACATCTTGAATCTCTTTTTCCTTCTTCCTCAGTTCCTCGTTAAGCCGCAGTTCTTCAGACTTTCCCTCAATCCTCTTTTTGTCAATGTCGAGAAGCGCGGCTTGCTTCAATTTCAAATTGTAATAATCGACAAGAGATTGCCTCGCCTTATCAAGAGCCGTTTTAACATCTTCATATTTTCCCCTTTCCAAATCAACGTTTTTCAAATAATTCGGATATTTTTCATTAAGCTGTTTTATCGTGTCGTTGTAAAGCTGCTGCTCCGAAGCCGTTAACTTTGTTTGCTTTTTCAGCTCCAGATAAGTGAAAGCAAGCTGGTCAAACTCATCTTCCGCTTTTATTGCGCTCTCCCGCGCCTTAACCAAATTGCTTTTCACCGGAAGAAGAAAATCCATAAAAGTCTTTGTTGCATTTGCAACCACAGTTCCCATTCCCGCAAATACCGGCGCAAATACTTTTCCGATGCGTTCAATCTGATCGCCGAGAAGGTTTTCCGCTTGCGTCAGTTTGCCGGTCTCCGTCTGCGCCTTTGCAATCGCTTGTCCGCCAAATTTCTCGTTAATCTGCGCAAGCAAGGAATTAAGCCGTTCCGTAGAGCCAACCGCGCCCTCTACTTGCACGCCATAGCGCGATAGAGCGTTCGTGGAGCTTCCGATTGTCTTACCCACCAAATCAGCCGCCGAAGCCAAACTCATTCCCTTAGCGTCCGCTAAATCAAGCGTAGCTTTGGTTAATTCTTTGATTTGAGTTTCATCTTTCGTATATGCGGCAATAAGCGATTGAGCTCGAATAATCTCCTCATCGCCGTGCGTCGTTACTTTCTGCATCGCTCCGGCGTAATCGATTAGCGCGTCGGCGTTTTTGCCGAGAGCCGTTGAGAGAGCCTTCTCCGCTTGCTCCTGAACTCGATATTTTTCAATTGTCGATTCAATAGCCGACCCGAATTGTTTGAAAATCGAAATCGCGGATGAAAGACCGGTAATTGCGTTGCCGATGTTCGAGAACTGATCCGCCGCAGTCCGCGTGTTGCGCTCGAGCTTCTTAACGGCTGTATCCAAGCCGTTTATCGTCATCTGACCTTTTTTGCCGTCGATTACAAAATCAACTTTTATTTCTCTTTTTTTCGACATTACAGTTCTTCCTTAATTTTCATAATTACGCGCAAAGCAGTTTTTCCCGCGCTCATCACTTTCCACCCGATAATTTTCATCGACGCCGAAATCGTTACGGTCCCATCCGCAAAATAAAGCACGGTTGATGTGATTGCCGTTCTATTTTTCATCCAGCTGATTATCGTCTCGGCGTTCGCAACATCATAGGAAAGAATATCAATTTTGATCTCGCGAAAGTTCCGCCGGAGCTTTCCCTCAAAATCGGAATCGGAAAGAATCTTCTCCGAATAGCCGGAGCTTTGCGCAGAAATCTTCTCCACCGTTACGGTTGTAGTTCCGTCGCTGAAGCTCGCTTTTTTCAATCCCGAAAAGTTTCCCGCGCTCACACTTCCTCCATTAATCTAACAAGCGTAATCTTCCAAAGCTCGCCAATTTCAATTTGATTGCGCAAAGCGTCGTAATCCCCGCGGGCTGTTTTTGCTATGTGATATTCGATAGGCGACATCGTGGAATTAATTATCTCCGTTTTTATTCTTGCGAGTAAGGAATAATATTCGGCTTGCGCGCCGCCGCCCGCTTGTTTCGGACGTTGCGGCAAATCGCCAAGCCGTTGCATTTTTTTGTAATATAAATCTAACTGCCTTGCGCACGTCCGAAAAAATCCCGCATTGCCCGGTTAAGTTCGCCGAGATTAACATCGTCCAAATCAAATTTTTCCGGCGCGCCAAGAAACATTAACCCGACATAACGCCGGTAAAGCTCGGTAATCCCAAACGATTCTTCCGCTTCTTCTTCCTCTTTGCCGATGTTAAACTCCGTCCGGATTAATTCCTTAACTGTCTCCGGAATTGCCGTACAGCGCAGTTGCAGAGCGCGCGCCTTGCGGTAACGCCCCACCGTTGAAGGTGCAAGAAAGTATTCCTCATCCTTCGATTCAAAAATCGCGTAGCCTCTTTTTTCTTCCATTTTTCTCCTCCGTTAATAATTTATTTTTCCGCTTGTTTTGTTGCCAAGATAAGGCAGTTCAAATGTTGCCGTTTCGCCCGCGCCCAAGTTGCCGGATGTAACTATCGCGCATTCAATTCGGTAAACGCCCGAAGCGGTTTCAAAACTTGCCGTTTCATCAGAATCAACAGTCGTTGTCGATAGAAGCGTTCCGCCGAATGAGTATTGATTAATTTCCAAGCTCCCAATCGGTTGCGCCGCGCTTCCGCCGATATTCGAGAAAAAGTTAAGCGACGCGCCCGAAATAGGAAATACAACGTCCGCGTATTCGTAAAAATCAACTCCAACGCCCGTAAGCGTTTGAACGCCGCCCGAAAACGTAGGCGTCGGCGATGTGTCGTGATCGCCGAGAGTGTAATTATCCGCAATGCCGTCGCTATCGCCGTCAGCCCAGCCATTGGCGATGTAGAGCAAGTTATTCCCGACGGCGATGTCGTGACTCCCGCCTTTCCGCTCCATTGTTACCGTGTAGCCGTTTCGGTTTCCCGGAGCGGTTTCAAGATTCTTTTTCACTGTTATCGGCGCGCTTTCATTCCAGAGGACGTGCGCGTCCACGCCGTAAACCACCGCGCGGAGTTCCGTTTCGTCGTCCATCCAATCTGTTAATTGCGTCGGCAATTCCTCAAACGCTTTTATTTCCAGCGCGGAATCGTCGCCCGCGTAAACAAGCGTTCCGTCCGCCGCTTCGGTTGTGAACGGCTCTTTTATTTTCACCGTCGAATCTTGCGAAACTTTGTTAATCTGCACGGCGTCGCCTGTGCTTGGATCGTAAAAAACTACTTTTTTTATTCCGGTTTTCATTTTATCGCCTTTTAATCATTTGCTTTATTTTCAAAATTTTCCCCGCCTCTAATCCGAAAGCAGAATTATATTATTCCCGTTGCCGTCGGTAATTGTGTTGCCGTTGCCGTCCGTCCAGCCATAATATTCAACGGCATTTATATTTTGATTTACGCTTTTGAGATAGAAGGAAATCGTAAGCGAAATTAATTTTCCCGAGACGGTTTCCATTTTCTTGATCTCAGAAATTGGCGTTTCCTCAAGCCACTTAATTTCGCCGTTTTCGCCGTACGCCGTAAAAGTCAGCGGGACTTCATCGTCCCGCCAACCTTCGAGCAAGGAGTTCTGAGCAACATCAAACGTAATAATTTCCGCAATCGATTCTTCCGCCGCGAGATATTCCGTCCCCGCGCCGGTTGCAACTCCAACCGGAGAGCGAATCTCGAAGCTGCTTTCCGCGCCTATTTTCGTCAGCTCGACTTCCGCCGACGTTTCGGCATTTTTCAAAACAACTCTGTCAACTCCGGAGTAACGCATTAGACCTCGAACGCATTGACTTTGAGTTCGTAGTAATTACGGCTTCCGGGCTGTGTCCCAACCACTTTTTTCACCATCACCGATGCTTCGGTTGCAATTGTCGTGACGTTCGCTTCCAAGTCCGTTACGCGAAGCGAAATTTCCGTGTCGGCTTTCATAATCGTTTCAAGCGCGGTGAAAGTCGTCATATCCGGTATATTGAAAACGTGTTCCTCTTTTTTGCCCGCGTAAAGGTTTGTTCCTTTGCCGGTCTCCACCGATTGGATGTCGAAGCCCACGCCGTTACTGTCGGCAAGCGGTTTGCCGAGATCAACCCAAGTTGAGCCGTCCGTCGAATATTCTACTTTTTTAATTCCCGAATAATTTCCCATTTTGGTTATTCTCCTTTATTAATGATTTCAAATTTTTCTTTGTGCTTCTTCGCGAATTTCAGATTAAGAAGCGGATAATCGCGCGCGGCTTTCAAAACGCCGTCAACTTTCGCGCTAAGTTTCAGCGGAACGCCGAAAGGTATTTCCACGGTTGCGCCGTTGCGCGTAATCTTCCAACCGGTTTTTTTCCCTTGCCCGTGTATTTTCGGCTCGGAGCCGAGTTTTAATTTTACGTAATCTCCGGATTTCAAATTTCTTTCTCCCTTTTGATTTTCTGATACAGCGAATAGTCCACTCGATTGAACCACCCGACAAATTTTCTGTATTTCGGATTTTTCCTCATCAGCTCGATGTAGCGGCATCCTTGCAGTGAATTGAGCGCGCGAAGGAGTTTAACGTCCCGCCCCGCGTTGCCAATTTGGTTTACGGCAACCACCGTCTTAATGCCAATTTCACCATCTTCGGCTAAGCTGTTCGCAACTCCGTAGCCCACAGCGTTGCAGCTGATTTGTAGATGTTTTGCCGCCCGCGGTTTCCCGAAATTGATTGACTGCTCGAAAATTTCCGTTGCAATTTCAATCGGCAAGGAATAGAGGTCCTCGCCTTTCCAATATTCGTTTTCGTAAAAAGCAATCACGTATTCCTTAAGCGTGCGAGATTTCTTTACAAGCTCATCAAAATCCCTTTTCTCTTTGATTGCGTCTATCATCGCCCACCCGTGCCACTCCGGGTGCGCTTTTCTACTGATTCCCCGAAAAGTCTCACCGCCGGCATCGTCCGGATCGTTGCTATACCAACCTTCGTAAAGATTGAGGACAAACCAAATAATATATCTTTCGTCAATTTTCATTTTGCGATTAGTACCCCAAGTCCAAGAGCCACAGCCGAGGCAATAGCAGTTATTGTCCAATTAATTTTTGTGATAAGTTTAGTTTGATAAATTGTGCGTTGCGGGTATCTGAACTTCACATTGTCAAAGCTAAACCGCTTCATATCAAAATAAACGTTACCGGTGCAGTTAAGAGTGTCTGTTCCTAATCGAAAAGGAGAAAAGTAAGAAACATAAAGAGTATCGTGGACGTAAAAAGAATCCCGATAAGCAACAGTATCTCGAACCAGCGTTCGTTTAATTTTTGACTTAAATTTGTAAACCGTGTCCACATAGCTCACCTTAACTGTGTCTGTCTTTGTGTTAGTTTTTACTTCCGGCACAACATAGCTTTGCCCCACAAGGAAACCAATCCCAAGTAGGGTTATTATAAGAATGATATTTACAAGCGTGGATTTCATTTTCTCTCGTTCGCCTTGTTAAGTATTTTCCCGCCAAAACCTATTCCCAAAAGTCCCAGAATAAGCGCATCAGAGGGCTTTCCCCAAATAGCTGAAGCAACAGCAAGTAGCAATGAAACAATTACTACCTGAGCGGTTAATACTCTTGTAAGCGAAGCATTACCGCTCTCACTGAATAATTCTTTAAGCCATTCTTTCATAACTTTCCCTTTATAAATTCTATTATCACACCTGTCCCGACAATACTTCCGATAATTATAAATAACGCCTTAAGCAAAACAGACGTTGAAAGCACTTTCTCCCGAAAGATTTCACTCCATTTCTTTTCGAGGTAGTCATTCATTTTCTTATCGTTGAAATGTTTCTCGAATCTATTGTCGATAATCGTCTCAACGGATTTTTTATTCATCATATCTTTTTGTATCGTAGAAAGACTATTAAGAATATTCTGCAAAGCGTTGCCGTGTTCGTGTAACTTCTTTCGGATAGAAAGCTCGTTGATTACTTTCATATCCTCAAGCTCTTTGCGTTGCTCCGCTGTCAAGTTTTCTAATTTAATTTGGTCAATCGGCAAGAAAGTACCATCACTGAATTTGATTCCTTCCTCGTTATTTTGCATCGTAAATCCGCACATTATATACTCCTACACTTCAAGTCCTTTTCTGAATAAACTTCCATTACGCGATGAATGAAATCCGCCGATTACTGCATATAATAAAACGCTCCACCAAAAAGAGATATGGAATGCACTACAAAGCAGTAGTGAAATTGATATTAGCTCAACACCTTTCCAGAAGTGCCAACCGTCCAAAAACATTGTGAACACATTCTTTAACCACCAAGATTTAGTCTTCCACCTATTTTCAACATACCATTTCCAATTAGGGAAGAATGTTAAATCTGAATGATGTTGAATCAAGTCCTTTTCCGATAGCCCCACCATTAGCAGTAGGGCTATTATAATCCATAGAATAATCATACAGCTGCCTCAAGTCCGGCTTGAATTTCTTCAAGCGTGCTTTTTGTGTCTGCGATAGGGATTACAGCATTCCCGTACACACTTTGGAAAACCTCAACAGAAGTGTCTCCGCTCTCCGCTGCGCCATATACGCCTATATCTCCAACAACTTTCTCGTCATTCAGAATTTTACGAATGTTGATATGCGTCCCGTTTTCAATTGGTATTTTTAGCTCTGTTATCATTATGCTATCTCCTCATAAATTAATATTATATCTACAGAAGAAGCTCCGGCGACAGCGAATAAGTCTCGTTCGCTTCCGCTGTAAGAATTGATTTCAAAGTATTTTTCTTCGTTCGCCGTAAGCGCGCCCGCTGTAGCATCAAGCAAATCGTAAGAGCCGGTTGCAGTCCCAAGAGCAATGGAGTTGTTCACTCCGCCTTTCTCGATTGCAATAAAGCCTTTCAACATAGTTACTGCTTTCTGCGTGTTTTCAAGTTGGACTTCTGTTGTGGAGATTCCGCTGCGCCCATCCTTTAATCCTATTAATGCTCTTGGGCTTCCTACTGTATCTGCTATCGATAGTTCGCCCCCAAGCGTATTTATCCATCCATTTGAACCAGCATCTAAAGAATCCAAACTGAGAACATCACCTACTTGTATAAGCTTCACATCATCTATTACTATTTGCCCACCAGTATATCCACCAGTTATCTCCAATCCTTCTTCAACGCAAGAACTTGCTGGACTTGACTTAAAGGGTTCGGTGATGTGTTCTCCCACCCCCGTATCAAGTTCTATATCTTCTAACGCAAGAGCTTGTGCCGACGATAGATTTCTTCCCATTATTTGTAGTTTCCCGCTTCCAACCAACGAATTAGATACCACTTTGTATTTCATCACGAATCTCTTATCTGTCTTACTGGAAGGTGGAATTGAATGCCAAGCATACTGAACATTGCTATCTGCAGTAAGAATGAGTTGTCCACCGCTGATTGACGCTCCTGAAGAAAGATACCAGCCCGTTGAAGATGAAAAATCTCCAGCCCCACCATAGAAATCTTCTTGACTTGCCTTCTGCAGCTCATAAGGTATTACTGCTGTTTCGTGTGAACCGTTATTGTAAAGTTGTTCAATGTAATCAGAAACGTCCATATTATAAAAATGAACATCCAGCAATTTGAAACCGAGAAAATCAGAGACTCCCATCAATGAACCAAAATACATTGGTTCGTTTTGGTCTGTATCAAGGGCGGTAATAGATGATATTTTTTCAATTTTCCTATTAATCCATATTTCAATAGCATTTTCTTTTCTCAGAATTACAATATGATAAATCCCTTCCCCAAACTCATTATCAGTTTGGACATTATTCAGATTTGAACCGTCGTATTCGAGAAATCTGAAGTGTTTTGATGTGCCGTTTCCGTAATCCAGAGATACGTATTTCGTACTTCCAGAATTAGATTTAGCAAAAATTCTTCCGGCAACTGAGGAATTCGTAATAACAAGCCAGATTTCAACGCTATAATCTCTATCTCCAAAATTATGGTTTGTGTTTGCTGGAATTATAGCTGAATCATTAACTCCGTCAAATACCAATCCGCCTTTCGAGTCTGACCATTTATCAGCCAATACTACTTCGTGAACACCATCGGCATCTTGCACAGATGCAACACCATTAATATTCACATAAGCAATCTCATCACCGGTGAGTGTTGCGAGTTTGGCTTCGTCAAGGGAGACGAGTTTCAGCGAGCCGCCGTCGCCGGAGCCATTATTTGCGAAGCGGAAAACTTCCGTCGAGCCGATATAGCCCACTATGTCGCCCGTACCGTCGGTGTTTTTATCAGCGCGAAGTTCAAAATCGACATCCGCGCCGCGCGAAAGAAGGGCTTTTATCGCATTCACAATGGAAATCCGCTCTTCCTCAGTCCTATCGGCGGAAGAAACTACAAAATAATGCGTATCGAGGAAACTCGTTATCTCCGCCGCCAAATCTTTAATTCTAATATCAGCCATTTATTTATCTCCTAATTTTTATTCTTTATCTTTCAAAACGATGTAATTTCCGTTGCCGTCGGTCATCGTGTTGCCGTTGCCGTCGGTCCAGCCCTTGCTTATTATTCTGCGGACGCCCGCAATAGCTCTGCTTACGAGATTAAGCGCGAACGAAATCATTAGATCAGCCCTATAATTCCGCTTGCGGTTGTGCCGGTTGCGTAAACCATCTTCACTCTTACCGGTAATGTCGTTCCCGCCGCGACGCCTTGAAATGTTACCACTCCGCCGCCGCTCATCTGCACTTTCACCGTTCCGCTCGTACCGCAAAACAGTCCGCGCGTGATGTAAGTAATTTCCGCCGTGTCGCTCGGAGTAATATCAAAAGCGTTTACTGCCGGAGCGGTTATGCTCACATTTTCCGCGCTTACTCCGTTGTGAAATAATTCTATTGCTGCCATAATTTATCTTCCCTTTTTCTTAATAATCTTGTTCGCCTATCAGAAAATATTCTTGCTCGTAGCTGAAATTAATTGTCACCGTCAGCTCGCCGAAAACTTTTTCCTCATAATTTATTTCGCGCGTAAATCCCCCGCGCTCCGCCGTCAGCGATGCGTTCAACGTCGCCCGCCAACTGTCGATATTCGCCCCTATCATTCTGTATATATCCGCCCGCGCTTGACGAAGGAAACTCGCCGTCGATGCTGAGTTCTTAGCCGCGACAAAAAACTCGTAACTCAAAATTTCGTGCTGATAATCTGCTTGCTCATCATCCGCCGCGCCGGAATTATCCCTAATCTCAAAAACAACATTGTCCTCTTTCGGCATTACCGCGCCTTTCCACTCGCGGAGGTAATTCCCCAGATCCGTTTCGTAATTTTTCCCCGCTTCATACTCATTCGCTTTTAAAATTTGCGATGCGGCGGCATAAACCAATTGATATAATCTATTCTCAAAATTCATCTTCACTAAGCTCCAGAATGGTTACGCCGTAGCCGTCCGGCTGAATCGAGCGGACGTAGTAAGTCGCTGAGTTCACAACCACCGTATCTCCGTGCGAAACTCCGCCGACATCGCTTGTTTTCGCATAAAAAATAGGATTATCCGCTTCGGCGGAAATGCCGAGAGAGACAATCTCGAAATCATCAAGGAAATGCCCCGAAACGGTTTGAGATACTCCCGCCGAAGTTATCTCGGCGGAAGTCTCAATTCCCATTTCAAAAAATTCGTCGATAGGAAAATCGATACTCATTATTTCGCTTTCTCGTCAACAATTTCGCCGATGCCGCGCGACAAAATCTCGTGCTTTACTTCGCCCGCTATTTTTACAACATCGCCCGCCTTGTAGGCTTTTACTTTGTTGGTCGATGTTTCTTTCAAGCGCACAGCTTGTTTCAACTTTACGTTTTCGGCTTTTTTCCAATCAATCTGTTTCATTTTTTAATACCTCTTTTTGTTTTCAAAATTTTAATCCGGAGCGGCTTTCACACCGCTCCATTAACTAATCAGTCTATACAGCAACGTCAGTTGCAAGCGCGAATGCAGAGGCTTGTCTGACGAGGAAATCAATTTCATCTTGAATTGTTACTGCGATTAATCCGCTTCCGGCTTCGGTGTAAGGATCAACAATAAGCTCGGCTGCTCCCCACTCGGCGAAAATCAACTGCGACCAATCGCCGAAGAAGAGATTCTGCGATTTTACGTTTTGAGTAATCAACGCCGGATAGCCGTTAGCGATGTTTTTGTCGTTCATTAAGAACTCCGCCGTGTTGTTCGCCTTCAAGGTAGTTTTCAGCTTACCTTTTACGGCGGCATTGGTAATCCACTTCATTGATTCGATTTCCGCGTTTGCCGTTGCGATTGCGGTTTCAAAAGCGACAATGTGCGCCCAATCAACCGTAAGCATACTTACCGAGCCAACGCCGGAAGTGCTGTCAATTCCGGTTGGCTCCGGAGCAACGCCGGTGCCGTGCAAACCGTAATAATCAACCTTAACCGCAAGCTGTGCGAACAAATCTTGATATACGAGAGCGTCAACCGACGGATTCGACTGAATCAATAGTTTTCTCGAATATTTTGTTTGCCCGGAAACAGTGTTCGGCGAACCGCTCACTTGCGTGAATGTCGGATCGCTCGGCGTCTGCGCCGTGCCTTCGGCGATTGCCGTGATTGTTGCGCCAGCCGACTGTTTAGGCAGCGCGATATTCCCTTGCAAGCCGGACAAGGACCTCATTCCCGCTTTCGCAAGGACTAAGCGATTGCGCAGATATTCGATGAACTCGTCGCCGCGTAAGTCCGTGCCGACCACCGACGCGCCGCCCGCTCCGGCTGTTAGAGTTCTTGCCGAGAAGTTCTGAATTTCGCGAGGCAGAAGAATGTTGCTTCCGGAGAATGTTTTATCGGTTCTTTCCGCAACGGCTTGAATGGCTTCGCGCTCCAATTCCGCGCCTTGCCAATTTCCCGAAGCCGCCGCCAAGATTGCGCGGGTAATCGAGAAATCCTTAATCTCCTTTCCGCTCATTCCGATTTCGGAGTTAGGCGTTTCAACCGGCTGACTCATATCGATGTTATCGAGAATGAAGTTGCGGAACTCTTCCGCGGTTTTCCCATTCGCAATCATTTCCGATGCGGTTTCCTTCAGCTTAGGCACTTTGCCCGCAAATCTTTCGGCAAATCCTTCAATCGCCGCAATTCTTTCCCTTTCAGCTTTTCTGATGTCCTGAACGTTTACTTTTTCATCCATTGGAGTTTCTCCCTTTGTTATTATTTTAATTTTGTTTTCTACTTCTTCGATTTTCCTTCCCATTGTGCCGAGAGCGTCAATCACGGCGTTATCTTTCGGCTCGTCGCGGAACTTAGCCGCGCTGTCGGCTCCGATAGCCACAAGCGAAACCTCTTTCGGCTCCCACTGTGTCCGGACGAGCATCGTCAAGCCGTCTTCGTAATCATTCACAAATTCACGCCCGCCAATAACCGCCTTTTCCCCTTTCGGGATAATTACCGTATGCTCCGGAAATGTGCGATAGCCGACAGATACGTCGGTGAGGTGTCCGTCGCGGACAAGCGAAAATTCTTGTTTTGCGTTTTCGGCGAAATGCGAAACGCCTACAAGCTCGTTTCCCTCAACTTGCAAATCGCGGATGCTCCCTTTGATATTCGCCACTTCGCGGCGCGAATGCGAATCCAACAGCGGCAATTGCCGGCTTTCCGGTATCATTACGCTTTCGGGTGTAATCAATAGGATTTCGCGGACGGCTTCCCACCGCTCCCAATCAATTACAACCGCCGGAGTTTCTGTCGCCGCAACCGTGCGCGCAGTCATTGAACCTTCGTCAATAACCTTGCGCATCGCCGCCGTGCGAGTGCATATTTTTTCGGTGCGCAGATAATCTTTTTGCGCATCCGATATTCTTAATGTTTCATTCATTTCTTCTCCTAAGCTATTTTTAATTCCGTTTCAAATTCTTTTTCGCCGCCGCTTCCGTCGGTCAGATTGCCGTTTGCCGTTTCATCAGCCGCCGCGCTTGACGGTTCGGCAATCAAGCCCGCTTCCTCAAGCATTTTCTTTTCACGTTTTTTCTGCAGAATGAAATCCTCAAGCGAGTAGCCGCGCTTTGCGAGAGTGCGTTCAAGAGTTTCGAGATTGTTATCGATTTCAAACGCGTCCGCCTTCGCTTCCTTCCAAGCGTCCACCCACTCGCCGCGAAAGCCCAAAAAGAAAGGCTTGTTAAACTTCTCAAACTTTGTGATAGGCAGATTTACAACTCCGCTAACCATTGACATATCAAGCCAGCGGTAAAAGAGATCAAGCATTTTGTGATTGATTAGCCAGTTTTGAAGAGTTTTATATCCGGCGCGCGCATCAAGCAGTGCCGAACGCGAAGAAGTGTAATTAACATCTTTGAAGTTTGCCGAAAGAGTAGGATAATCAACATCCCAGCCCGCCGAAACGCCTTGCAGAATAGCTTGTGTGAACGGTCCCTCGGCTCCCGAAGGATAAGAAGGATCGAACGTATCAAAATTGTAACCTTCCGGCACAACGTAGGTTTCGCCCGGCTCGATTGAACTTACAATATCGCCGTCGGAGTTTTCCTCTCCGCCCGCAATCGAAGCCGCGTCAAGCGTTCCCGGAACATCTTTCGGAACAAGAACGCCGGTTTTCATTGCGGCGGAACGCGCGTTAATCAAAACCGCTTCTTGATAGCCCTTGAGAATGTTCAGCCGGTACGCCGAAGGCAAGAACCACGAGATTCCGCGCAACTGCCCGACAAAATCCTTGCGGTAGAGATGAATTATATTTTCCGCCGGAATGCGGATGTAATCTTGCGCCGAATAGTAGCTCGCGTAAGTCATTGCAAGCGCGCTGACTTTTTTGAAGTAGTAAGCTACCGGACGCATAACGTCGTCGTATTCAATTCCCATTATTACGCGGTTGCCGTTTGTAGCCGTTCCGCTGTATCTTTCATCACAAAGCGCGGGATCAATCTGTTGATAAGTGAAATTGAACTTATTCCCCGCCGATTTTCCCTCGATAAGATTGAGGAAAATTTCGCCGTCCGTCGCGATTGTTTTCAGCTCAATCGCCGAAGCTTCGCGGAGCGTTACATCCCGCGTGATTGTGCAATTCTCCTTTTTGCTCCATTCCGCCCACGCTTCTTCGATTATCGAGTTGGCGTATTTATCGTATTGCTTTTTCGATTCTCCGGTTTCTTTATCTCTAACCCAATCAAACGCTTTGTTTTGGAACGTAAATCCGTCCGGACCGACAACATTTTTTTCGAGAAGCCGAATAAACTTTCGCGCGTAAGGATCATTCTCCACCAAGTCCCGCGCCCGCGCCCGCAGAATCTGATTACCGGCTCGAATGTCGGCGTTAATGTTCGTTTGGCTCGAAGTCCACGAAGAAGTTAACCGATCAACATTCGACGCTTGAAATGCGCGCTTTGCGGTTTTTGGTTGCGGCGGAGTTCCGCGAAAAACGTTTGAGATTTTTGTTAATATTCCCATTAATATTCCTCCAGAATTCTCGGCGCGCTTTTTCCCGCGGCGGTGCGTTTATCTTTGGCGACTTCCTTTTCAAAATATTTTTTCGCGTTGATTAGCTCCTCAAGCGATAGGTAGGCAATAGTGCGCCCCGCAAATTGAATTGATTCCTGCTCTTTTGTGGCGCGCCCTTTCAAAGTTGCGATAATAGCGTCAAGGATTACTTCGTTATCGGAGCGGGTGTCGTCGTCGGCGGTTAGGAGAGCTTTGATGTCGATGTAACCTTCTTCCACAATCTCAACTTCGCCGGTACGCGCCGCAACGGCTTGATAGCGGTAATTCCCTTCGGAGAGAGCCGAAGTTGTGGCTGTGCCAATATCAAAAACAAAGTCGTCTCCGGATGCGGTTGAGGTGAGAG
>Ga0256831_1000133_pt1 | contig 38888 bp, 60 predicted proteins | sample 132544metaG_FD_189087 | JGI IMG/M metagenome (GOLD analysis project Ga0256831, IMG submission 189087) | Hydrothermal vent microbial communities from Lau Basin, Pacific Ocean - 132-544 | ecosystem: Environmental > Aquatic > Marine > Hydrothermal vents | place: Pacific Ocean: Lau Basin | collected...
TCTTGTGTCTTTCAATCGTTTGATTTAAAATAAAAAAGAAGCCAGCAGGGAGGAGGATGGTGTCTGAGATAGGGAAAAGATTGAAGAAGCTGCGGGAGAAAAAGGGAATAACAAGAATGCAGTTAGCCAAGGAGCTGGTAGAAAAAGGGCTCCTTAATTTTGAGTCTCCTGAGTCTCTTAACCAGTATCTCTATCTGATTGAGAAGGGGAGAAGAAAACCCAAGGACGAGACCCTTAAGCCGATAGCAGAATACTTTGGCGTTCCTCTCCAGTGGCTTAAGGGAGAGATCATCTACGTTCCGATAGTCGGAGAAACTAAGGCAGGTAAATTTGGGGGGTATATCCAGGAAAAAGCTGAAGAACTTTTCCCTCTCCCGGCTGGAATCATTTCTATTCCGGAACCTGAGGAAAGGACGTTCTTTCTGAGGGTAGAGGGTAACAGTATGTATCCTGAGTTTGAGCCCGGAGACCTGGTTCACCTTGCAGACCCCTCCTTTTACCCGCCTAAGAACGGAGATGAGGTTGTAGTCATAAAGGACGGTGAAGCTACTCTAAAGAAGTTCTACTATGAGGATGGAAGGGTTAGACTCATTCCGGTAAATGGAAACTATGAGCCGATAGAACTTGTAGAGGAAGACCTCAGAGAAATTGCTGTTTTCAGGGTTATAGGAGTTTACAGGAAAAGACGTTGACTTATTCAATCAAATGATTTAAAATTTGACTGTGGAAAATGGAGGTAGGGATGGAAAAGAAGGAAACTAAGATAGAAATAGAAGAAATCGTCAAACTCTTATCAAACAGAACTAAGAACATGAATTTCCGTGTTAATCCCCGGTTAAAGGAACTCTTTGAAAAAGCTTGCCAAAGTGAAGGAATAACAGTATCGGATTGCCTCAATTATCTAATGCTCAAGTATGTTCAGGAAAAAGGGTTTGTTAAAGACAAATGTATTGACAATTGACAACAAAACACTATATTTACTCTTGACGATGTCAAAAACTAAACGGGAGGTAGCCATGGGAATCAGAGAGGTTCTACAGAACATGCTGGACGGAACGCTTACCATCACGGTAAACGGACAGGGGGTTAAAGCGGTAATAGAAGACCAGGGAGTCTGTGCCGTTTACTGTGCAGATACGGTGGAGGAGCTCCTTGAAAAACTCCAGTCCTTTGACCCTCTATGCAGGAACAACTGTTTAGATGAGTAGGTTGCTTAGGCAACCTGCTTGCCTTATTGACAAGGCAAATTGTTAGCACTAACCTTATTATTGGAGGAAGTAATGGCAGAGGTAAAAACAGCAGAGAACCCAAGAATCAAAGTGGCAGAAGAACTTGAGAAACAGTGGTTAGACCTTACAAAGATCAAGGGATGGTTAAAAGGACACAAAGGCATCCCTGAGAAAGCCCAGGAACAACTTGCCCACCAGATAAGAGCACTTTACGCAGAGTTTGGACTTCGCCCTGACTTAGGACATGTAATTGTGATGGGAGACAGACCCTACGTAACGAAAGAGGGGCTCATCTACTACGCCCAGAAGACCAAAAAGCTTGCCGGGATAGAGGTGGAAATCGTTGAAAGGAGGCAAAATTTTTGCCTTGTTAAGGCTCGTGTTCTAACGAAGGACGGAGGAAGATACGAAGCTTACGGCGACGCTGACGCCAATAATACCAACAGGATGGTAACTCCCCATCTGATCAGGATGGCGGAGACCCGTGCAGTGAACCGGGCGCTCCGTGTAGCGTTTCCAATCGGCTTGTGCTCCTTTGAGGAGTTAGCAGAACAGGATGTGATTGACCCCGTTACCGGTGAAGAAGTTAAGGTGGAAGTGGAGAAAGAGGCAACTCAAAGACAGCTGAACACCGTAAACCTTATAGCCGAGAAAAGAGGGCTGACAGGGGAGCTCCTCAAAGAGCTCATTGAGATTCACATAGGAAAGAGCTCCCTTGAGGAGCTTAACAGAGAGGAAGTGTCAACGTTGATATCCACTCTTAACGACCTTGCACCAAAGGGAACACTTATAGAGATACAGAAACAGCTTAAAGAGCTTGGCATTAAGAACGGAGAGCGCAGGAAACTCTATGAGGAGACTGTTGGAAAGAGCTCCTCAAAGATTTTCACCAGGGAAGAAGCTAAGGCTTTCCTGGACTACCTGAAACAGCTTAAAGCAGAGAGAGAAAAGAAGGGAAAGGAGGAGAATGGAGATGACATTGAGTTTTAGCGGGGGGCTATCGCCCCCCATGACGACGGAAAAAACCTCAAACGTGGAGGCTCTATTCAAAATTTTATGCAAACAATTGGTTTTGTCAAGGAGGGCAAAGTGAGGAGGCTTAAGAGAGTTGTTATCAGAGAAGAACTGGTTGCTTTAACTGGTAATTTCGTTCAGGCTATTCTGCTTGGGCAACTTCTGGATTTGACTTCTCGCACTGAGGATTTTGAGAGGTTTTTAGAAGAAGAAAACCAAACCGATGAAGAAAAAACAAAACATCCTAAAAGGTATGGCTGGATTTGTAAATCAGCCCAAGGACTAAAAGAGGAAACGATGCTTCCATTATCTACCCAGACCATCAGAAATCACCTTAAAGAACTCGTTAAAAAAGGTTGGTTAGAGGAGAGGAGGAATCCTGAAGATAAATGGGATAAAAGCCTGCAGTATCGTGTTAATCTCATAAAAATTCTAAATGATTTGCGAAACCAGGGATATCCTTTAAGTGTATGGGAAGATTCCAGCTTAAGAATTCCAATATCCAGGAGAAAATGATGGATAGAAAAATTCTTGAACTGAGAGACAGCAGGAGAAAACGTTTTTTCACAGTAGATAACGAAATATTTGATATGAGCCTTAGCGTTTATGCTTTGGCAGTTTACTTCTATTTATGCCGCTGTGCAGGAGACAAATCATATGCTTCTTCCTCTTTAAACACTATCCGAAAAGCACTTTCTATCAGCAAAGATAGAATTCTCAAGAGTTTAAAAGAGCTTGAGAAGAAAAATTTAATACGACGCGAGCGTAGAATAGGAGCGAAAGGAAGCTATCAAAGCACAGTTTACATCCTGTTTAATAAATAAAATCTCAAAAGGAGGGTAAGATGATGACAAAGACTGAAAGAACTCTTCAAACTATTCTCAAGCTTAACCTTGAAGGCAATGTTATTCCCCATGCATGGTTTAAAACTCTGGTCAAAAAAACAGAGAAAGGTAAAACCGTTCCTCATGTGCATGCAATTCTATTGCTATCAGAAATAGTCTACTGGTGGAGACCAAGTATTGAGAGAGATGAAATCTCCGGGAAAATTCTTGGAATGAGGAAAAAATTCAGGGGAGAAGCTCCTCAGATTTCCTATCAACAGCTATCAGAACGTTTTGGCATATCAAAGCGTCAGGTAAAGATGGCTATGGATTTTCTGGAAGACGTTGGGGTTATTAAAAGAGAATTCAGAACGGTGAAGACTCCTAATGGAAAGATACCAAATGTTCTTTTTATATGGGTGGATGCTGAAACTCTTATGGAGATAACATATCCTACAAAAATTTGTAGGATATCCCGAAAAGGAGCAAGCCAAGAGGCAAAAATTGATAGTGAACTTACAGAAATTTGCAAGACAAATACAGAGATTACTACAGAGAATACAACAGAGATTACAGAGAGAGATATAAATAGGGAGCTCCCCCGCGAAGAAAAATCGGAACCTCCTAAAGAAGTAAATCTGGAAAAAAGAGAGCAGGCTGGCGGCGGCAAGCCGTTTGACGCCGTCAAAGAATCCCAGCCTGCAACTTCCGCAAACAGATTGCCTAAACAATTATACATCTCTCCCCACGCCAAACAGATAGTAAACGCCTTTAAAGACCAGTTCCTAACTAAATTCGGCATTCCACCAACGATAACCACAAAAGCCGTTCAGGAGCTTGAAGCAATCCTCTCAAGGCTTTCCGACACTGAGAAATTTGCCTTTGTCCAGAGGGCTGCAGGAGCCATAGAGAGATATCTGAAAAGCGAAGAACCTTTCCTCAAAAAGGCGGGTTATTCCTTTCAGGTATTCGTCTCCACCATGCAGAAATACATGATTGAGGAGAAAAAGGAAGAAAGACAGAAGTCTGAACGCAAGGACGGGATTATTGAGGAGATGGATCTATGAGAGTTTACATAGGTGAGTGTAGAGGGAAAAAGTTCAAAGAGGCTACGGCTTTAGGTTTTGGAATCTGTGTATCTCCACAGACCTTTAGAGCTCCCAAATCGCCTCCAAACTTCTACTTCGTAGACAACGGAGCCTTTTACAAGTGGAAAAGGCAGGAGAGGTTCTCAGGCTGGGAGTTTAGGAGCTTTTTGAGGAAAGTCCTTGAATCTTATCCATTCCTCCCCGACTTTGTAGTTATCCCGGATGTAGTTGCCGACTCAGAAGCCACTGTGAAGTCTTTCCTGAAGTGGTATCCCGAACTAAAGCAACTGATTAGCATTGATAGATTGGCTTTTGTTGTTCAGGATGGAATGGAGAGGGAAGAAGTGGTGGAGCTCCTCTCCAAACACCCCGTCGGCTACCTCTTTGTAGGCGGAAGCCTTGAATGGAAGCTACTGACCGGGAGAGTGTGGGTAGAAGTTGCAAGGGAGCTCTCAATAAAGTGCCACATTGGTAGAGTGGGAACTCCCAGGAGAGTAACCTGGGCGAAAGTGATAGGAGCAGACAGTATAGACAGTTCATTACCTCTCTTTTCAAGAGCCAAGTGGAGGCGTTTCGTCAGAGCCGTCACTCAGGAGGTTCTCTTTTCAGGAGGAGAGTATGTTAGATAAGAAGCCGGTTTCTCCAGAAGAAGTAGAGGAGTATGAGCTTCAACTAAGGTTCATTACGTTCAGGAGAAAGCTTGAGATTACAAGGCTTGAGAAGTTTGACTTTGAGGGAACGTTCAGAGAGTTTAAGAGGAAAACAGGGAAAAAGAGAACAAGAGCAATGGACGTTATAGATGCCTGGATGAGGTCGGGAAAGAGAGTTCTTATTCTCTCCTCTCCCCCCGGAACAGGAAAAACCTTTGCAGCTGCCCTCTGGCTCTACTGTCTGTGGAAAAGAGCTTGGAGGAAAAACCTCAAGTGGACGTTCTACTTCTTTCAGGAAAAGGAGCTGTTTGGAGCCTCTGCTCTGCCGGAGGAAGAAAGGAGAGAAATCGTTCAGGACGCCCGGCATGCAACCTTTTTAGTCGTTGACGATTTCGGTCAGGTCAAGCCGAGGGGAGAGTATGAAGAAGCCAACATGAGGCTCTACTACGAGGATCTGATAGACTGGAGGAGAAAACTCAAAAAGTGTGAAGGCACAGTTCCAAGGCTGATTCTAACTACAAACTTAGAGATAGAGAAGATAAAGGAGCTCCCCCACCTATCTGAGAGGTTCTGGTCCAGAGTAAAGGGAATTGCAGAGTATAAGAGAATTGGCGACAGGGACTACAGGGAGCTGGGGCTTCCTGACTTCCTGCCGTCAAAGGTCAAAATTGGTAAAGTCTAATTGACAACGCAAATCATTAGCGTTATATTCAGAAGAAACAGAAAGGGAGGAAGCGAATGACAGTTAAAACGGAAATTGAGAGGAGAATACTCAACAGGACTGCCGGGATGACAATAACGATGAAGGCTCCCGACGTAATAGCCCTCCAGAGGTTCTTTAAGGAGGAGTTAAAGACAAAACAGTCAACGTTTTTCAGGGAGCTCCTCAAATCTGAGGAGTTTGACGCTTTCTGCCGCAGGGAATACGGAAAGAGCTGGAGAGAATACTACAGAAAACAGTTCGGCAAAGAGTTTGGAGAGGAGTAAGGTGGAAGTCAGGGAAGCGGTGAAGATAAAAGTTGCCCCGATAACACAGGAAATCAGAGAGGCTGTTAAGAATATTGAGGCAACGTATCTGCGCCTCGGCAGGCTTCTTGCTACTGCCAAAGAGAAGCAGGTTTACTTCCAGGAAGGGTTTGAGGATTTCTACGCCTACGCAAAGTCTGTTACCCAGCGGGAAAAGAGAACGATTGACATGCTCCTTTTCATAGACCGCTACATCGGAGAGGAAGGAGAGGTTCCGATAGGAACGGAGCTCCTCTCAGAGATACGCTACACGAAGGCTTATTACCTGTCAGTTCTTGTAAAAGAGGGAGTAATAAAGTCCAGGGAGGAAGCTATTCCCTGGATAGACAGGGCTAAATCAATGTCAACAGCCGAGTTCAGGGAAGCGGTTAATGAGGCACTGGGAAAGGAGGTTCCCGAAACCCAGAGCTGGAAGCCTCTATCCTCTTACAGAGTTCCGCCGGAGGAGAAGGAAGCCATTGACCAGGCAATAGAGCTTGCAGCTCAACTTGAGGGAATTCCAAAAGAGGAGCTTGACGCCGGTAAAAAGGGGATTCTCCTCTCCAGGATCGTTGAGGACTGGAAAGGCTACTACGCCGACGTTGTCTTTCAGAAACAGCCGGAGTTAGGGGTTCTTAAAAAGAGGAAAGAGATAACGGAAGCCCAGTTCCCTGAGATAGAGGTCGTTTACGTTAAAAAGGGCTCCGGAGAGAGAGTAGAGCTGTGAGAAACCGCTATAAAAAGAACTTAGGGCTCTACCTGGAAAGAATTGTTGACGTCTCAATTGAGTTCTACAAGGAACAGGGAATCTGCCTGATAGATAAAATTCCCACTCCCATTAAAGTTCACAGACATTTGAGGGGCTCCCTCTACGAGGCTTTCTTTCAGAAAAAGAGCACTGTTGACTACGTCGGCATCCTGAAGGGTGGAATACCTATAGCCTTTGATGCCAAATCAACAACTGACAACGTTTTCAGGTGGAAGAAAGCCGTTAAGGAGCATCAAAGGGAGTATCTTCGCAGGTTCCACCAGTTGGGAGGGCTCTCCTACATTCTTCTCCACTTTGACTGGGTTGGAAGATGGGAAAACTTCTTCTTCGTTCCGTTTGAGTTTTTGGAGAATTCAAAGAGCAGTCTGGCTCCAGAAGACCTCTCTGAGTTTAAGGTAAACTACGACTTTAAGAAGGGAGTTCTCCTCTTTCTGGACGGGGTAGGTGAACTGGGTAAAAGAGTTACTTAACAACGCAATTGAATTGCCTGAAAGCAAAAAGAGAGAACTAATAAGAAAGGCGCAGGAAGGGGATAAACGCTCAAAGGAACTCCTCATCCTTTCCGACATAAAGCTGATATACAGAGTAGCCTGCGAAACCTGCCGTTATATAGAGAACTTTGAACACCTTGAGGACGTGGTTCAGTTCTTAATAGAGGTCTATCTGAAGACCATTCCCTCCTACTCCGGGAAGAAAGGAACGAAGTTCACAACGTTTGTCTACCGGGCTCTCGTCTGGGGAAAGAAGGAATACATCAGGCGCCACAGGAGCCTGTTTAACACTGAGAAGAACCACATGGAGGCTATAGACAGAAAGACCTGCAGTGTAGAGGAAGTAGAGATACCAGCAGTCTGGGAAGATAAGCTGATTAACAGAATCTCCTTTGAACAGATGAAGGAGAAGATATACGGGGAGCTCCATTCCATAGACCCAAAGTTGGCTCTTATTGTTCTGAGGCGATTAGAGGGGAAAACCCTTAAAGAGATTGGACTTGAGCTCGGCTGCACGAAGCAGAGGGTTAACCAGGTACTAAAAGAGAACAAAACCATACTTTTCAGAGTTTGTTCAAAATATCTGTAAGTGCAGACTAATTCCCTATCCAGCAAAAATTCTTTCATTGTTGACAATGCAAGTAATTCGCATAAATTCCATCTTGACGACGGAAAAAACCAAAATCGTGGAGGCGAAAATGCGTGGGAAAAGACAAGTTTCGGGGGGAGCTCCAGGCGGCTGGGAATCAGTTATAAGAGAGAAGCTTGAGAGGAGAAGGAGAAAAGCTCAGCGCTGGAGAAAGGTAGTTAAGAAACTCCTGTCAGCTCTTGCTAAGGCAAATTATTTGCTCATTAAACCGATTTCATGGAGGACAAAATGAGGGTAACACACACGCAACTACTAAAAACTACAGACGGGAAAAGGTATTTGATAGAGCACTACGCAAGTGGAGATGGACTGTGCTGGCGTAAACCCGGTCAACCCTGCTGCAGACTATTCAGACTCTACAAAAACGGAAAAAGAAAAGAGATAAAGAGCTACTGGGCTGTTGGTTACGGCTGGGTGCCAGGAGGAGGGTATGTAGCAAAGACATTACAGATAGGTAAAAACTCGTATCCCCTGAAGTATGAGGATGGAGGTAATCATGGTTCAGCTCAGAAATAAGGGGAAAGTTGGAGATAAGGTCAAGGTCAAGATAACAGAGGGGGATGAATCCATAACGAGGACCGTTAAACCCGAAACCCTTAACGTCCTTAAACAGCAGGCAGATAAACTTAACCTTAAAACTGCAGAGGAGTTAATCTACCAGTTAGAGGGGGAAAAGGACTCTTTGAGGGAGCTCCCCCTCTCCCTCATTGAATTTCCCGAGTTTAACGTTCCCAAAAGGTTCTTAGAGAGTATAGAGGAACATGGAATCCTTGAACCTCCAATTGTAGAGCCGTTAGGGAACGGCAGGTATCGGGTAATAGCCGGAAGGAGACGGCTAAACGCCGCCAGGCTTCTTGGATTTGACACTGTCAAATGTATCGTAAAAAAGGGCGGAGACAGCACTGTCCTTACCCTTGTGGAGAACTTCCACAGAACAGATAACCCCGCTCTTGAAGCCCAGCTTATTGCCAAACTGATAGAGGAGAGGAACCTCAAAAAGAGTGAAGTTGCAAGGCTACTCAACGTCTCTCCAGCCCACATAACAAAAAGGCTCAGGCTACTTAACTTAATCCCTGAAATCTTTGAGAAGCTCAAAAAGTTTGAAATCAACATCACCGTAGCAAGAGAACTTGCAAGGCTGAAACCGGAGGAGCAGAGAGAATACCTCAACAACCCTGAGAGCAGATGGACTGTTGAAGACGTAGAACGCTTCGTAAAACAGAAGAAGATAGAAAGCAGCGCAAGGCTTGCACTATCACAGGTTTCTGTTGAGTTAGAGACTCCGGCTATTGATGTTGATTCAGAGAAAATCCTGAATCCTCAAGCTATCTCCTCCTCTATTGAGGAAGAACGGTCAACTATTCACGGCTCCAACAAACTGATAAAGGACATGGAGGAGCTCCGCCGAATTGCCGAAACGATAAAAATACTCGCCCGTGACAACAGGGCTATAGTTGAGAATGCAAACAGATTGCTAAAGATAACAGACAAATATCTACCTGTGGAGGTGTGAAATGAGAGGCTGTGGAGAGAGGAAAGACAAGGGGCTCTACCTTGAGAGCATCCCCGGGGAAGATGGGCTCCCGATTGAACACTTCATCTTTGACCCGCCCATTCCAATAAACCAGGAGCCGTTCAGAGCTCCCATCCTCTACAGAGATGAAAAGAGCGGCGTCTACCACGTTCTAATCTGGGTCGGGAAAAAGTTCTACGAGTCCCCTTTTGACTTTATTGAAGAGGCATCAGTAAAAGGGGTAAGCCGCAGAATTCCCAAAAACTTCCCCATAGAGAAACTCTCCCGAAAATCTGTAATGCTCTTTGTCCACTCAGATGCCATACTTCAGAATTGGCGTGAACTTACAGAGAAGCTAAAAGAACACGGAATCTCCCGTATCCCCTGCCCGAAGAACAGAGAAGAACATCAATCGCTAAAGGAAAATTGCATAGCGCTGCTCTACTACCTGATGAAAGGAGAGCCAACGGGTAGAGAGGATTCTGCCGGCAGGTGGGTCAAAAGACAGGTAGGAGACCTTGACTATTCAGTCCCCAACCCTCTTGAAGATCTGAACTTTATACCGGTATTCAAAACCGGAATATTCCTCTACGCCCCGATAACCAACATAGCCTACATAAGCAAAGACGGGAAAGTAGAGGAATCAATAGCCGAGAAGGCAAATGAGTGCAAACTACCAGTAATTGTAAAGGAGGAGTGAGATGAAAATCTTTATGACAGGCTACTCAAATCTACCTGAGAGAGAGTTTATAGAGAACCTTAAAAAGAACGGCATTACAATGGTTATTGACGTCAGAGAACGTCCTTACAGCAGGTTTCAGAAGTGGACTTCCATTAAAAAACTTCCCGATACCCTCTATAAGCACGGGATAAAATACAGGTGGATGGGAGGCAGTTTAGGAGGCTCGCTGTTCTGGAAAGAGGGAGACGAGTGCGGTCTATTTAAGGAAACGGAGCAGAAGGTCTTCTTAGGTCTTGAGAAGGTTGTTGACTGCGCCAGAGAAGAAACCGTATGTCTGATGTGTGCCTGTGGCGACTTTGACAGGTGCCACAGGAGCGTAATTGCTGCCTTTCTCATATCCGACTTTGAAACAGAGGTTTACGACATTGATAAAACAGGCATAGCTCAAAAAGTTTCCTTGACTTAGCAAACTATTTGCCTTAAAATAGCTACAAGGGACTACGGGTAATGAAAGCCCGTTAGTCCCTTTTTTATTCTGGAGGAGGTTTTGACAAAGAAGGTTACGTTCTTCAAGGAGAACAACAACTTTACGGTGTTCGGCTCTATTCCGGCATTCCCAGTAGGGGTTAACTACGAGGCTTTCCGCTGGTGCTTCAGGGGTTGTGCATACTGCTTTGCCTGTATCAACAAGAAGAAGATCTTTGACCTGTCTGTGGGTGGGCTTGGGAGCCCCTCGGAGATGATAAAAGCCACAGTTGCCAGAATAGAGAAAGCTGACAAAAACCCTAACCCCAACAGTTTCTTAGACTGGTATTTAAGGAACCGATACCCCATCTACGCCTCTAACAACTCAGACATATTCGTTCCCGGATGTGAAGGAATCTCAAGGCAGATACTTGAAATATTTGACAGGTATGGTTTTCCTTTCTTCTTCACTACAAAGGGAATTCATACTGAGGAGCTCCTCTCCACCCTCCTCCAGATGTCCACAAAAAGGGCAGGTTTGATAACAATAACCTCACTGAGCGACCGCTACAGGAAGAAATACGAGCCTGAATCTCTGCCGCCAGAGGAGAGGTTTGAGCTTGTTGCCAGGCTTAACGAAGCCGGCGTTCCAACCGGCATAAACGTTGTCCCCTTTCTCCACTCCCAGTTCCCCACACTGAAAGAGATAGAGAAACTTTTGACAAAGGCAAAAGAGGCGGGAGCAAAAGAGGTAACCTTTGGAGCTCTCAACTTCAGAGGAGGAACTCTGAAGATTGTTCCGGAGGAGTTTAAACTCTTAGAGCTCTCCCCTCCATCAAGCCGCTACTACTACGTCAACCGCAGGGGAGTTTACGCCAACTTCCTGAGGTTAATTGAACTCTTTAAAGAGATTGAGGAAATAGCCAAAGAGATAAAAATCAGGGTCAGCTACCAGTGGGAACTCAACACACTGATAAAAGCCACTGCCTACTCAAACGAAGACCTGGAATCCTACACAACGACATATCAGAACCTTGTAGATACCTTTTACCCAAAAGTAGTTCCTACAATTCAGATGGTCTTAAACCAACTGCGGCGGAAAAGAGGAGAGGACGTATTCCTCTTTACGTTCGGAGAATTCATAGAGACCGCCAGGGAAATCTGCAATCAAATTGCATTCCAACATTCACAGAAGTTCAGAGACATCCACTCAAGCCTCCAGATAGACAGGGCGTTCTCAAAAGCCCTCAAGTCAATGAGCTACCTTGAGATGCTTCGCTACGGCTGGAGAAAGGAGGCGGGACACAACCTCTTTGAGGATTATACGGTCTGGAAGGTTATAGACAGAGAAGGAAGAACGGTTGTTGACGAGAGCGGAGACCCTTACGCCGTCTTCCTGCCCTCGCCTGACCTCATCAGGAGGAAAACAGACCCGAAGACAGGAATAACCAGGGCTGTCCTTTCTACCGAGTTCCTGAAAGAGTTTGGAATTGAATTTGAGTAGGGAGTAAGCCATGCCAATGCCAGAAGGAGGCACAAAGAGCAGCGGAACAAAAGGAAGCGTAAGGAAAAGTGCAAAGATAAAGGCATCTAAGGTCAACAGGAGAACAAGGTCAACAGTAAAAGCTCTTAAACACGGAACTTTCGCCGGTTCAGGATACAAAACCGGTAAAAAACGTTAAAGGAGGAGTAGCTATGGCAATGCCAAAAGGAGGCACAAAGAACAGCGGAACGAAAGGCACTACTAAAAAGGCGGTAAAGAAAGCTGCTAAGAGAGGCACAGAGAAAGCCACGAAAAAAACAAAATAGAACCCTTAGGGGGCTATAAGCCCCCTGATTTCCACAGGAGGCACTTATTATGGCAGAAAAGGTATATGAAAGTCTTAAGAAAAAATACCCTGTAAAAGCCTTAAAGAAACTTTTCCCGGAAGCTATTAAGGAGAATTTAAAAGAATCTTCGGATTCTACCCTTGACTCTTACTATAGGTATTTCAAAGAACTGGAAGATTATATATACGAATTCCGTAGTAAGCCGAAGTTATTTATACCTGTAATGAAAGGATTAGACGCAGAGCAGTCAAAACGCTCACCTAAATACTCAATAAGCGATGCTGAAGCATCACTTGAATACATGGAGCGCATAATTGATCTGTTTGAAAGATACGTAGAGAAACTAACTAAAAAAGACCGACAGGAATTATCAAAGAAGTTAGACAGAATCCAATACAAAAACTTTGCTCAGTTTGTTGAGAAAGTTTATGACACAATAGCTGACTTCTTGAGTAGAAGAAGCGGGTAAATGGAGGAACTATGCCGTTTAAACCGAGACTTTCAGAGATAGCTGCAAAAGTGAGAGCCGACGAGATAAAGTCTCCTATAAGGCTTGAGGTTTTAAAACTCAAAGACGTAGAGCCAAACGACTACAACCCCAACGTAATGGGAGAAACAGCGTTTAAAAAACTTGCTGAATCCGTCAGAAAGGTTGGCTACATAGAGCCTATCCTGGTCAGGTATGACGAGGAGAGGAACAAATACGTGATCATAGACGGAGAACACCGCTACTACCTATTAAAGCATGCCGGCGTTGAGGAGGCACCTTTCTTAATAGCCGACATCCCGAAGGAGAAAGCAGTTTTAGCTACCGGTCTTATAGACACCATCAGAGGAAAGTTTGACAGCGACGAGGAGGCTTACAGGGAATACCTGAAACTCCTTGAGGAGACGGTTCCGACGGAGCTCCTTGAGGGATTCTTTGATGACGACATAGAAGCCCTTAAAGCAGCAATTGACGAGGACGAAGAAGAAACGCAGGAGCTCTTTAACCACGCCGAACTTGAACAGCAGGTAGAGAACGTAAAGAGAGAAGCCTTTACAGTTATGCTTTCCAGAGAAAACATGAACGTTGTTAAAGCCCTCATAGATAAATATAAGAGGGATTTACAGTTTACAGACGAAGAAGCCTTTATGAAGCTCATCAAAGCCCCAATCACAGAGATTGAGAACGGCTACGTTGTAGCCGGAATTGCCTATGCCATTAAAAGAGACCTTGAGGAAAACGGCGAAAAGGTAGAAACAGAAACGGTTTCAGAACCTAAAGGAAATGAGGAGACTTAAAACCGACTTTAAAAACAGCCTTAAATGTTGAGGTTTTAAAGAGATGGCGAAAAGAGCCACACGCTCCAAAAAGAGCTACGAGCTCCGCAGCAAAGTGATAAAACTTTTAGCAAGGGGACTATCCCAGACAGAGATAGCAAAGCTCCTGGGTAAAACTCCTCAGAGGATAAATCAGATTGTCAGGGAGATAAGGGAGGGAGACGAGGACGGTCTCCACCCATGGGACGTTAAGGTCAAGTTCCAGGCAATAGAGAAAGAACTCTGGAAGAACTACGACAGAGCCAAAGACGTCAGAGAAAAAGTAATGGTATTAGCGGAGATAAGGGAAACAAACGCCCGTGGAGTTCAGATAATGCAGAGCATGGGGCTTCTCCCGAAAGTTCCCGACGAAGTCAACATGGTAGCAACCCAGCAGATACAGGTTGACAGCAAAGTGGCAGAAATTCCAAAAGAGGAGAGGGAGAAGTTAGCCCAGGTAATAGACGCTCTGCAGGCTCTAAAGAGAAAAAAGAGCGGAGAGGGGAACTGAATGGCTGGCTTATGCACTTTAATAGCGTTATTAACAATAGTTGCCTGTATCTACGTAGCTTTCTGTGCCACAGATGAGAGGGAAAGAAAAACAGAATTTCCAAAGGAGTGCCGCAGGCTACACAGATCCGTTAAGGGAGGGGAGCTCCCCCACTGGGACGAGGTTCCAGAAATACCGCCAATACACATAAAGGTATGAAAGACCTTGTTCAGGCTGTTAACCAGATACAGAAATCGGGACTCTCTGAGATTGAAAGAGTTGTAGAGAAGTTCAACCTCTCTCCTGAAGCGATTGATTTGCTCATAGAAATCCTGAAAGAATTCCAGAAATACGGCTACTCCCCGCTTCTTGACCAGATACGCTACGCCGACTACAGGTTTAAACCCGTTTCTATCAGGGAGTTCGTCATCTCTCCCTACTACCTCAACAAGTCAAAGTATATCCGTCCGAAACTCCTTAAAGAGCTTGAGAACTTCTTCAGCGGCGACTACATCATAGCCCTGCTTACAGGTTCAATAGGCTGGGAAAAACAACCTTTGGCATCATAGCCATGGCTTACATCTTCTACAGGCTCTTTATCCTAAAAAACCCTCAGGAGTTCTACGGCTTAGACCCATCTACAGAAATTGCCCTCGTCAACTTCTCAGTTAACCTGAAGACCGCCCTTACATCCTTTTTCAACAGACTCAAAAACGACCTTATGGCAAGTCCGTTCTTCAAGCATTTCATCTTAGAGGGAGAGATAGAGGTAAAGAAGGAGGAGCTCCGCTCAAACAGCAACATAATCCTCCAGCCACTTCCGATAAGCAATGAGGCTATTTCCCTGAACGTCTTCTCAGCAGTGATTGACGAAGCCAACTTCTTGGGACAGAAGAAAAGAGGCAACGAGGTTTACGACATCGCAGAGGAGCTCTTTGACTCCCTCTACAGGCGCCTTGAGTCAAGGTTTCAGAGAAACGGAAAAGTTCCGGGAAAGCTCATCGTCCTCTCATCTGCCAAATACCCTGAAGACTTCACAGAGAGGATGATAAAGGAGTTCAAAGGCAACCCACTTGCCTACATCCGCCGATACGCCATCTACGACGTTAAGAGCGGCTACGAGAACTCCAAGAGGTTTAGAGTCTGCCTTGGAAGCCTTTCCCAGCCGCCAAGGATAATTGACAGTGAAAAAGACTGCGCCGACTGCTTCATCGCCAAAGGGAAGACCTACCTGAACTGCGGTTTTGAGCAGATACTTGTGCCTGAGGAGTTCAGGTTCTCATTTGAGAGGAACATAGAGAAAGCCATCAGAGACATAGCAGGAAGACCGGTTCTAACAACAGCTCCTTTCTTCCACAACAGAGAAGCCATACTGAACTGTATAGACCCTGAAAAGAGACATCCGTTCAGCAGGGAGGTCTCCGTTGAGCTTGAAGACATCCAGATAGACTACGGAAAAATGAACCTTGATAAAAGCCTGAAACGCTACATCCACATAGACTTAGGCGTAACCGGGGACGCAACCGGTATAGCAATGGTTCACTTTGCAGGCTTTAAGAAAGTTAAAAGAGTTCTTCCAGACGGCAGTGAGAGGTATGAGGAACTCCCCGTAGCCGAAGTTGACTTTGTCCTGAGAGTCTTGCCCAAATCAGAGATTCCGATATCAAGGATAAGGGAGTTCATCTACGCAATAGTTGAGAAAAACGGACTCTACGTCAGGAAAATCACATACGACCAGTTCCAGAGCTGGGAGTCCATTCAGCAGTTCAAACAGAGGGGATACAGCGCCGAAAGGCTCTCGGTTGACGCATCTTTAGAGCCATACATGAGCCTGAAAGAGGCGTTCTTTGACAGGAGAGTAATCCTCTACCGATACGAGCCTTTGCTGCAGGAGCTCTTTGCCTTAGAGTTTGACGGCGTTAGAGTTGACCACCCGCCAGACGGAAGTAAAGACGTAGCAGACGCCCTCTGCGGAGCAGTTTACAGCTGCTTTACAGACAATCAAATTTCAAAAGTAATAGCTCCCAGCGTAGGGGAGCACGAAGAAAATGAGGAGGAAGAATGGTGGCAAGAGTTATATCGGAATTAATTAGCCACTATCCTTTCGCAAATCAAGGATTATATGGAAGTCCCTCGGATGATAATCCGAAAGATCGTGGAAATTCCACTTGATTGCCTTAGCTCCCGAGAAAAAGAAACATTCCCAGAAGTTCTTAAAATTTTGCATATTGTATATAAAATCACACTCAAGCTCTTCATTAAAAGTAGGAATAATATAGACAAAAGTCATTGTGGTAAAATGCAATTCACCTACTGCGAAGGGCAGTTTTTTATTATTGTTTTTTCGGATAAATGTCAAGATAATTGGAACATCCGTAAAGAATGCTGGAGTTATGGAAACAGCAACTGGAGGTAGTTGAGGATAGAACATGCTCCCACGAATCCAATTTATAGTGTTTCTAAAATGGATTAAATCTTTTGATTCTATTACACTGAGAGAAAACTTACATAATGCCTTATACACATTTTGTTTTATTAATTTCTGGTTAGAAATCAATCTGCATTTAATAGGTATCTTTTTCTTCATTTGCTGATCAAAGGAATACTCAATGACAGCGTTATCATCAAAAATATGGAGTATCATTCCTTTATTTGTATTACTGGGAATCAGTTCAAAATTCTTACCTTTGACTCCTTTTATTCCTCCCTTTCCTCTAACTCCGTAAAAAACACGAAACAGATTTACATATTCTATGATAGCAGGCTCTATTGTCTTTGAAAAATACTCATTACAGGTGTCACATTCTTCATTAAGAAAAATATACTTATTTCCTAAAGCTTCTGGAATTGCATGAGCTTTTTTCTTAAAGGTTACTTCTTTAGGTTTGTACTTTCTCATACAAAACCTACAAGTTCTCCTCTTCTTACAACTTTCTCCAATAGTTTTTTTAGAGAAGATCGTTGGTTTACTGGCAGAATAGAAATTGTAATTTCTGCTTGTACACATGAAAGCTTTATCTTTCAAGAATTCCATATGGTATAGAAAGTATTCTCGGTAGTTTCTATAGGATTCTAAGATAGAAATTACATTAAGTAAATCAGAGAAGTTCCTATATTCTTCCAGATAAAGAGGATTCATGATGGCAAAAATATCTCCAATATTCAGATTATTAAAGTAATTTTTAAGCTTAAAGATTGCTTTTTGGCTTGATGCCCATTTACATAGGAAAGCCTCTAATCTGCTTGCAAAATTTAGGTTGAAAGACTTGACTATCACCAATTTCTTACTATAAACTAGATTCCCAATAGAAAATAGTGAGTGCAAGTCATTGAAAAGCATTCTCAACAATTCTAATGAAGGAATATCAATATGAATTCCTATTCCTCCTGCTTCAAGAGAATGAATTTCAAATTCCAAAACATACATTCAATCTCTCCATGCCCATAAATAATCACTTCAATAAATTATAAAGACTTATTCTTCTGTAGCATATTGCTGACTACCCGTTAAAACTTTCAAGGTTTAACTGGTATAGAGGCTTTGTAGCCCAAAACTTTAAGGAATCCTTGTGTCATGGGCTATCGGGACTTAAGATAGTAAATAAAACTCAGTAATGACCGAAATTCCCGTTCCTCAACCTAAAAGTTTTAACATACCATACACAACGAGTTTTCTAATGGTTCCTGATAAAAAGCCATAGCTAAGACTTTACTTCATAATCAAATATAAGCAGCTATTTTCTCTCAAATTCAAAACGTTGCATTTGTTGATTCCGTAAATTTTTGATGAATATTTAGCTTAATATATAAATTCCTTTCTTTCATTTTTTCTAATTTGATTGCTTTTGACAACAAGTAAATTTTATAAAGGAAATTTTTCAAGATGCGGTCTGGTAAATTTAAATTCTCTTTTATATAAGGAATAGTAGCATTTAACATGCAGTGCCTAACATCAGGATTGTCAATTAAATAAGCTATTAAAATAATATCTATTGACCCCTTGGTTAATAATCCTGTTTTCTTAAGCAGATTTTTCTTTTTTATCCAATTGAGAATTTCTCTGCAAGAAGTTTTGTCGGTTATCACTAAGTTATCTTGCTTTAAAAATTGCAATACAGTTGATTCTTCAGAAGTAATTTCTGGATGAAAAATTATACAGTTTTTTATGGAAATGTTCTCAAAGAGAAAAGGAAATATTTTTCTTTTCTGAGGATTGGGTTCTACTGAAAAGCTTGGGTATATTAAGATACTATTTAAAATAGTTAATCTATTTCCTCTCTTTGGAATTAAAATCTGCAGTCTATGTTTTTTTGCAATTAGGTAAAAACCAGATATTCCTATCTCTGTGAGTATTAGCTTGGAATCCTCAATCCTAACGCCACGCCAACCTGCAACATCCAAGTATTCTTTAAAAAAGTTACAGCTCTTAAAACTTGATTGAAGCATTCTATCGGGAAATAACGTTCTCTTGAAAAAACATTTGAAGAAGTTTCCTTTTCTTAGTGAAGAAAAGCTAAAAAAAACATTTTTGAGATTGCAATTTGTGAAATTGCAATTGTTAAACCGACAATATTCAAATGTTATATTACTTAACTTACTTCTTACAAACGAAATTTCATTGAAACTGTCATTCTTAAACATCAGGTTTCTAAAACTTACATCTAGAAAGGTAATATCTTGAAAATCTCTATTGATAAAAGTCCGAAAGTTATCAGAAAATTCTGTTCTTGTTATAAACAGTTTTGGAGAGATTATAGATGTCTCAGGACAATAAATACTCCAAAAGCCCAACAAGGATGTGATAAAAGAAATAAAGACTACAATATATAATACCAAAGAATAATTATTTTTTAATCTTTGTAAGACTAATAGATTATTAGCAACTAACAATAAGTAAATCATTGCCAATACTAAGTTCAAATACCACTCATGATATCCAATTTTCAGTAGTTTCAATAGTATGATTAACGAAGAAATTGGAGTTAAAAACAATATAAACAGAAGTTTCGCGGAATGATATTCTTTGTTCCTAAGACAATAAAAAGAGAAAATTGAATGGAGAACTGTTATAATAATAAAGCCCAAAAATAATAACTGGAATAAATTAGTGTTAATATTAATATTATATAGTTCAACTGAAAATTTTAGCGTCAGGTTATTTCTAAATACGTTTACATCTGGAACAAAAGTAGAAATAATAATAAAAAAGAATTGTACCATTATATAAAGCCTAAACAAAACCCGGACAAAGGCAGTATTATTAATTCTAGGAATTATGTGTAAATCCATAATGGTAAATATGATATCAAAAACTTGATTAATAAGTTGCTCTAGATCCTGAAATAAAAGTAGAGCTTATGGAGCCAGACTGTTCTAAAAGTTACATTTTGCTAAAATCTAATGCGAATGAATTGCATGGAGAATAGAGATGCCCATCTTTGAGATTTTCAGGAAAAAAGAGGAAGACAGAAAAGAACCGGAACCTAAAGGCTACAGCTACGATGCCACTTCACCGCTGGGAGCTCTCCTGAAGCTATCTGCCGACAGGCTTGAGAGGTATAACGAATATGAGAAGATGATGGAAATGCCCTACATAGCAGCTGCTGCGAAAATCTACGCAGACGAGTGCTGCCAGCGGAACCCTGATACGGGCAAAATATTTGCATACTCATCAAAGAACCAGAAGGTTGAGAGGCTAATCGGGGAGCTCCTTGCCAGGGTAAAGATTGAGGAAAAATGCCCGTTCATAGCCAAGGAGCTCTTTAAACTTGGAGACTCTTTCTGGGAAGTCGTCTCAGAAGACGGTAAAGGAGTTTTAAGTATCTACCACAGACCTGCCAAAACCGTTGAAAGGGAAGAAGATGATAAAGGCAGGCTTAAAAAGTTCGTTCAGAGGGTAGCCGGCAGGAGCACAGAGTTTACGCCAGACGAGATGATCCACTTCAGGCTCCTTGAAGACGTCAAGTTTTACCCCTACGGCTACCCGATACTTGAAGACGCCCGCCGGATTTACAGACAGTTAGCTCTCATGGAAGACGCCGTAGTCATCTACAGGCTTACGAGAGCTCCCAACAGGTGGGTTTTCTACATAGACGTAGGCAACATGCCTCCGGAGAAAGCTGAAACGTTTATAGAGAAACTGAAGAAGAAGTTCAGGAAGAAAAGGCTCATAGACCCAAAAACCGGAAAATTTGTAGCAAAGCCAGACTTCCTCGCCGCCGATGAGGACTTCTACTTCCCGGTCTTTGAAGGGGGTAGAGGCTCCAGAGTTGAGAGCTTAGCCGGAGCTTCCAATATAGGCGACATTGCAGACATTGAGTATTTTCAAAAGATGCTCTTTGCCGCCCTGAAAATTCCCAAAGCCTACCTTGCCAACGAAGAAGGGTTCTCTACCAGGGCAACCCTCTCCTCAATCTCCATCCAGTTCAGCCGCTCTGTTAAAAGCCTCCAGAATGCCATTGTTGACGGCGTCAAAAAACTTATTGAGATACACCTCAAGAAGAACGGCATTACAGACGCTAACTTCAAACTCACGATGTATTCTCCAAACTACATAGAGGAAGAACTGAGAATGGAATCAATGCTCAAAAAAGTTCAGGTTGCGCAGGAACTCCTTTCCCTCACAGACAAAGAGGGGAAATCCCATCGTAAGCGCCGATTACGTTCTCAAAACCGTTTTGAAGGTGGACGATGAGGAACTACGCAGCAAGACTTAGAAAGTATTCCGGGGTATTGGTTATGGAGGTTCTAAACTCCTGTGGAGATGCGCTGATAGCTCTATGCAAGATATTTGCTCTGTTAGTAATCATCCTACTTTTACCCATCCTTGCCTTTATAGAGGTGGAGGAGGTAGAGGATGAAGCTTAAGGAGCTCTGCAAATACTGTGAGTGGCTCAATCAGGGACACTGCATGATGGGAAACGACAGATGGCGGTCTTTAATGGCAGAGAGGGAAGTTGACTGTGAAGACTTTGAGCCAAGGAACCTGTGTGAAAGGTGCAGCAAAAAGTGTAAGAACCCGGTTCCAGACGCCAGGGTTGTTGACTGTGAAAAGTTTGAGCCAAAAAGGAGAAAGAAATGTTAACGGCAGAGTTCAAAGACATAGACCAGAACCGCTACTTCATAAGCGTAAACGGCTACTGCTTCTTAGAGCTCAACTGCGATACCAAAAAGAGGGTAAGAAGAATTGCCAGGATACTGGGAAACGAGATAATCAAGAAGGAAAACGGCAGAGGAGTTCACAGGAAAACAATGAGTTTCGGCTTTCCGTATGAGCTTCTGAAAAAGGCGGAGCTCCGTGGCGTCAGAAGGGTTGTAGTTATCTTCAACGGCTCCGTATTCACAACCGATATAGAGAACTTCTTCAAGAAAGGTTTTGTCCTCTACTTCAAAAATAGAGCAGAGAGGAGAATCTACCTGCAGATGAGCCACTTTGAGGAAATTAAAGACGCAAGGTATTTGCAGTATTACCTGGCGGTAATGGGAGGATAAAAGTGAACAGGAAAGAGCTGCTGGAGAAAGCCTTGGAGATATCGCAGGAGGCGGAAAAACTAACGGAGCTCCTTAACAGATACCTGAAAAATGAAGATGAGGAACTCTACTACAGAGTTCGGGAGCTCAGCAGGAAGATATCCACAGACCTTGAGACGTGGAGATACCAGTTCAGGAAAACCTTTGAAAGGAGCAGTTAAATGGAGATAAGGGAAATACCGGGAAACCTGAAGGATTTTGAAAAGTGGACAAAGACCATTAAGAACACCGGCATTGTGATAGTAGCTAAGTCCTCTGAGCTCTTACCCGTTGTCAAGTATAACTCCAACGGAATAGACTGCCGTGCCGACCTTTCAGAAGGAATCCCTTTCAGAGACAAGAACAACAGAGAGTATGTAAGAGAAGGGTTAAGGGAATACCTCTTTACCTACGAGAGAGCCCTCGTATCGCTGGGAATAAGGGTATATATGCCTCAAGACTGCTACATGGACGTAAGACCAAGGAGCGGCTTAGCCTGGAAATACGGAATAACAGTTCTGAACAGCCCGGGGTTTGTTGACAACGACTGCAGAGACACTGTGAAAGCACTACTCATAAACCTTTCCCTTGAGGAGTTTGAGATAAACCACGGGGATAGAATCTGCCAGGTTGTCTTCAGTAAAGATTATCCCGTCTACATGGGAGTAAACGCTGAAATCTTTGGAAGGTTTGAGGAGTTCTTCCCGTCAGGAAGGGGAAAGAGGGGATTCGGCAGTTCGGGGGTGAAATGAAAGAGGACTTTCCGCTTCCTGTAGTGATAGTTGAAGGGAAAACGTTTGGAACGAGAAGGGCAAGGAGACCGGAAAGGGACGCTGAGAGCTCCCTCTGGTTTCAGGCTCTCGGCAGTGAATACTACAGAGAGAAAAAGAGAGCTACAGACAGGGCTTTCAAGAAATACAAAAGGCTCAAAGAAAAGTTCAAGGGGTGGGAGCTCATAGAAAACTTCCTTAAGGGAAAACTGAAAGCCGGTCAGCTCAGGTTCCGACTGAAGAAACTCTTTAAGGAGACCTACTTCAAAGCATACAGCCTGGGCATGGAAGCTTCTGGAGTTCCATTCATAAAGCCTGAGAAGACAGACCTGAGCTGGTTAGACGGTGTAAGGAAACACGAGTATCAGTATCTCAACGGCTTTCTAAGAGACATTGAAACAAAGTCTGGAAGAATGGACTACAGAAAGCGCTGGGAGATGTATGTCAATACCCTTGACTTTGTTTACCAGGCTGGAAAGGTAGAGGCTCTACCTGCCCAATACGTTATAGACTGGATAATGACCGACGCAGAACACTGTGAAAGCTGCCTTTTCCTTGAAAGGCACTCTCCCTATACAAAGTGGACTCTCCCCTGCATCCCGAGAGATGGAACTACAAAGTGCCTGAGCAACTGCAGGTGCTACCTGAGAGTAAGACCCCCAAACAGCCGCAAAGAGTGGCTTCAGGCAAACAGGATCAACAAGAGCTGGATGTTAAGGGAACTTAAGAGGATAAAGGAGGGAAGGTAGGATGTCTGACAGGAGCGGAATTGTAAACATGGAGGAAATCAACGCTATTTCTGCCTTTATAGTGGCTCTAAAACAGCAGGGGTTCAGGGGGAACGTGGTAATAGGAATGAAGGACAGGAACATGGTTGTAAAGCTTGAAACCTTTGTAAAGGTTGGAGACCTGAAAGAGATGATTAAAAAGCCTCTCAACGAGGTTATTCTCCAGGGAAATGGTATAATTAAATCAAACGATTGAATGGTGGGACATGAAATCGGTTGAGGCAAGGATAGATTTCTACCGTGACCTGATAAAAATCTTCGCTGCCTACATCTTCGCAATAGGTGGTGGAATTGTGGGTCTTCTATTTAAAGAGAGTTCTCCTTTAACCGTATTCCTGATTATTGCAGGACTATTGGCAGAACTAACTTTGTTAACTGCAGTTGTCAGGCTATATTTGAAGATAGAAAGACTTATAAAGGAGCTCCAAGATGAATAGTTTTGAGATATTCGGCATAGTTGTTGTAGCTTTGATAACAATTTTCTTTCTCTACTTTGTCCTTACTGTAATACGTAAGGTAGAGGAAGCCTAACAAATGAGAGTCTGAAAGAAGCGCAGCCATCCTTGACCTTGCGAAAGTTTTGCGTTAACATAACTCTGAAGGGCTAAGACTCCCGGTCGGTCTTAGCCCTTATTTTATTTCTGGGGGATACAGATGGACGTTCTTCAAAAACTCCTTAAAGAGAGCCTTGAGTCAAAGGCAGAGGAAATCAGGCAGAGAATTTCCGAGTCCCTTGACGGCGTCAAAATCCTTGGAACGTTCAAAGATGGAGCAATTGTTTTGCACGAAGGAAAGCACTACAGAGCCTACCTGAGAGAAAATGGAGTTGAGCTTAAACCAATTGAAGAAACTGTAGTTACTCCGGAAGAAGTTGTTGAAGCCTTTCTGTCGGGAAAACCTATAAAGGGGAAAGTAGAAAAGCTCGTAGAGAATGCAGTGAGGAGCTCCCCCAAAACCTCCCTCCTCAAACCGGTAGTTGAGAAACTAAACAGCCTATACGGAAAAGAGAAGTTAGATAAGGAGCTCCTTGAGAGCATCAGAGTCGGCGTAAGGAAGATGAGGCACAGGGTAGTTCCTGCTACCATCAGGGCAAAGAGGAGAGCCTACTACCGCAGGAACAGGACAAAGATACTGAGGGCAGTAAAGCAGTGGGCGAGGAGACACAAAGCTGCCCTCAAACAGTATAGAAAGAAGTTCAGACAGAGGTTTGGGGAATCTAAAAACGCAACTCAGTTGCCCACAATAGACGAACTCCTTGAGAGAGTAAACGCTCTCCTTGAGATACTGGGAGAGCTTGAAGATGCCAGGGATATAAAGGCAGCAATTGCAGAACTTGAGTTCCTCTCGGAATTCCTTGAAGGTCTGAAAGAGGGCGACGTTGACGAGAAAGAAGTTGAAGCCGTCATTGAGAACGTAGATGCACTCTTAACAGACATTGAGGAGTTCTTCTTCGGAGAGGATGGAGGAGACGATGAAACAGATAATAGTTGATTTTGTCTCTGAGATAACTCCCCAGCTTATTGAGAGCAAAGACGGAAAATACAGGTTCAGGGGCATCTTCCAGAGGGCAGATGTAGAGAACGGTAACGGCAGGATATACCCTAAGAAAGTTTTAGAGAAAGCAGTAGCCAAATACCAGAAGCTGATAAAAGAGGGTAGAGCCCTCGGAATGATAGAACACCCGCCAGATGGAAAGACGAGGCTGCAATCAAGGTAACCTCTCTCACAATGAACGATAGAGGAGAGGTAATTGGCGAGGCAGAAGTCCTTGGAACTCCGAAAGGAGAGATCCTTAAAAACCTGATAGACAATGGCGTAAAGTTTGGAATTTCCTCAAGGGGTTCCGGAACCCTTATAAAGAGAGCAGACGGCAGAGTAGTTGTGGGAGAGGACTACGAGTTTTTAGCCTTTGACGTTGTATACGACCCATCAACTCCAGGAGCTTTTCCGACCGCAATAAAAGAGTCTAAGGAGGATAAACCGATGGAGCTCACCCTTGAAACGCTTAAAGAGAACTACCCCGATTTAGTAGAAGCAATTAAAAGGGAGACGATGGAGGAGGCTAAAGAGGAGCTCCGCCAGGAGTTTGAGGAGAGAGTCATAGAGGCAATAGAGAAAAAGACGGAGAAAATGAGGGAGGAGATAAAGGAGGAGCTCCTCTCAGACCCGGACGTTGCCGGAGCAAAGGTAGCAGTTGAGGGAATCATTGATATACTCAAGCCCTTTATAACCGAGGGAGTAGCGGGAGAGCACGTTGAAGAACTGAGGGAGAAGGTTAAACAGATGGAAGAATCCCTGAGGGAAAAGGAGAGGGAAGTTAAGACCCTCAAAGAGGAGCTTGAGCGCAAAGAGATTGCCTTATACATAGAGCAGAAGCTGTCTGAATCGCCTTACGGAGAGAGAATCAGAGAGGCAGGCATCCTTAAGGAAGCAAGGTCAAAAGAGCAGGTTGACAGGCTGATTAACGAGTTTGAGGAGAGCATAAGGAAGACTATCGGAGAGAGCTCCAGGGAGCCAAAGGGGAGAGGCGAGATAAACGAGGAGAGAGTTCCCGTAAGAACAATCCACGAAAGACTCGGATTACCGATAAGGAGGTAAGAGATGGCTCACATTTCCTTTGAAAGCCACGAGGAATACAGAGAGTTTGGTCTGGAGCTTGCAAAAGACTACAGCGACTACATTCCAGAGCATCTCTCTCCAGACGATAAAGCCTCTATGGCTATCCTGATTAACAACGCCTTTGAGCAGGTAGCAAAGACTGCCAGAGTTCCAAGGGAAAAGGTCGTTGAGTCGTTCATGAAAGGCAGGTCTGTAATCTGCGAATCAAACACAACTGCAGACATTCCAGCCTTTGACCTCAACTACCTTGGAATGGTTACCTACGTCTATCAGAACCTATCAGCCTTTGAGGTCGTTCACGTAAGAGGTCTCAACGCTCCAGAGGGCAACATCTTCTACAGAAAGCCCGTAATGGACAGCACAAAGGGTTACCTCACACCTGGAACCGAGCTTGCAGCAACAAACACCAACAGCAAATACCATCCATACGTAGCAGCCGACCTGGTCGTTGACGACCCATCTCTTGGAGAGGGAGACGGCACAAAGAAAAGTTTCAGCGGGAAGCTCCAGTATAAACCGGTAATCCCCGGAACCCTGACTGTTGTTGCCGGAACGGTAGTTGGAAGCGACGACGGAGCCGGGAACATTAAAGGAGATGGAGTATCTGGAACGGTCAACTACGCAACTGGAGAGGTCTCTGTCAGCTTCTCCACTGCCCCTGCATCTGGAACGGTAGTTAAGGCTACCTACAGGTATGACCAGGAAAACGGCGGCTACGCAGAGATAAAGTTCAAATACGAGAAAGAAAAGGTCAAAGTAATGTCAAGGAAGATTGGAGCCTCCTGGACTTCAGAGTTTGAGGAGGACGTTCAGGCTTACTTTGGCATCTCCATAGAGAGCGATATGGTCTCTGCAATGAGCCAGCAGGCAATCTTTGAGACAGAGGCAAAAATCCACCTTGAGCTCTACGCCCTTGCACAGGCTTCAGGAGCCAAGGCTACCTGGTCTGTAACTCCTCCCGACGGAGTCAGCGACAAGGATCACATGTTCATGCTAAAAAAGGCTATCAACCAGGTAGATGCCGCCATTGCCAAACAGTTAGGATACATCCCGGTTGGCAACAGGTTCCTCATCTGCGGAACAGACGCTCTCGCTCACGTTGGAGACCTTGACGGATTTGAGGGCAACGCAAACGTTCAGGGGAACGTAGGCTCAGCAAAAGTAGGAACGCTAAACAGGAAGTATTCCGTCTACTTCAACCCTACCCTCCCCGACAACGCAATAGTTGTAGGCGTAAAACCTGCCGACCCTCTCCTCATGGGATTCGGCTACTTCCCCTACAAGTTTGAGATATCCCCCGCAGTTCCCGAAGTTGTAAACGGGAAGATTGACCCGTTCACAAAGAAAAAGGCTTTAAGGAGCAGGGAAGCGTTTAAGGCTGTTAACTCAAGGCTCTACGGTCTTGTAACCATCACAGGATAGGGGGAACTATGTGGGTTAAGGTAACGCCTGGAGTTATAGCGGGATACTTCAGGGGAAAGAGGATAAACGTTAAACAGGGAGATAAAGTTGAGGACGCCGGGCTGGTCAGCCTTTTTCCAAGGGATTTCAGGGAGCTCTCCCCGGTAGTTCCCTCTCCCTCCTCCCCACAGGAGCCCTCCGGGGCTCCTCCCTTAACGAAGGAAGAGCTTGAGAGAAAGAGCAAGAGGGAGCTCCTTGCCATAGCCCGAAAGTTAGGAATAGAGGCAGACAGCATGAAAAAGGACGAACTCATCACAGCGATACTGGAGGCTGAAAATGTCCGTAAACGAGAAGATTCTGAAAAACCTGCAGAAAAAGTATCCGGCTAACGCACTTCAGAAACTCCTCAAACTTCCGAAAGACGTTAGCCTTGACCAGCTCAGCAGTGCCGTAAGAAGTGCGTTCAGAAAAGCCGTAGGAAACGAAGACATCTGGCTTAACGAGATATACAAAGACCACGTAATAGCCTATTCTTCCATAGATGCCAGATACTACAAAATCCCGTTTTCCATAGATGGAGCAGACATAAAGTTTGACTTCTCCAGAAAAGTTGAAGTTGTAAGGTGCTGGAAAGAGGTAGAGAGTAAATGACCTTTGACGAGGCAAAGGAAGCCATCCTTAAAGAACTTGGCTACCCAACGGTAAACGTTGAGCTTACAGACGATCAGATAAAGAGGTGCATCTCTTTTGCCCTTTCAAGGATAAACGGCGACTTCGTAAAGAAAAACAAGGTTGCTCTCCTCCTCATTCCCGGCAAACAGTCATACCCTTTTCCATACGAGCCATACAGAGTTACATACATACCCGACCCTCCCTCAGATGTTGCCCAGTTCCTCTCAACCTGCCAGCCTGTAAGCCTCTCCTCAGTAGTAAGGCTAAGGGAGTGGGCTGAGATGGCAGAGAGGATTTACGGAACAGACCCGGATTGGGAATGGGAAGATGGCGTTCTCTACATCAGCCCTCCGCCAAACTCCTCATCTGTCTGCACGGTTGAGTATTCAACTCCCTACACACTTGAGGAAATAGAGCAGGGTAGCGAAATCGGGGAGCTCTTTCTGCTCTTAGCAGGAGCAAAGGCAAGGAGGATATTGAGGGCTGTAAGGGGGAAATTCTCAGGAGTTCCCTCTCCGGGCGGAAGCGTCCAGCTTGACGCCGACGTTCTACTGCAGGAAGCCCGTGAGGCTGAGGAGGAGTATAGACGGAGAGTGAACGAGAAGAAGTTCTGCGGCTTCTTTACAACGGGGTAGGCTATGGGATGGTATAGACACTACGTTAAAGCAGTCGTCTTTGAAACCAGAGAGAAGTTGGAAAACAAGAAACAGAAGTGCCTTGATAAATACACAGTTCACGACGGTTCTAAGATAGTTCACTTCAAGGGCAGAGCGGGAACCGGAGAGAGGTTTGCCAGCTGCGTTGAATACCACAAGTGCATAGGCTACTCCGAGAAAAAGGCTTATGAGACCTGCAGAATAATCGCAATCAAAAAGAGGAGCAGACAGATAGCAGGCAGAGGAGCCGGAGGAAAGTGAAGTTCGGAGAAAAGGAGTTAGACCTTATAGAGAGCCTCAACGGGGAACTTTTCAGGCTCTACTTTAAGAAGGTTGGAGTGAAGACCCTTGACAGGAACTCCACTTCAGTTGACGAGCTCTACAGGGAGTCAAAAGAGCGGGTTTACAGGAACCCTGTTGAGGTTGACGCCTTTGTGGTTCGGAACCCGGCTGAGGAGCTCCTCTCAAAGTTCGGGATAGACGAAAGGCGGGAGCTCCTCGTTACTTTCTCCAAGCCACTCCTTGACGAGATGAACCTGACAGTATCAATCGGAGACAGGGTAGTTCTAAGCGATGGGGAGGAGTATGAAATACTCTCTGTCTCCTCAGAGAGAGGAGACTACTTCGGCAATACGGGAAAAGCTGTTCAGATTATAGCCACAGCTAAAAGGGCAACGGAAAATGCCGGTTAGAGTCCAGGTAAGAGGCAGAAACTACCTGCCGGCGAAGAGGATAAGACAGAAGCTAAAGGAGGAGGGAGAGAGGTTAGGCAGAGGCTTTGACAAGTTTGTAGCTGAGAAAATCGTTGAAACCGCAAAGGCTGCCATTTTAGAACAGAGATGGGCTACAAAGTGGAAACCTCTGTCTCCTCCTTACCTTGAATGGAAAAAGAGAAAAGGACTTGATACGAGAATCCTCATAGCCACGGGGCAGTATTTAGACAGCTTTAAAGTCTACCGCTCAGGGAACTTCTACGTTGCCGGGGTGGAAAAGGAGAGGCTCCACTACTTTGAAGGGAGAGCTGTTAAGATGGGAGACCTTGCCAGCTGGCTTGAGTTTGGAACGAGGAGAATGCCGCCAAGACCCCACTGGAGACCGGCGTTTGACTACGTCTCAAAGAACATCAGGTATTTCTGGAAAAGGTTCCTCAGAGAGAAGGGAAGATGGTAACTCTCAGAGAAGTTGACGAAGGTCTGAAAGCAGTCCTGGAGAGGCTCGTCTACATAAACCGGAAAGGAGAAAAAGCTCCCGTTGGAGTTGTCTACTCAACCCCAGAAAAGGCGTTTGCCAGGGATGTGAGGAGGGAGCTCCCCTTTGTTTCTTTCTTCAGAGTCTCTGCAATGCCGAACCCTGAAAGGTTCAACGCCTTTATTAGACCCTGGTACGGCGTTCCTGCAAGGAGAGAAGACGGAAACTATGAAATAACGAAGTTCACTCCCGTTGACCTGCAGTATCAGGTTGACGTCTGGTGTAAGTTTTACTCTGACGTCTCTTTTCTCCAGACCCAGCTGATTCACTGGTTTTCCTACGGTGGGAAGATAAACTGCGCTGGTCTCCTCTTTCCTGTTTTCCTTGAAGACCTTTCTGACCTCTCTCAGCTTGAATCTGACTCTGATGACCGCCTTTTGAGGTTTTCTGCGACCCTGAGGATTGAGAGTTGGCTTTCTGCTGATGAGAGGTTTGAGAGGAAGTTTGAGATTTGGCACATTCTTCTGGGGCTTTATCCAAGTAATAGATAATACGCTTTATTCTGGATATTGGAACTTCTACTGTTTTATTTCCATCTTTAAAAAAAACCTGATTTTCCGAATTTAATAAAATAAGAACATCTCTCGGAGGGGTATCTAATGAATAAATCTTTGCACACTCATATCCCAGTCCTGAAATTCGTAAAGGAACCGGTAGAAGAAGAGGAAAAAGTATTGAAAAGAAGATATAGATAAAGAACCCAGTCACTACCAGTAGGATAAGCACATTTATATTGGCAAGCTCGGATAACTTTAGTTTTTTTATATTCATCATTCCTTTAACAGTACCAATGGGATTAATCAAAAGAACTAAAACAAGCATCACAATGATTAGCGAAAATCCTTGTAAAAACGGCTCCTTAATGAAAGACTTATTAAATTTAGGTGGGAATTTCTGAAAAAATTCAGAAATAGCCTGATTAATTACTATATAATTAAATACAAGGCTTAATGAAAGTAGGATATAAAAGGCAATTAAAATCTTTAAATCTTTCTTAGCGACACTCGTATTGTCATTATCTATTAGATACTGGAAGACGTAATATATAAGCAATGTTGATAGTGAAAGACCGGCAAAAAGAGTAAATAGTAAGGAATGGTTAGTTAGAATAGACAACAAAGCTATTGCAAGGAAAGCATAAATCAGAACAGGAGTATTCAAAACTCTCAGTAATCTATTTTTTTTAATATTGACAAACTCTGTTGTTTCTTTTGTTTCTTTTTGTCTATTTCCTGACATCAGCGTTTCTATATAAGTTAAGAAAGAATAAAATACAATTATGGGTAAATAAAAGGAAATTACCATAACTTCAGCAACGAGGTAGGAAATTATAAAACCAGTCTCTTCCCAGAATATAAAGGGAACTTTAAACTTCCAAGCATAAAATGAAAGCCAAAAGAAACCAGCTAAAAGTATTAATATAACCCCATACCTATTAAACCCTTTGATCTTCTTTAAAAATTCCAAGATAAAACTCATAACTACAGCTCCTTAGCATTAAATTCCTTATTAATGTAATTTTCTCTATGATTTCCCTTTACTTAGCGAATGATTTGCGTTAAAATATCCCAGAGGGACTAAGGCTCTCAGTCGGTCTTAGTCCCCTTTTTTATTTCTCTAAGGGAGGCAGTATGGCAGGAGAGAAAACAGTTAATTCCCGGAAAGACAAAGAAAAACAAGAAGTTCAGCAGAGGAGGGGGACTTACCTGATAAGGAACACGTCGGGTCAGGACTTAACGATCTGCGGCGTAAGGGTGAACCCTTTTGAGAAGCTCCAGATTGACCTCGTCAAAATTCCAGAAAACCTGAAAAGGCTTGAGGAGAGAGGTCTTATAGAAATTACCGAAGTTAACGGAGGCTGAAAATGGGAGTTTTTGTAGTTCCCGGAGCTTACACCGAGGAAAAAGACTTTTCCCTATACGCACCTGTCCTTTCCACCTCTATCTGTGCCATGCCAATAGTTTCACCAAAGGGAGAGAGTTTTAAGCCTACTCTCACAACAACGGCAGACATGCTGATTAACACTTTCTTCGGAGACAACGGTCAGCCGATACTCTCGGCGATAAATCAGGACTTTTTCAGTGCTCTATCTTTTCTTGAGAAAGGAAACATGCTCTACTGCATCAGAGTTGTTCCGGATGATGCGAAGAAGGCAAAAGCCACGCTGAAAGATTCTTCAGGGAACAACGTTCTGCAGGTAGAAGCTGTAGGGGAGGGAAGTTACTACAACAGTGTTCTGATTACGGTTAAGTCAATAGATGCCGACTACTACAGAATTCTGGTCTCTCTCGGAAAGGCGGAAAATGTTGTTGAAGTTCTTGACTACAGAACCTCAAAGTTCCCGGAGGCTAAGGAGTTCATTCAGAACGCAAGGAGCCGCTACGTGAGGTTTAAGGTTCTCTCAACAGTCAATCCAAAAGAGGGAACAGTTCAGCTCTCCGGAGGGAGTGATGGGAGCTCCGTCTCAGCCGGCAACGTAATGAAAGCCATTGAAACCGTCTCAAACCCAAACGACATAGACGTAAACCTGATTACAGCTCCCGGATGGACAGACCCGGAGGTTATAAACAAGTGCCTCTCTATATGTGAAAAGAGAGGAGACTGTATGAGCATTCACACAACGCCACAGGGGATGACCCCACAGGAAGCCGTTGAGTGGCACAACGGGAACGGCGGAGAGTTCCAGGCTTTCAACAGCTCCTACGGAGCAATGTATTACGGCTGGCTTAAAGTTTACGACCAGTGGAGGGACAGGGAGGTCTGGGTTCCTCCGGAAGGTTTTGTAGCCGGAGTTTACGCCTACACAGATACGGTTGCAGAGCCGTGGTTCGCTCCGGCTGGTCTGAACAGGGGAAGGCTCGTTACTCCCCTCAACGTTGAGTATAACCCCACCCACGGAGAAATGGAGCTCATGTACGGCAACCAGAACGCCCTCAACCCTATAGTGAGGTTCAAGAAAGACGGCATAGCCATCTGGGGACAGAAAACCCTCCAGAGGAAGCCCTCTGCCCTTGACAGGGTAAACGTCAGGAGGCTCCTCCTCTACATAAGAAAAGTGATAGCAACCTCCACTAAATACCTGGTCTTTGAGCCAAACGACCCGTTCACCTGGAGGCAGTGGAAAGGTCTTGTTGATCCGTTCCTTGAAGACATAAAGAGAAAGCGTGGGCTCTACGACTTTAAGACAATCTGCGACGAGACGACCAACACTCCAGAGAGGATAGATAAATACCTCATGTATGGAAAGGCACTGATCAAGCCGACAAAGGCTGCCGAAATAGTTGTAAGTGAGTTCGGAATACTGAGAACGGGAGCCGAGTTTAACGAATACGTTCAGTAGAGCAATTAAATTGCCTGGAGGTAAGAGATGGGATTTAGTTTTAGCTTCGGCTTTACTCCATCGATTGGAGATACAAGCCCTATGGCTCCGCTCCTTGATGTTGTAAGGAAGAACATGGCTATTATGGAGGTCTACCCGCCGCTATCCGTCTTAGCTGCAATAAACGGTCAGTCAAAGATAATTTCCATGGAGATAGCAGTTGTTGATATTCAGGGGAACGAGGTTCAGGAGGTTGAGGTTCCGTATCTCAACTTCGTTGATAGACTGCCAGGACAGTTAAGAGCTGGAGACCTCACGTTCAACGTTGACATAAGAAAAGATACAAACCTCACAGGGGTCAAGTTCATTGAAGCCTGCACAAAGCTCCTCTTTGACCCGTCAAACGGGGGAGCTCAGCAGGACATCAAAGACATAGCCTTTGACGGAAGGCTGATAGTCCTTGATACAACAGGAAACAAACTCTTTAGCTACAAAATAGCATCTATGTGGCTGAAGCCTGCAAACCACAACTGGGATTGGTCTGCATCTGAAAAGCAGCAGTATGAAGTCCAGGGAATTTACCGCTACATGGAGCTTGAACTATAAACCGGGGAGGAAGTTATGGCGTTTGTTGAACCTGAAGCTACAGAAGTGAAACTGCCGAGCAGGGGGCTGATTGGCTACCCGGAAAAGGTTCTGATAAGACCGATAACCGGCAGAGAGGAGAAGATAATAGCCTCAGCAGGAGGGGAAAACGTTGAGGGAGCGATCAACAGAGTTCTCAATAGATGTATAAAGGAGGGAGCAAAAGCAGAGGAGCTAACAGAAGGGGACAAGTCTTTCCTCTTGGTATGGCTCAGGGTTAACTCCTACTTCCCGGACTACGCTGTAGAGATAGACTGTCCGTCGTGCGGGAAGGTCTTTAAGAAGTTCATAGACCTGAGGGAGCTCCCCGTAAAATACATCAAAGCCGAAAAACTTCCGTTAGAGATTGAGGTAAACGGTAAAAAGGTTGCCCTCTCTCCTTTGACCTCCAAGGAAGTTGAGGAGATAAGGAAATACAGAGAGCAGCTTGCCGCACAGGGAAGAAGCCTTGAAGACCTCTACCCGGTGAGATACGCCTACATGATAAAGAGAATCAACGGGAAAGAGGTTTCAATCTCAGAGAAGATAGACTTCATTGAGGGGCTCGTCGGCAGAGAACTGGCAAAGCTCAGAAAAGCTGAAAAGCTCCTTGACCACGGAGTAGACTTCAGACAGGAGTTAAAGTGCCCGCTCTGTGGAAAGAGCTTCACGGCAAACATTCCAATCACTTTAGAGTTCTTTCTTCCTACCGAAGGAGGAGAAGAGTAGATACCTCAACGCAGTTATGGAGGAGGTCTACCTGCTGACGAGGCACTTCTCCATAACCTACACAGAAGCCCTGAACATGGCAGTTGCCGAAAGGAAGTGGTTTATAGAAAAGCTGTCTCAGGAGTTTAAGGAGAAACGGTGAGAGGATTGCTGATAGATCTAAATACAAAGGAACACCTCTCCTTTGAGATAGAGGGGCGGGAGCTCCAGCCCTCAGACCTTACAGAGAGAAAGAGCGCAAACTACACAGACGTTGAGGTAATAGGGGACTCTGCTCCCGTTCCTGTTTACTCATCCTCCTCTGTAAGAACTATCAGCTTTTCACTGACCTTTTACGGCAGAGGAGACGAGGTTGAGAAGAAAATCTCCTTTCTCAGGAGCCTTGTCTACCCGGTAGAGGCTGGAGGCGTTCTGACAACTCCGCCAAACGTGAAGCTCGTGTGGGGGGAGCTCTTTAGATGCGTGGGAAACGTCAGGGACGTTGAAGTTCGCTATGGAGACGTGTGGGACGTTAAGAGGGGACTTCCCAGGTATGCAACTGTCTCTGTTGAGTTTGCCGTTCAGGAGGAGGGAATCTCCTCTCAGTCGGTCAGGAGGAGTTCCTGATGTCAGGCAGCCGATTCGCCAGAACCCCTGTATACGGAGACCACTTCGGACTCTGGGAGAGACCGGAGTTTACAAGGTTCCAGACGACACACACAGTTCAGCCGGGAGAGGAGGGAGCCCTTGACCTTATCAGCTTCAACTACTACGGAACCCACGAATACTGGTGGGCTATTGCCGTAGCAAACGACATTCTCAACCCTCTTGAGGAAGTGGTTCCCGGGAAAAAGCTGAAGATTCCCTACGTTGAGGACATAGAGGACTGGATAAATGGTTCCAGTTAACAGACGTCCGTTTATAAGTGTGAAGCTTAACGGAAAGGAGCTCCCAGCAGACATAAAAGAGCTCTCAGCAGAGATAGAGATACCGGCAGACAGGGTTGCAGTAGCCTCAATAACCCTACTTGACAGGAGCGGAGACTACGTAGAGTCCATACTCGCTTCCCACATAGGCTCAGAAGTTGAGTTCCAGTTCGGCTGGATAGACAGCAGCGGAAGACGCCTCTCCTCATACGTCTTCAAAGGTCAGATAATTGACTACTCCCCCGGGTTCCTGCCTGAGGGGATAAAGGTTGAGATAAGAACTGTGGCAAGTGGCTCCATCCCTCTAATGGGAAAGGAGAAGAACCGCAGTTTCAGGGGAACCCCGTCTGAGATAGTTAAGCAGATATGCAAAGAAGACGGTATAGAGTGTGAAGTTGATGAGACACAGGAGGTAGGAACTTTCTACCAGCAGAACGAGACAGACTACCAGTTCATACTGCAGAAACTCCTGCCGTTTGCAACCCAGCACAGCAACCAGTCTCCCTTTACGGTTGTGTGGAGCGACAACAAGCTCCAGTTCAAAAGGCTAAAGTTAGAGAGTAAGCCGGAGAAAACATTTGCCTACAACGCAAGGCACACAGGCTACGACCCTCTAATCTCATTTGAGCCAGAGATAAAGGGAAGCTTACTTTTGGGCATAAACTCTACAGGGGAGAGAGTGAGAGTTCCCGTCTACAACCCGATAACAAAGACGAGACGGGTCTTTGAGATAGACCAGAGGAGCGTAAAAAACGTTAAGCTTGATACAAAGAAAATTTCCATCGGTGCAGAGAGTTTAAGACCCATCTCAACCGAAACAGGGAAAGAGCTGATAGCGCTGAGAAACCTCTGGGGAAGAAGTGCAGACGTGCCAATCACTGCAAGGGCGGTAATCTTCGGAGACCCGGATATAAGACCTCTTTCCAACGTCAAAATTCTGGTCTACCTGAAAAGCAAACACAGAGTAAAGCTTCACTACACAAGTGGAATTTACCAGGTTGTAGGAGTGAAACACACAATCTCTGTCGGGGAGTTTCAGACAGAGCTAACCCTCGTCAGGAACGCAATTGCAACGGCAAACGAACCGGTATTCGGAACCATAAACAGAGGTTAGAAGATGCTATACAGAGGAATTGTGGAGGACGACAGAGACCCTCTTGGAATCGGGAGGTTAAAAGTTAGAGTAATAGGGCTTTACGACGGATTCAGGACTGAGGATCTTCCCTGGGCTTCTCCGGCTTTTCCGGTTGGGGGGAGCTCCGGCTACGGCTTCTGGATGGTTCCAAAGGTAGGAGATACCGTCTGGATAACCTTTGAGGGCAGCTACAACCTGAAGCCAGACACAACAAAGCCCGTCTGGATAGGAACCTGGTTCGGCAGAGGGGAACCCTCAGCAGAGATGAAGAACAACAGGCAGTTCCTTATAAAAACTCCAGCTGGAAACCTGATACACGTCTCAGATAACGAGGGCTTCATAAAAGTAGTAGACCCAAACGGGAACGAGATACTCATACTGAGAGAGGACGGAAAAATAGTTGTAAAGGCAAACAGTGAAGTCCTCATAGACGGCGGAACAGGAGACCTTTCCGGAGTCGTTACAAAAGACTGTATCTGCCCGTTTACCGGAAGACCCCACTCAGACTACTCCACAAACGTTAAGGCAAGTAAGGGGTAGCTATGGCTCTCTCTAAAGAGCGTTTGAGGGATAGGATAGTTGAGGAGCTCCAGTCTCAGGGGTTTGGAGTGGGAGAATTGGGGAGAGACGGAATCAACTGGCTATACAGGTTTGCAACGGCAGTAGCCAACGCCGTAGTAGATGAGATACAACAGAACGCAGAAACCTCAGAAGACCACGAAAAAATCCTGTGAGGGCAGCTATGGCAGTTTACAGAGGTTTTGGACTTGGATTTAACACAGGAACCACCTCAGCACCTCCTATAAAAGAGGACGAAGCCCTCATCGCAGACAGCATAAAGCAGATAGTTCTCACTGCTAAAGGCGAAAGGGTAATGCTGAAAGATTTCGGCTCCGACTGGAGAAAGGTAATCTTTGAGCCCAACGATGATGTCCTTGTAGAGCTAATGAAAATTGTAGTAGAGGAGGCTATAAAAGAGTGGGAGAAGAGGGTTGTTTTCAGAGATTTAGAGCTCCTTGATAGAAAAGGTAATTATGTGAGGTTTAAGATATACTATGAAATAGTGGGATTGCCTAACAAAATCAAATCAGTTGAAGTAGTCTTTCCAATAGGATAACCAAGGTGGATTTATATCTGGAATTACCTTCTCTCTTGAAATTTTCCATTTCAAAGCATAGGGACAAGGGAACATGTTTCCCCAATTTGGTTTTATTCTAAAACTTAAGCAAGGTGATTCTCCAGGTCTTGGAGTAACTTCAATAAGTGAATCCCGAAAATTCCAATAAGCCTGCAAGTTCACCAGAAACTCAAACGAAAATAGTTTAACATAAGCCATAGCCAAACTATTGTATGAAAAAAGACATACAATATGTGGATAGTTGATTTCTACCAAAGACATCTGAGGCAAAAGAGAACAGAAATAATTCGGTATGTTTGAACCGAGAATGAACTCCCTAATAGCACGCAAACCCTTTAACAAATGCAAATTTGACTCATAGTTTAAAAAAAGTCTATAGCATAGATACTGATAAGCTATCTTAGAAACAGCTCTGTAAAGCTTCCTCAAATCAAGTTTTCTTGAAAAATTTATCCATAAATCCTGTCCCCTCCTATTTATAACCTTACCTTGTTCAATCAATCCATTTATCTCTTCATCAGTTGGTTCTCTTCCCAAGATTTTTCTCAATATGTTTTTAATTGTTCTCCTTAAGGTTTTCACATCAGGAGCCTGAATTTCTAAAAGTGTTTTACCATCCTCCAACTCTCTATACTTAACATAGGGACGATGCAAAACCGGTTTAAAACCTGGAAAAATCACACGATATTCTCTCCCATCGGACCCAATACCTTTTAAGGATTTTGATTTCTTTTCGCCTTTCAACCCCTCTGCATAAGCAATCCAACTCAAAAAATCGCATAATTCAGCATCACATTCACGACCTAAATAAGAATTACAATCTCTACAAACAAGAGATGGAACCTGAAGTTTTCCTCCAATACAATCAAGAATAATATGCTCTCTGGAGTCATTGTTGGGTGTTATCTTCCGTAGACAGAAAACACATACTCTCTCGCCCACGTCTATTCCCAGAAACTTTGATTTCAACAATACTGATTATAAAGCTTCTTTTTATTGACTTGGCAATCTATTTGCATTAAAATACTCTCAAAAGGCTAAGGCGGTCAGTCGGCTGTCTTAGCCTTTTTCTATTTTGAGGGAGAAGATGCCAAAGTATGATTTATCCTTTGACGCCGTCAAAGAGAGGATAATACAGAGAATTAAAGAGAAGTATCCAGACAGGGTAAACGACTTTACTGAGTCAAACATCGGCACGGTCTTTATAGAAGCCGTTGCCTTTGCAATAGACACTCTGGGCTTTTACATCAACCAGCTTGAGAATGAGTTATTCTTTGACAGGGCAAAACAGAGGAGAAGCGTAGTAAGTCTTGCAAGGCTTATAGGCTACTCTCCAAAAAGAAGAAAACCAGCCGAGGGAACGGTCACTTTCTA
>Ga0256831_1000134_pt1 | contig 38862 bp, 35 predicted proteins | sample 132544metaG_FD_189087 | JGI IMG/M metagenome (GOLD analysis project Ga0256831, IMG submission 189087) | Hydrothermal vent microbial communities from Lau Basin, Pacific Ocean - 132-544 | ecosystem: Environmental > Aquatic > Marine > Hydrothermal vents | place: Pacific Ocean: Lau Basin | collected...
GTTCAAATGTCATAAGTACTACATTTATTAAAAAAATAATTTGGGCTTTTCACCAGTTATTTCTGAGCGTAAAAATACAATAATCTAATTTAGAATACCTTTTTAAGCATCTTACTTTTTTGTATCAAGACAAAAAAGTAACCCCACTATGCGGGACAGGCAAAAAAAGTCAAGATTTATTTGTGGAATAAGTTTAAAAAACAAGATGTTTGACTGATTTACCTTCATCTCTCAACTCTTTAAGTGCAATGATGCCAACCTTGAGTTGAGTCTCTACAAAATTTTCACTCACAAGCTTATCGCTCTTGGTGGTTTTTATTCCATCGGCAATCATTGGCTGATCTGAGACTAAAAGAATAGCTCCGGTAGGAATTTCATTTGCAAACCCTACAATGAATATTGTGGCCGTCTCCATATCAATAGCCATTGCTCTGGTTTTTTCAAGATACCTTTTGAACCTTTCGTCATACTCCCAAACTCTCCTGTTAGTAGTGTAAACGGTACCTGTCCAGTAATTTCTCCCAAAATCCCGTATGGATGAGGAGACTGCTCGCTGAAGACTAAATGCCGGCATGGCAGGGATTTCAGGTGGAAGATAATCGTTTGATGTACCATCGCTTCTAATGGCGGCAATTGGGAGTATCAGATCTCCCAACTTGTTTTTCTTTTTCAGTCCGCCACACTTACCTAAAAACAGAACAGCTCTCGGTTCTATTGCACTAAGGAGATCCATAATTGTGGCTGCATTTGGGCTGCCCATACCAAAATTAATTATTGTAATTCCCTCAGCACTGCAGTTGGGCATATTACTATGTATTATCGGTGTATCATACCATTCTGAGAAAAGCTCAAGGTATTGATTGAAATTGGTAAGCAGTATATATCTTGTAAAATCCTTTAGTTCACGACCGGTATATCTTGGTAGCCAGTTTTTTACTATCTCCTCTTTTGTTTTCATCTATAAATTATTAATCTTGTGGTCTCAACATTATTCATTATGAAATTGTTATTATTGCTAAAATAACCTTTTCTTATGATTCTGATTTGTTTTTTAAGAAAATGTTTAGTTTTAAAAAAGAAATGAAACTATCGGAGAGCTAAAGCGTATTGATTCGAGATGAAGGTCTGTTTATGGAGAAAGAAATTAACATAGAAAGGGACATAAGAGTTATTGAAGAGAGGATTTTGTACAAAAAATCAAATTATGTATCAGTTAAATCTGCCTTCGGTTTCGTTAAAATATAGAACAGAAAACAGCAAGCAGTTAGTGTTTGATGTTATCCGTAAGAAATATGTCGTATTAACTCCTGAAGAGTGGGTTAGGCAGAATTTCATTCATTACCTGATAAATCATTTAAAATATCCTCCCGGATTAATAGCTGTTGAGGCTGTTGTTAAAATTAACTCCCTTAACCAGAGGGCAGATATTGTTGTTTACAATCGTAAGGGTAAGCCTGTGATGATTGTTGAGTGCAAAGCCCCCAAGATAAAAGTTGACAACAAGGTTTTTGAGCAGGCAGCGCGATATAATCTGAGTCTGGGTGTAGACTATTTGTTGGTAACAAATGGATTAAAACACTACTGTGCACAACTCGTCCCTAAGAATAAAAGTTATACAATGCTGAAAGCAGTTCCTGCATTTAATGAGATTGACAGGGTGGAGTGAAATGAATGCATCCAAAATAATATTTAGTTTTATAATTGGATTTTTTCAATTTAACCCAATAATCATTTAGTCTAATAACCATCTCAATTTGTCTTTTTAATGAATATCCGCTATTATTGTAAGTCATAAAACTAAAATTCAAAAAATGCCTTACAAAGAGCCTAAAATTGAGAAGCTTTATTACTCTATCGGTGAAGTTGCCGGGATGTTTAAAGTAAATACATCACTTATACGTTTTTGGGAGAAGGAGTTTGATATTATTAAACCACATAAGAACAAAAAAGGAAACAGACTGTTTACACCTCAAGATGTGGATAATTTCCACCTTATATTTCATCTGGTTAAAGAGAAAGGGATGACCCTTAAGGGTGCTAAGCTTAAGCTTAAAGAGAATAAAGAGGATACCATAAATAATTTTGAGGTTATCTCACGATTGAAAAATATTCGCTCCCTTCTGGTCGAAGTTAGAGATAATATCGGGGAGTAAAAAGGCAAAAGCTGAGCGATAGCGAAGTCCCGAGCATCGGGATAAAAAGGCAGAAGGAGGAGTAAACCAGAAACTAAAAACCTGAAACTTGAAATTTGAAACCGGTTACCCGAAACTAATCATGAACTATGCTCATAAAAGATATAATATCAGAGATTGAACAATTTGCTCCTCCCGCTTTAAAGGAGGATTACGATAATGTGGGGCTTCTGGTTGGCTCAGCGACAACCGAAGCAACAGGTGTTCTTATCACTCTGGATGTGACAGAGGATGTTGTTGACGAGGCAATTGATTGTGGCTGCAACCTTATTGTTGCGCATCATCCGTTGATTTTTCGTGGGTTAAAAAATATTATCGATACAAACGAAACAGGACGAATAATTATTAAGGCTATCCGCAAAGATATTGCAATTTATGCCGGACATACCAATGTTGACAGTGTGTTGAATGGGGTGAGTGGCAAGATGGCAGACAAAATAGGAATAGTAAACAGAACTATCCTCTCTCCAGTAAAGAACAAGTTATTGAAGCTTGTTACATTTGTTCCGGTTAATCATGCTCAAGAGGTAAGAGCTGCTATCTTTAGTGCAGGAGCCGGAGTTATTGGCAATTATGACTCATGCAGTTACACTCTAACCGGTAACGGTACATTCAGGGCAAGGAAGGGGACAACCCCATTCGTGGGAGAGATAGATGAATTACACTCTGAAGAGGAGATTCGAATCGAAACCATCTTGCCTGAGTTTAAAAAAAGTGGAGTAATTTCTGCACTGCTTAAGGCTCATCCCTACGAGGAGTTAGCCTACGACCTCTATCCGCTTGAAAACGAATGGCCGGTAACGGGTTATGGTATTGTGGGCAATTTGGAGAAGAGTGTGAGTGAAGAGGATTTTCTTGCTCTTTTGAAAAATATTTTCGGTGCTGATGGTATCCGACATACTGAATTTTTAAACAAGTCTATAAGAAGAGTTGCTCTTTGTGGAGGCTCGGGAAGTGAACTTCTAAAAAAGGCAATTAGTAGTGATGCCGACATTTTTATCTCGGCCGATTTTAAGTATCATCAGTTTTTTGAAGCTGAAAAACGCATTTTAATTGCCGATATTGGACATTTTGAGAGTGAACAGTTCACTAAAGAGCTATTTTATGAGATACTTACAAAAAAATTCTCTAATTTTGCAGTCCGTTTATCTAAAGTGAATACGAATCCGATTAAATATTTATAATATAATGGCAAAAAAGAAAGCGAAGTCAGGCGAAATAACCGTTGAAGACAAACTAAAAGCTCTTTATGATCTACAACAAGTAATTTCCGAAATTGACAAAATCAGAACATTACGTGGTGAACTCCCTTTAGAAGTTCAAGATTTGGAAGATGAAATAGAAGGTTTAGGAACAAGATTGCAAAATCTCGATCAGGAGGCAAAATCATTGAATGATGCTATTCTCGATAAAAAGAACGAGATTAAAGAGGCAGAGCTACTGATTAAAAAGTATGAGGCTCAACAATCAAATGTTAGAAATAATCGAGAGTATGATTCTCTTTCAAAAGAGATTGAATTTCAGAAACTGGAGATTGAACTTAGTGAAAAACGTATTAAAGAGTTCGCTGCTGAACTAAACAGCAAGAAAGGATTAGTTGAATCGTCCAAGACTCTTTTTGAGGATAGAAAAGGTGACCTTGAATCGAAAAAAGCAGAACTGGACGAGATTGTTAACGAGACAAGGGTTGATGAGGAGAAGCTGATTGCGAAAACAGATTCAATAAAGAAGAATGTTGAAGAGCGCTTACTTACAGCTTTTGAGCGTATTCGTACAAATGCCCGTAACGGCCTTGCAGTTGTTAGTGTTAATCGTAATGCTTGTGGTGGTTGCTTTAATAAGATTCCGCCCCAAAGACAAGTGGATATCCGCTTAAGAAAGAAAGTTATTGTTTGTGAGTATTGCGGTAGAATTCTTGTTGATGATGAAATCGGAGAGAAGTAGATACTCCTACATAGATATGGAAAAGGCCGGAATTTTAATTACGGCCTTTTTTTAACTATTTATTAACAACTAAACATAATATCACTACCAGCTTCCACCTGCACCACCGCCTCCGAAGCTTCCGCCTCCAAAACCTCCAAAACCTCCTCCTCCTCCTCCTCCGGAGAACTTACCCCAGCTGCCTGAATGGTTTCTTCCACTACCCATCATTCCAAGAAATACCCATAAAGGAAGATTACTTCTTCCACTCAAAGATGAGCTTTTTGCTCTGCCCGCTTTCAAGAAGATTAAGAAGATAATAATCATAAATACTATTATGCCCAATCCTCCTCCAACTGTACCTTTCTGCGAAGTCTTACTCATATAATTTTCAGCGGTAAACTCCCCTTTTGTAAGTTGGGCTAGCCGTATTGCGGCGGCAAGTAATCCGCTATAATAATCGTTGTTTTTGAAATGTGGAATCATCTCAATGTCAACAATACGATTTGCCAATGCGTCAGGCACAACCCCTTCAAGGCCGTAACCTAAAGCGATAAAAGCCCTTCCTTTCTCATTACCATACTTTGGTTTCACAAGTATTAAAGCTCCGTTGTCTTTTCCTTTTTGTCCGATACCCCACTTCTCGCCTAGCTTAAAGGCAAAATCATCCACCGATGTACCATCTAACGACTTAACAGTTACAATAGCAATCTGTGTGCTTGTTTCATTGTTGAATTGCACTAATTGCTTTTCTAAGGATTCCTTCTCCTGAGCCGAAAGTACCCCTGCAAAATCATTTACAATACGGGGTGGATTAGGCTTATTAGGTAGTTGCTGAGCACTTGCTGTAAATGCAGCAATTATAAGTAGCAGTGCTAAAAAAGCCCCCCTCAATCCCCCCATTAAGGGGAGGTTTTGAGAAGTTATAGGTACGTCAGTTTGTTGAGGTTTCAACATCTGTATTTGTAACTTTAGTTTTGTCATGAGTGTCTCTGTTTTTAACAGCGAATTACCTGCCTGCACAAAATAATGCAAATTGTTTTAATACTTAAGATTATCAAGTTAGAATAGTGGGCTGAAAGCCAAACTTTAATCAATCTTATATGGTTCAATAACTAATCTCCAAATGAAATTTCATCCGGCAACTCATTTACATCATCACTCTGATACGGGAAATATGTTTTAAGATGTACGCCGCTCTCTCTGATTCCCTCTGAGAGACCCTCGACAAACTTCCCCTCTCTAAACTTATCTGCCATCCTCTCTTTTATCTCATCCCAAAAGTTCTCGGGAACTTTTTGATTTATACCTCCGTCGCCAAGAATAGCAAATTCATGATCTTTGTGTGCCAGATAAAAGAGTAGTCCATTTTGATGCTCTGTTTTGTACATTTGCAGCTTTTTAAACAGGTAAGCTGCTCTGTCCAAAACATTATCATTACAATGCGATTCGACGTGAACCCTAATCTCACCCGAAGTGTTTAGTTCAACCTCTTTAATGGCATCAATAATCTTTTTTTTGTCCGCTTCTGTCAGAAAATCTTTCATCTATTTACTTTAATATAAATGATTAACACTGAGTGTTTGAAAGTATGATTAGTGTCTTCAAGAAAACTTAGATGGTATCGTCAATGATATGACGATAGGACGGCAATTGCAACAAATCATGTAGTTTTCTTGCAGGCATTAATTACTTTAAACCTGTTGTTCCGGAAAAACCACATAACCAACTCCTCAAATCCTCAATTATCATTAAAATTCCACCTTAGGAGCCTTTTTAGCTTTCTCTTCTGCCTTGAAGTAAGGTTTCTTTTCAAAATCAAATATATTTGCAATCATGTTCTTCGGAAACTTTTTTATGTATGTGTTGTATTTCCGTGTGGCTTCGTTAAATTTTCTCCGTTCCACAGCAATACGGTTTTCTGTTCCTTCAAGCTGAGCCTGCAGATCAAGGAAGCTTTGGTTAGCCTTAAGGTCAGGGTAACGCTCTATTACAACCATCAGGCGCGAAAGTGCCGAGGATAATCCATTCTGAGCCGACTGAAATTTCTGAAATGTCTCTGCATTCAGATTGTCGGCTGAGATATTTACGCTTGTAGCTTTCGATCGTGCCTCAATAACTGCTGTTAGCGTCTCTTTCTCATGCGATGCATACCCTTTAACCGTGTTAACCAAATTTGGAATCAGGTCTGCTCGTCGCTGATACACATTCTCTACCTGTGCCCACTGTGCACCCACACCTTCTGATAGCTCTACCATTGTGTTGTATCCACAACTGCTTAACAGGGGAATAATCACAATACTTACAAATAACCATTTAATCCTTTTCATACTACTTTTGTTAAAAATTATTAATATCATGTTTTAGTTACAACAAAAATAACTAAATTAGTGTAATCTAAAAACGACACAGTGTTTTTTACTTGAATAACTTATTTATTAACCAATAAAAAATTTAGTTATGAAAAAAGTTTTACTATTCATGTTTTTAGGATTTTTTAGTTTTGGAGTCATCATGGCTCAGAATGTCTTATTAAATGGTGACTTTGAAAGCTGGGATGATGGTAATACTCCGACCGGCTGGACACACGTCGAGAGTATAACACAAGAAGATACAGTTGTTCATGATGGAACTTATTCTGCCAAACATGTAGGTGGAATCAAAGATTTAGGTCAAACTGTTAATGTTACTCCCGGACAAACATACAAATTTACTGTATGGTATAATGTAAAAGTTGCTGGCAATCATACTGCAAGGCTATGGTGTGCTTTAAAAAGTGCAGATGGGACGTCTGATCTTGATAATACACCTGAAGCAATTAGAATGCATAGTTACTTTGATGCCGGTAACGGAAATGAATGGCTAAAGTATGAAGCAATAATAACTATTCCTGCCGATTTACCTCAATTGTATTACGAATTAAGAACATATGATGGGACTACTATTTATTGGGATGATTTAATTGTTGAACCATATACAATAGATCTAACAGCTCCAAATAGCGGAAATTATCAGAATGATGGAGATACTATGAATATAACCTGGACATCCACGGGAGTAGACAGTGTATTGTTATATGTAAGAATGGAGGGGCTTGCCGAGCCATTCCTTATTACTGAAGAGAGTGCTATTCTTGCATCAGTAGGAATGTTTGATCTTCCTATTCCTGGAGGTGCAGAGGAGGGTAACTATAGATTTATTGTTGTAGATAAAGACAATCCAACTACTGCTGATTCAAGTGATAACTTTATTTTTATTAAAGATGTTATTTTTAGAGGCTTGGATAATTATCCTTTTAGTCCTGAAAATGGAGCCATAGGTGTTCCAACAGATCTTTTTACAGGCAGACTTGAGATGTATTTTCATGAGAGGGTACAAGTAGGAACCGGAAATATTTATCTGAAAAAGTTTTCTGATAATAGTGTGGTAGAAACATTTGATGTTACCAATTCTAGTCAGGTTGCTGTTGATTTAGAGAAGGGATATAATGTTTATATCTTTATATCTTCTAATCTAGATTCGGATACTAAATATTATGTTGAGGTTGATGCAGGTGCAATTACAGACAGAGCCGGAGAACCAAATAGTTTTGCAGGTTTCACAGGTAACTCAACGTGGGTCTTTACTACAGGAGCGGGTGACTCTTTTATGTCAATACATGATATACAGTATACTACAGACCCATCAGGAGATTCACCTCATAATGGAGAGATAGTTAAGACTAAAGGTATTATTATGGCTAAATCTTCAAGTGGCTATTTTATACAGGAGGCTGCCGGTAATTGGTCAGGTATATACGTTTATGATACTGATAGTGTAAACGATGTGGCAGTAGGTGATAAGGTAGTTGTTGCGGGTATGGTAGATGAGCATAATAATATGACACAATTGAAAGATATTCATTTTAGAACTGTTCTTAATTCAGGCAATACTCTACATGATGCAACAACTGTTACGTTAGATCAGATAGGTGAACCTTATGAAAGTGTTCTGATAATGGTTGAAACAGTTAGTTGTTCTAACCCTGATATGGGTCATGGCGAATGGGAAATCTCAGATGGAACCAATACCGGTGTAATTGACGACCTTTTATTTGCTTGTACCCCAACACAGGATGAGCAGTTTACCTCAATTACAGGTGTATTGAACTATAGTTTCAATGATTTTAAAATAGAGCCACGCGATGCTGCCGATATTGTAGCTATATCAACGAAAATTAGAAATGTTAATGATGCAGGTTTGGTTGTAGTACCTAATCCTGTTGCTAATGAGATTAGAATTAGTGCTAACTCTGCAATAGCGGATGTTCAGGTTATTAATCTTGTAGGTGAAGTTATGAACGTTGAGACTGTGGGTGTTACAGGACAAATAAGTATTGCTGTCGGCGATTTGGCTAAAGGACTATACCTTGTTATGGTAACCTTCACAGACGGTACAGTTAAGACACAGAAAATTATTAAAAGATAATAGTTTTGAATAAAATTCAATTTGTCGGCATTGGTGGAAAATCTACCGATGCCGCTTTTTGTTAATAGTGGCTATTCACATTTGACCCCGTTGGAGTCAAGTGAATAACCAGAAAGTGAGCTGAAAGTCCGGTTTAATTTAGCCCAATGGCAGAGCGAAGCACCGCCTTGGGTAGTTGATAAATCATTTGTTGTTCGCCCCGAAAGGGCAGGTTAAATTCGATTAAGCCCTCACTCATGGAAGTTGTCTTTTGCGTAGGTTTAAACGATTCTGGAATGAAGCTATCACCAATGCTTTAGTATAAAAGAAAAAAGCCATCCTGACGTTTCAGAATGGCTTTTTTTCTTCCTTTTGCTAAATCGGATAACGAATAAGAATGCTAAACACAATAACAAAGCTCTACTATCACTCCTTCGTTACAATTATATGACATCTTAGTTATTAGTTACACGTATGCAAAATTGAAAAAAAATAAATAGTTAATTATTCTGGTAAATATCTGCTTTCTACAAATGTTTGCATGGCTCTGCACGTAAATGATAGGGAGAGACAGTGACGCGTTAACATCGGCAGGAAATAATTGTAATCTAATAATCATAAGGGACTGTACCGTAACAGTAGCTCAACAGGTGCTTGTGTTATCTTTTTGTCCTTCCACAAAAAAGGTAGTAATACCTTCTAAGCAGACTTCTTATTTCGAACAACAGACAACAGATACAGAAACAGAATCATTACAGCACCATTTAGTATCAGTTTTTCAAATCCTAAAGAAAAGCCAAACCACTTAACTGCGTTATAGTCCAGAATGCCTGTAATTACCGGAGCCAAAACAGCAAAGAGAGGCACCCACTTGTCGGAGACTGCTTTTTTTGAGAATAGACCAAATGTGTATAAACCTAGCAAGGGGCCGTAAGTGTATCCTGCAAGAGTGAAGAGGGTACTAATTATACTGTCACTGCTTAAAGCTTTAAAAAGTAGGATTACAAATATTAGTACAATGGAAAAGCCTATGTGAACACCCAAACGTATTCGTTTACCTTTCGCCTCAGTGTATTTCCTGATATTAAGGATGTCAACAGAGAAGGATGTAGTTAATGATGTAAGGGCTGAGTCGGCACTTGAGTAGGCAGCTGCTACCAATCCCAAAATGAATATCACCCCAACAACTTCGGGAAGGTAGCCGCCTGTTGCAATCAGAGGAAACAAGTCATCTGCCCGTTCAGGAATGGCGATGCCATTTTGGTTGGCAAAGATAAAGAGTAGTACACCAAGACTTAAAAAGAGAAGATTAGCAGGAATGAACGCCGCACTGTACCAATACATATTTTTCTGAGCATCTTTCAGCGAGCTGCACGTCAGGTTCTTCTGCATCATGTCCTGGTCGAGTCCGGTCATTACAATAGTTATAAATGCTCCGGAAAGAAACTGTTTGAAGAAATTCTGCTTTGAGTGAAAATCGTCAAAAACAAACATTGTTGAATAGTCACTATCTCTAATCACTCCCACAATACCGGTTAAGGAGAGGTTCATTGATGAGGCAATGAACACTACGGTTAAGATAACCGATGTGAGCATGAAGAGAGTCTGTAAAGTGTCTGTCCAGATAATTGTTTTAATACCTCCCCTGAAGGTGTATATCCAGATTAAAAAGATTGTGATAATAACGGTGTATTCGAAAGAGACACCAAGTGCATCGAAAAGAGTAATCTGAAGCACATTGGCCATTAGGAAGAGTCTTGCTGAAGCACCAATGGTACGTGAAAGAAGAAAAAGCAGTGCTCCTGATTTGTAAGACCAGAAACCAAATCGGGTCTCGAGATATGAGTATATCGATGTTAGGTTTAGTTTGTAGTAGAGAGGCAATAGGATGTGGGCTATTGTTACGTATCCCAAAAAATATCCAAAAACCATCTGCATATAGGTGAGTCCGGTACTTGCAACCCATCCGGGTACAGAGATAAATGTGACTCCCGAAAGAGAGGCGCCTATCATTCCGATAGAAACAATATACCATGGCGACTTTTTATTGCCGCGAAAGAAAGTGTCATTGTCGGCTTTTTTGCCTGTAATAAGTGAAATGATAATTAGAATAAGGAAATAGCCCCCTATAACACTTGCCGTAACTACTGGATTCATACAATAATATTTATCTTTCAAAAGTAGTAAATAACAGTGAAAAACCTAAATTGTGTCTGCAAGAAAATTTAGCTGGCATCGTCATTGCGAGGACAATAGGATGAAGCAACCTATTAACCTAACGCTGGCAGATTTGGAATCCATACCCTCATTACTTAACAATGTTACCGCACGATCGTATCGTGCAGTTCTATGAATGAACAATTTTATTACCTTTGCAAAGTTTGAAAAAACAGAGAAATGATATCAACACACTACCCGTCAAAACTGTTAGAGAGTGCTGTTAATGAGTTCAGCAAACTTCCAGGCATTGGTAAAAAGTCGGCTTTAAGGCTTGTGCTTTTTCTGTTAAAGCAGGACAGGGAGATGGTGTCACATTTTTCAGATACAATTAAAAGTATGAGAAGTGAAATTCACTACTGCTCATCGTGCTTCAATATTTCAGACAAAACAACCTGTGAGATATGTGCGAACCCCGGTCGTGACCACTCTACGGTATGTGTTGTGGAGAGTATCAGGGATGTGATGGCCATTGAGAATACTCATCAGTATAGCGGCATTTACCATGTGCTGGGTGGGGTGATATCGCCGATGGACGGTATTGGGCCGGATGACCTGACTATCTTGCCACTTGAAAAGAAGATAAAAAATGGTGAGGTAAAGGAGTTAATTCTGGCTTTAAGTACAACAATGGAGGGGGATACGACAAACTTCTATCTCTACAATAAATTGCTGAGCAGAGACGTTGTTATAACTACTATTGCGAGAGGAGTTTCGGTTGGAGATGAGTTGGAGTATGCCGACGAGATTACTTTGGGCAGGTCGTTGGTAAATCGTCTGCCATTTGAAAAAACTCTTTAATAAGTTGAGTAATTTGATAAAATATAGAATATGAAACCAAAGACTGTTTATAACCAGATACGGTTACTGTATGTTGTGATACTGATAGCGTTACTTATTTTTGGAGTTGCAGCACACTATTTTGTGCTAAGTACAGGTAGTTCAATGCTTATTGATTCTTCAACAGAAAGAACTGTTTACACTGTTTTAATATTGATGGTGTTTGTGGGAATACCTGTTAGTTATATGTTTCATAAAAAGAGTGCATCGCACATTAGCGCAGAGTTGTCGATAAGCGATAAGTTGGTGAGATACCGAAAAAGCCTCTTCATTAAACTAATTACTATCGAGGGGTTGGCAATGTTTAGCCTGATAGGATATATTGTTGCAGGAACAAAAACATACCTATATATATATCTTATTTTATTGGTTGTATATTTGCTTAGTTATCCTGGCAAATCAATTATGGGGCAGGAGATGCAACTTGATAGCGAAGAATTGAACTTTTAATTTTTGTTTAGATATGATTATAGCTGTTGATTTTGACGGAACAATTGTAGAGCACAGGTATCCGGCTATTGGGAAGGAGAAGCTATTTGCTTTTGAGACTCTTGAATCATTGAAAAAGCAGGGGCATCAGCTTATTTTATGGACGTTCAGGAGTGGGAGAGAGCTGGAGGATGCAGTGAATTTCTGTAAAAAGAATGGGTTGGAGTTTTATGCCATAAACAGAAGTTACCCTGAAGAGGAGTTTAACAGAGACATTAGCAGAAAGGTAAATGCTGATATTTTTATTGATGACCGTAATCTTGGAGGATTTATTGGTTGGGGTGAAGTGTGGCAGATTATAAACAAGGATGCTCCTGCAAGCGAGAAAGATAAGTTTATGACTGCATACAAAAATGCAGAGAGAAAAACTTTCTGCGGTTTTGTTAAGAGATTATTCTGTAGTGATGAGTAAAAGCCTGTCTGTAATAGTAGTAAATTACAACGTAAGTCCGTTTCTTAAACTATGCCTCTATTCAGTTAAGAATGCTCTAAAATCAATAACTGCAGAGGTGTTTGTGGTTGATAATGCCTCTTCCGACAACTCTGTGGAGATGGTTAAATCATCATTCCCTGAGGTTAATTTAATTGAAAACAGAGAAAATGTAGGGTTTGCCTCAGCTAATAATCAGGCCATTACTAAAGCTACGGGCAGGATTATGTTATTGCTTAATCCTGACACTATTGTTCCCGAAGATACCTTTACCAAACTTCTTGCTTTCTACCGGGAGCATCCTGAGGCGGCAGGCGTAGGTGTTAAGATGGTTGATGGCTCGGGTAGCTATCTGCCTGAATCTAAAAGAGGGCTGCCTACACCTATCACATCTTTTTATAAATTTAGCGGATTGATAAAGTTGTTTCCAAAATCAGAAAAAGTTGCTGCTTACTATGTCGGTCATATTTCATCTGATGAAACGGCACAGGTTCCTGTATTAGCCGGAGCATTTCTGACTTTTCCTAGTGAGATTTTAAAACATGTTGAGCCTCTCGACGAATCGTTTTTTATGTATGGTGAGGATATCGACTTCTCCTATCGGTTGTCTAAAAATGGTTCAAACTACTACACCCCTGAAATAACAATAATCCATTTTAAGGGCGAGAGTGCTAGGAAAGACACCGTTTACCTTGAACGCTTCTTCAATGCGATGTTGATTTTTGCCCAAAAGCATCTCTTTCCTAACTACAATCTATTTCACAGATGGGTTGTAACGTTTTCAATAAAAAGTATGAAATGGATATTTGAGCTGATGCTTCGCTTTAAGAGTCAGAATAAATTGGCTAAGATGGCATCTAAAGGCAGCTCTTTTTTTATTGGCTCACAATCGGGGTACGATGCGATTGACAATAAGAATACAGAATTTTGCAGATCGTTTAATTCCATTGATATCAGCGAAGCAGAGAATAAGCCTGATGTTACTATTGATCTTAGTTCTGTAACGGCAAAAGAGGCAATAAATTTCATGACAGCCCATGCTGGCAAGTTTAGCTACACCTTTCTCTCTCCCGACCATCAGTTTTGCTTAAGTAGTGGCGATGCAAACAGTAGAGGTGAAATTACGCAACTGTAATTTTTTTCTATGATTATACTTTCATCCACAATAATCCGTATCTCACCATTTTTTTCAGTGTTAACTATACGTTTCAGAATAATTTTTATTAAATTGGCACTATAACTAATAAGTGATATTTTTTTAGAGAAACTACACTAACCATACAGGAATGAAGATAAAGATAGTAATAGTAATTCTTCTTATGCTCTCCGGTCTGATGTCTGCTCAACAAAAGGCTAAAAAGAGATATCTCCGACCCGTTTTAAAAGAGATAGATAATGAGGACTATACTTCAGCTGCACCTAAGTTGGAGGATCTGCTGATAAAATTCCCTGATGACCCAATTCTCCATTTGCAACTTGGTATCTGTTACATCAACATCGACTACAAGGAGGATGACGCCATCAAATATCTTGAAAAAGCTGTAGAGAGTTATCCGTTAACAAAGAGGAAGAATTCAAAAGCTATTGAGGCAAGGTTTTATCTGGGGCAGGCACAGCATCTCACTTATGAGTTTGAAAATGCGCTGAACACATTCAATAATCTGAGAGCAGCTGTTGATACCCTCAAGACTAAAGATAAGGAGTTGTTAGCCAAGATTGATCGTGAAATAAGATACAACAACAACGCAATTAAGTATAAAGCTAACCCTATTGATTTCAGGATAACAAATTTAGGCTCGGCAATTAATGGAGAGTACGATGAACACAGCCCTGTTGTTTCGGCTGATGAATCGGTACTGCTCTACACCTCTAACAGGCCGGGAACAGGAAATGTAAAATCACCTGACGGACTCTTTAGCGAAGATATCTACACTTCGGAGTGGAGAGAGGGTAAATGGTTGCCGGGGCTGAATCTTGGTAAGAAAGTAAATACAGCAGTTAATGATGCTTCGGTTAGTGTAACTCCCGACGGCAGAACTCTTATGGCTTACCGCAACGATGGAGTCTCAGGAGACTTGTATATTAGTGTGGCCGATGAAGAGGGTTGGAGTAAATTAAAAAAACTGCCTAAGCCGATAAATACAACATACGACGAAACGCATGGCGTTTTTACCGATAATGGGAATACAATATACTTCACAAGTGACCGCCCTGGCGGATATGGAGGTAAAGATATTTATGTAAGCCGAAAGCTCCCGACAGGCGACTGGGGAAAACCGGTTAATCTGGGTGGTAAGATAAATACACCTGAAGATGAGGATAGCCCCTTTATTCATTCAGATGGGAAGATACTCTATTTTGCTTCTGAAGGACACTCTTCGATGGGAGGCTATGACATTTTTCACTCCACACTGAATGACAGTAGCAAGTGGAGTGAGCCGATAAATATCGGATATCCCATTAATACACCCGACGATGATTTGTTCTATATTCCAACTGCTGATGGGCAACGGGTCTATTACGCATCGAAGCGAAAAGGTGGCTTTGGCAGATCTGATATCTACATAATTGAATTTCCGGAATCTGATTCACGATCATTTGCTGTTATATCCGGTTTTATTTTTACCCCTGACGGTACGCCCGCAGTTAATGCCACTATTAAACTTGAAAAATCGGGTACCGGAGAGATAACCGGAATATACCGACCTAACAGCTCGTCGGGGAAATATATTATAATAATTCCTACTGAGATTGAATATACTATGGATGTGTCGTTGAAAGGATATAAGTCGGTTGTACAGAAAGCGTATATCCCATCGAGGGGGGAATTCAACTCCCGTAAGAAGGTCTTATTTATGGATCCAATTGTTTTAGAACAGGAGTAATTTTGTATATAACAGAATATTTGTTAAAAAATAACTCCTCAGTTTGATACATCATTTTAGAATTTTATTTATTTTGCAAAAAAAAGTGTTATTAACCAATCATAATCTGCCTGATATGCTACAGAAACTATCTTTTATTGCTATATTTTTACTTTTCACAATCTCAGGGACTCAAGCCCAGAAAAAGAAAGACAAGAAACTTGTTAAGGAATTTAATGAGGCCGTTAAACTCTCTAACAATATGGATTTTGAGGATGCCATTGTAATCTTTAAAAAAATATTAACGGAGACCCCCGACGATGCAAAGGTTCTGTACAATCTAGGGCACTGCTACCTTAATACCTCAGATGGACCCGATTCGGCAGTGATATTTTTTGAGCGAGCTTCTAATGATTTTCCTAAAAAAGATTATCTAACCGGATTAGGTGTTGATCTTCAGCTATCGTTGGGTAAATCGTATCAGATGTTATTAAGGCATAAAGACGCTCTCGATGTTTACAACAATTTTCTTAAAATGCTTACGCCCGAAGATGAAGAGCTGGAGGCTGATATTAGGAGAGAGATTGATATTTGCCACAATGCTATCGATTTAATCAATCACCCCGTAGAGCTGAAGGTGAAGAATCTGGGGTTACACATCAACTCAAAGTATGACGACCATAGCCCTATAGTTTCTGCTGACGAATCAATACTGATATTTACGTCACGAAGAGCTTCAAGCTACAGTGAGCGTGAGCGTGATCGTATGCCTGATGGACAGTATGAAGAGAGAATATATATATCAAAAATGGCAGGCGACACGCTGGGTAAAGCAAATATTTTGAAGAAAGGACTGTTTAATCGTCCCGGCCATGTTGCCGGTGTTGGGCTTTCAGCTGATGGTAACGATCTGCTTATCTACCGAAATGATGTTAATGGACAAAATATTTACGAATCGAAGTTAGACGGTACTACATGGACTGAGCCTGTGAAGATGCCTGCTCCCATAAACTCAAAGTTTGACGAGACTCATGCCTCTCTCTCTTCGGATAACAGTATAATCTTTTTTACCAGTAATCGTCCGGGAGGATTTGGAGGACTTGATATCTATCAAGTGCGTCGACTACCTGACGGAAGTTGGGGACTACCTAAGAATCTTGGTTCCGAAATTAATACTCAATACGACGAGGGAACTCCTATTCTTCACCCCGACGGCAGAACTCTATTTTTTAGCTCCGAAGGACACAACACAATGGGACAGCTCGATATCTTTTATAGCCATATCCGTGCCGACAGCTCATGGACTGAGCCTGTGAATATTGGTTACCCGATAAATACACCTGACGATGATTTCTTCTTTATGCCGACTACTACACTCAACAAGGCCTATTATGCATCATCGAGGTATAAAGATAATTATGGTCGCTCTGATCTTTATGAGATAAAATATAAGGAGCCTATCGAGAACAGGTTGGCAGTGTTTAAGGGTGTGGTTCACACTTTGAATGACTCTCCTCTTGAGAATGTGCGAATATACGTTACCGACCGTGCCGACGGTGCTCAAGTTGGAATATATCGTCCAAATCTGGGTACTGGGAAGTATCTGCTTATTCTTGAAGCAGAGAAGAGATACAATATTCGTTTCACGGGTCTTGGGTTTGAAGATAACAACGTAAATTTTGATGTTACACGTGATATGAGTTATAAGAAGGAACATGTAACAACAGCTCTGTCGGATATAACAATGGTGTCGAAACTGGGTGAGAAATCGGGAGAGAAACCGAAGGAGAGTTTAATTGCCGGTTGTGAGGATGTGTCGGACGGTATACCGTGTTACACTGTACAGATACTATCGTTGAAATGGCCTGTTAAATCGTACGATGTTTTCGGAACACTTGACCAAAACCTTATTAAAGAGTACAAGTGTAAGGATGGATTCTACAGGTACTCATACGGCCAGTTTAAAGGGTATAAACTGTCACTCAAAGGTAAGAAGAAGGTGTTGGATACAGGTAAGTGGGAAGACTCATTTATCAGGGATGAGAAACAGTATGATGATTTAATTGATAAATCGGAATGATAGAGGATGATAGTATTGTCCTGCGTGCACTGGAGCCTGAAGATATAGACCTGCTGTACGATTGGGAAAATGATATGAAAATATGGGTGGTGAGCAATACGCTCACCCCTTTTTCAAAATATCAGCTTAAACAATACATCGAAAGCTCTAAACTAAGTCTCTACCAGACAAAACAGCTGAGGTTAATTATTGAGGCAAAGGATAAACAGGAGTCTTTCCCCGTAGGTATGATTGACCTTTTTGATTTCGACCCCTTTCACGGTCGTGGGGGTGTAGGTATAGTTATCAACTCCCTATACAGAGAGAAGGGTTATGCCAAAAAGGCATTGTCTCTTTTTACTGACTACTGCTTTAATTACCTTGGGCTTAATCAGCTCTTTGCAAATATTTTGGTTGATAACAGAGCAAGTATCTCCCTTTTCGAATCATTGAATTTTAAACTATCAGGAACAAAGAGGCAGTGGGTAAAGACCTCGGATGTATATGTTGATGAGCTGTTTTACCAAAAGATTAATACAGATAGTTAACCAGACATGAGAAAGGTTATTTGCATACCAAAGTTACTCTCTCTCGTGATAGTTCTGATGTTCACTGCCGGAGATGCCTACTCACAGAATAATAACGACAGTACTCTATTTGAAGTGATAGGTGTTGGTGATATTATGCTTGGTAGTCACTTCCCTTCACCCAAATATCTACCCCCTGACGATAATGCCTACCTCTTACTAAAGGAGGCTTTTACGGTTCTTCAATCGGCTGACGTTACTTTTGGTAACCTTGAGGGCTCTTTTCTGGATGATGGTGAGCTGGTGAAACACTGTAAGGATACAACAAAGTGCTACGCTTTTAAATCACCCGTAAGGTATGCCCCAGTTTTGAAAGATGCCGGCTTTAAAATGGTTAGTGTTGCCAATAACCATATTCACGACTTCGGTTCAGCAGGTATGCTCTCAACATCACACATTCTTGACTCTTTAAATATCCGATATGCCGGCTTTGAATCAAAACCGTATGACACAATAACTGTTGCCGGAAAGCTGGTGGGGATATGTGCTTTTTCGCCCAATACAGGTACTGTGCAGATAAGTGATATTACGGGTGCAATGGAGATAGTAAGGACTTTAAGTTCTTTTTGTGATTATGTAATAGTATCATTTCATGGCGGGGCAGAGGGTTCTAAACATCAGCACATCACACGCAAGAATGAGATGTTTTACGGCGAGAACCGTGGTAATGTGTACGAGTTTGCACATGCTGTTATCGATGCCGGAGCGGATATCGTTTTCGGCCATGGTCCGCATGTGGCTCGTGCTGTTGAGGTGTACAAAAACAGGTTTATTACTTATAGTCTCGGTAACTTCTGTACCTATGGCAGGTTCAATCTACGAGGAGCTAACGGTCTAACCCCTGCTATCAAAGTGTCTATTGACGACAATGGAGGGTTTATAAGAGCAAAGATATACTCATTCCGTCAGCTGGGTGCAGGTGGAACGTATATTGACCTGACAAACGCAGTTGCAAAGAAGATTAAAAATCTCACCTTTATTGATTTTCCTGAATTACGATACCGGTTGAATATTGATGATGAGGGCGATATATTTATCCCTTTCAGGAGATTCTTGAAAAGTAAAGGGATACCGGAGGTTATTTTAGATATTTGAATAAAAAACTATCAACTGTTACTACTTTTCAGGCTGACTTAAAATAAAAGTCCTCTTCCGTGCAACATGCTTATAGAGTCTTTCGGGTACTGATATTGTATCAACAAAAGAGTTTATTTCTGGCGCATCAATTTTCAGGTAGTAGTCGCCCGGAGGCAGAGCCATGATAAATCTTGCTGAATCCATAGCGAGACTATAGGTTCCCACTTTCAGCTGAAGTGTATCGTAAACATTAATTTCAGGAGTAAACCATGGCTCTATCAGTCCACTGTCAGCCTGCACTTTTAGCGAACAGCGATAAATCACATCCGACGGATCTTTAGCAACATATACCACTTTGTAAATATCACGGTTACCAATACCTTCGGGACGAATTGCAGAGATGTAGCAAATGCGTTTACCTTTAACCCACGATATTGAGTAGTTATCGTAAGTATCGCTAATGGGATAACCCATGTTTACCGGTTCACCCCACTCCCCTGTAGCTGTGTTTAGCGTAGAGTAGAACAGATCATAACCTCCCATTGATGCTTCATTGTTACTTGAAAAATAGAGCCTGTTCTCATCGGGCATAAAAACAGGAAAGTTCTCATCATACTCACTGTTAATCTTTCCCGGCAGCAGGCGCGACTCACCCCAATCGCCGTTAGGTAGTTTTATTGAATAAAAAAGGTCGGTAGATCCAGCCTCGCCTTCAGCAGCATAAAAAAGAGTGTCTCTATTCTCAGTCATATAAACCCCGTACTCACCTCCCCTCATGTCAATTGGATGGCCAAAATCAGAAAGAAGATCAAACCTGTATCTGCCCTTGTATCTGGTGTATGAGATTACCTCATCGCCATATCTGTTATGAAAAACAAAAACATCGTTACCTGTAGGATTTACCCCTGCCACAATCTCATCAAAGCCCGAATTTACTGAGGCACCTATCATCTTATATTTACCCCAACTGTCGCCGTCCAGCTCCGACACACAAACATTAAAGTAGTAGACACGGCTATAAGAGCTGTACCTCTTATCAGAAGAGTAGTACAAGATAGACTCGTCGAAGGTTACAAAAGGGCTCAACTCGGAGCGGGTTGTATTTATCTTATCTCCCAAATTGATAAGATCAACCACTTCAGGTTCGCTTGTGTAAACTTTTGCATTTTTAATAAACTGCCTTAGTCGTGTTACATTATCGCTATTTCCGGCTCTTGATTCAGAGGCTCTCTTCTCGATTTTATCAAGATATTCGGATGCAATATCAAAATGGTGTGCATGAAAATGAGCTCTTGCCAAATCGTACAAAACATCTCTGTTATTTGGCTTAAGCTCGTATAGTTTTTCAAGATAGGGAATTGCCTGACCTTTTAATTGATTGCCACTTAAGTAACAATACGCAATTTTTGAGAGTATATCCGGATTATTTTTCTCCTTTCGGTAAACCCGTAGATACTCTTTCAACGCCCGCTCATAGTTTAATACCTTCAAATACCTGTCACCGCGCTTTTCATAATCTTTGGTACTAAATGACATTAAACTAAGCAGTAGAATGACAACAAGAAATATCCTCATCTTTAATAAATTTATTTATAGAAGTTTAAAGAAACACATTTTTCACAAAACAAAAAACCTTTATTAATACTTATCTAGGTGAAATAATTATCAACATTATGAACATTGACCAATATACATTGTTACACATAAAGAACAGACAAGTTAAACCATAAAACAAATTACAATGCAACGACGAGGATTTATAAGTTTAGTTGGTATTGGTGCTCTTTCTGCCTGCATACCGGGAACATCAAAAAAAGCATCAAACAATAAAAGTAGTGAGCTTGACAATAACTTTGCAGGACATAAATTTCCTGTACTGCCATTTGCCTACAATGCTCTTGAACCACACATCGATGCCCGCACGGTTGAGATCCATTACGACAAACATCACCGTGGATATTTCAGAAAATTCACTAACGCTATAAAAGGTACTGAATTGGTAAAAACACCAATGCATGAGATTTTTGCTTCAGTATCGACTTATGGTGATGCGGTAAGGAACAGTGGAGGAGGGTATTACAACCACATGCTCTATTGGGAAAACTTAAGTCCCACATCAGGTGAACCATCTGCAAAACTATTAAGTAAGCTGGTAAAATATTTTAAGTCGCTTGATGAATTCAAATCGGAGTTTAACAAATCAGCAAAAACTCTTTTCGGTGCCGGCTGGACATGGTTAATTCTTAACGAGAACAAAGAGCTACAGATTGTCTCTACCCCCAATCAGGATAATCCTCTAATGGATATTGCCGAGGTTCGGGGAATTCCGTTACTAACAATTGACATCTGGGAACATGCCTACTATCTGAAGTATCAAAACAGAAGAGGTGAGTACATCTCCAATTTCTGGGATATCATAAACTGGGACACTGTAAACAGCCGGTTTGCCAATGCGATGAAAGGTGATTGGAAAGGGTAAAATTATTAATAAGAAGTTCGTATAAATAGAAAGAGGCTACCTTGTTTGACGGCCTCTTTCATGTTAATCAAACCTATTTATAGCATAGGTGCTCAAGGTAATAATCAATCAGCATCTATGATTTCGTTAAAATCCTCCTCTGAAAGAAACTGCGGTTCATAATCATATCCCCTAAGTTTTAGCTGAGAAACAAATGCTCTCAGGTGTGCTTCTGATCCTTTCTCTAATGCAGAGTAAACATTCAGAATCTGACTGTTCTCTGTCTGACCCATACGATCATACAAATCCTGAATATCTATCTCTTCAATGGTTGCTCCTACTCTCAACGCATCAATTAGCGAGTTGTTACCACAATGAGATTGCTTTGCTTCCCGCCACATCGGGACAGGCTGTACCTCGTTCGCAATGACGGTAATATAATAAATCAGGTAGTTTACTTTCAGGCACTAGTTAATAAATACTCGTAATATTATATGTGCAAAATACTTTTGTCTACTAATATATTAGTTGTATATTTGTATATCAAATCTATTCAGCTACAAATATTCATCATTAAACACTCAAGCGATGAAAAAGTATCTTTTCGTAACAATAGTTATCTTATCCCTATCACTTCAACAGATAAGTTCGCAGCAATACTCTTTAAATCAACTACTACTTCAGGAAAAGTACAGTACTATTATATCAGAGCTCAAGGACAAACCAATACTTAACATTAATGAATTACTGTCACTGTCGGTAAGCTACAAACAAACAGGACAGCTGATTGAGGCGATTAAGTTGCTTGAAGAGAACAGAGCTGGAAAGAGCAGTAGCACCGACAAGCTGCTCTCATCGCTATATTTTGAAACCGGCAGTTACGACAAGGCCCTTCCTCTTATTAAGTCAATCTACAATACCCATCCCGATAACTACAAAAACTTTATAAGATATGCTGATATTCTGACCTTTAAAAAAGAGTACTATAATGCCATCTCCCTGCTTAACGAACGATTGGCTACCGACTCTCTTAACTTTGAAATAAATAAGAGGCTTGGCGATAACTACATTAAGATTGACAGCTTAAACAGAGCTATCGAACACTACGCTACGCTGTTCAATACCTATCCTGAAAATCAGGTTGTGGCATTTAAGCTTGCAAGACTATACAGAAACACGAAGAGATACCGTGAAAGTCTGAATGTATGTGATACAATACTGCACTACTCACCTGAGAATATAAAGTTCTTAAACATAAAAGGAGGTGTATATTTCAAAGCCGGACAGTACCGAAATGCAATTATAGTGATGAAGAGGGTGGAGAGGCTTGGCGACAACTCATTCCTGACTCAACGAATTCTCGGAATATCCTATTATAAAAAAGACAACTACATTGATGCAGCTAACTACTTAAAAAAGGCTATTGAATGGAAACCGGATGACCCTATTGTAAATTACTACCTTGGAGCCTCACTTGGTATGTTACCTATGCCTGAAGATGGCATCCCCTATTTAACAGAATCGATTGAGCTGCTGCAGCCGCCATCGAATATAATGGAAAAGATTCATAACAGTATGGCAAATATCTATCATAAAACAGAGAAGTATAATCTGGCAATCGACAATTACAAAAAGGCTCTTAAATATAATCCCAAAAACGTAGAGTACTATCTTCACATAGCCACTGTTTACGATCAGGGGTTGAAAAACGGAAAAGCTGCTTTGGAATACTACGAGAAATATATATCCTCACTACCCGAAAAGCTTGACCCGAAAAATGGTAAAGAGAGGTATGCGATAAACCTGAAGAAATATGCTGCCAGAAGGATGGTTTCGATTAAGGAGGAGAATTTTTTCAGCACAAAATATAAAGATACAAACCCCTAAGGTGTGGCCATTCTGTCTAAGTATTCAAATATTTTGGTTAAATCAACCTGTCGTTGAAAAGAGAATGACTTATGTTTATCCTCAGCACTACTGTAGAAAAAGAGAGCCGTTTCAAATAGTCTTTGCGCTTCACCCCTCTTATCCAAATCAAGACAAAGCTCTCCGGCAGTAAAAAAGAACTGCCCCTTAGCATCGAGATATTCAACAGGGTCGGTTTGTTTTACAGCAACTGATTTCCCTCCTGAACTTCCTTCAATTACCACATCGTACGGTATGCCTGTCAATTTCTCCGTCATCGTTTTCAACTCCTCATAGGCCTCTGAGGTCTTACCTGCACTCTTCAGCTTCAAAGCAACAGCAATGAGTTTTGCCATCTCTTCAATCATCCTTAAAATAAAATCACGTTGAAGCATATTGAAAGTTTTTCTCAAAAATACAATATCAAAACAGACTATTATCATCAAAACAAAAAAACATTTGTCGACAAAAGTTTTTATAAATTAAAGGGTTTATAAAAGTGACGATAGTATGAAATATTGAGATGACCGACAAAGAACTTATAGAGGATATATTAAACAAAGATGAGTATTTTAAACTTTAACATCTTCAGGTGTTAAGGCTTTTTCTGTTTTCAATGAATCCTCTTTCCGATTTGAGATAAACACACTTTTTGCAAACCTGTAATATTACAGTAATTTAGTTCCGTATTAAATCGTTCTGAAATTTGGCACAGTTTAAAAAGGACATACAGTATTACAAGTTTTGCACCTATGGTTTTTTAAAGAACCTAAGATTTTTTGATGCCTTCTTTATTCTTTTTCTTGTAGGCAAGGGTTTGCCATACTCTCAAATAGGAGTACTCTACGCTGTCAGGGAGATAACAATAAATATTTTTGAGCTGCCCTCGGGGATTATTGCTGACACATTTGGTCGTAAAACCTCACTTATTGCATCCTTTATTGCCTACATTCTCTCCTTCATCGTATTCTATTTTTCGGTTAAGTTCAACATGTTTCTGTTGGCCTTTGTTCTTTTTGGTGCTGCCGATGCTTTCCGTACCGGCACTCATAAAGGGATGATTCTGGATTACTTGAAGCAGAACGAATGGGAGAAGCAGAAGATTAAATATTACGGCTACACCCGCTCCTGGTCGCAAACGGGCTCAGCCATCTCTTCGTTAATTGCTGGTATTATTGTTTTCTTCAGTGCAAACTATAACTCCGTTTTTCTATACTCTATTATTCCATACCTATTTAATCTTCTGCTTATAATGTCTTACCCTCAAAACCTTAACAAGTCAAAAGAGCAAAAAAGCAACACATCCCGGGAGGGAATACTCGCAACTATAAAATCCTTTTTTAAAACTGTCAGGCAACCGGGATTAATTAAAATCATTAACACCTCGGCTGCACACTCAGCTTATCTTAAGGCTGTTAAAGATTACATTCAGCCGGTAATGGTGAATGTATCTCTATTGATACCCGTTTTAATCTATACCGACACAGATAAAAAGAACGGACTGATGATTGGGTTGTTCTATTTCATAATCTACCTTCTCTCCTCCCGTGCTTCTCAACTGTCATCCTTTTTCACAATTAGACACCGAAAAAGCATTGCAAACATTACCCTTTTTGCAGGTTTCATATCGGGCATTTTGGCCGGAATACTCTACTTTAAAGAGTTATGGATACCGGCTCTGATTATGTTCACAGGCATCTTTATTGCCGAAAATATTCGTAAGCCTGCCTTAACTGGTTTTGTTGCCGATAATACACCCGGCGAGATTTTAACTTCAGTCATCTCAGCCCAGTCATTACTGAAAACTATTCTCACATCGCTGCTTGCTATAACCTTTGGAATGGTTGCTCAACATTTCAGTATTGGCATTGCATTGGTTGTAGTATCAGCTATTCTTGCTATATCAGCTCTGTTAATTAATAGCCCAAAAAGGTAATATTTAATTATTCCGCTAACAATTTTCCATATACAATTGGTATAAACCATATTTAATAACTATTTTTACAAATCGGATTTCAGGTTCATCCTGAATCCGATTTTTCGTGTTATTATGGTTTATAACATGACCAGATATTGATAACAACAAACCGCTATAAGCTTTAGGCTGACAGCTAATTTCTTAGACAGATGAAAGTTGACGTATTATTAGGACTACAATGGGGTGATGAAGGAAAAGGTAAAATAGTAGATGTACTCACTCCCAAATATGACGTAATTACCAGATTTCAAGGCGGCCCCAATGCAGGCCACACACTAGAGTTTGGCGATATAAAACATGTGCTTCACAATATCCCTTCGGGAATTTTTCATACTGATAAAATAAACATTGTAGGTAATGGTGTTGTTCTTGACCCTATTACTTTTAAGCAAGAGATAGACGAACTTAAAGAGAAAGGATTTGACATCTCCAATAATCTTTACATCTCAAAAAAAGCCCATCTCATTCTACCAACACACCGTATTCTCGACGCTGCATCCGAAGCCTCATTGGGCAAAACCAAAATAGGCTCAACACTTAAAGGCATCGGACCAACATACATGGATAAGACAGGCCGAAACGGACTGAGGGTCGGAGATATCATCCATAACTTTGAAGAGAAGTATAAGGCTTTGAAAAAGAGACATCTGCAACTTCTTAAGATGTATAATTTTGATTATAGTATTGAAGAGTTTGAAGAGGGATTATTCGAGAGTATTGAAGTATTACGCGAGTTAAAACTTATTAACAGCGAACATGACTTAAACAGATATATAGAGGAAGATAAAAAGATTTTAGCAGAGGGGGCACAAGGAACAATGCTCGATATTGATTTCGGCTCATACCCATTTGTCACATCATCAAATACCGTGTCTGCCGGGGCATGTACAGGCATGGGTATTGCACCAAATAAAATTGGAGAGGTGTACGGAATCTTTAAAGCCTATTGCACAAGGGTTGGCAGTGGCCCCTTCCCTACCGAGCTTTTTGATACAACCGGAGATAAGCTGCGTAAGGCAGGACATGAGTTTGGTGCTACAACAGGCCGTCCCAGACGTTGCGGATGGATTGATCTGGTAGCACTTAAATATGCTGTTACAATAAATGGCGTTACCCAGTTGATAATGACCAAGAGTGACGTGTTAAGTGATTTCGACACAATTAAAGTAGCTGTAGCATATAAAATAGATGGAGAGATTGTAGAAGAGTTTCCGTTTGAACTTCCTGATGATATGGAACCGGTGTACAAAGAGATTCCGGGATGGAAAAAGGATCTTACAGAGCTCTCTTCTGAAGATCAATTCCCTAAGGAGTTAAAAAATTACATCTCATATCTTGAGGCTGAATTGAGAGTACCTATCTCTATTGTTTCGGTAGGGCCGGGACGCGACCAGACTATTATGCGATAATAGTATTAATCTCTTTACAAAACACGATGAAATAAGCTTCACACTACTAATACCTCATCTGTATGAATATCTTATATTTGGGTGTAATTATTTCAACCGGATACTTTCATCAATCTTTTTTGAACGTATCGGGCTTCCTAAAATAATGGGCTATTTAACCGCAGGAATAGCTTGTTTCAAATTTATTTATGGAAAACAGAAACCTTACGAGCAGCAGCTAAAGTTAGTACTGAAACCATGTAACACTATAGCCCTTTAACCATATAATAATTTAAAGAAAAAACAATGCTTACATCTCCTACTTTACTTGTCAACAAGGATATTTGCCTTCGCAACATTGAACGAATGGTTTCGAAAGCCAGAGCTTCAAACACCATACTGCGTCCTCATTTCAAAACTCACCAATCTGCTGAGATTGGCAATTGGTTTCGTGACTTTGGGATTGATTGTATAACCGTATCATCCATTAAAATGGCAGCTTACTTTGCAGCAAACGGCTGGAAAAATATTACTATTGCTTTCTCGGTAAACATACTGGAGTGGAGAGAGATTGATAGGCTTGCAGAAAAGATCAACCTGAATATACTTATTGAAAATATGGAGGTGATACCCCATCTTGAGAAAAACCTGAATCACCCTGTTGGTGTTTACATTAAAGCAGACACCGGGTATGGACGTACAGGCATAGATGCTGATGATTTTGACTCTTTTCAAAAAATATTAACACTGCTAAAACCAAGTAAGAAATTGATATTCCTAGGATTCCTTACTTTTGCCGGACACACCTATCACACAAAATCGACAGCTGAGATTGAAAATATAATGAGCGACAGTATCAGGAAACTTCTGGCTCTAAAAACTTTTCTACGAACAGACTTCCCTCTCCTGCAACTATCCTATGGTGATACCCCCTCCTGCTCAATAGCAACAGATTTTGAAGGATTGGATGAGATACGACCGGGTAATTTTGTTTTTTATGATGAGATGCAGTATCAGCTGGGTGTATGCAAGCGTGAAGACATTGCCGTTGCACTTGCCTGTCCCGTAGTATCTAAACACTCAAGACAGGATGAAATTGTAATCCATGGCGGTGGAGTACATCTCTCAAAAGAGAGTATAACCGATAAATCAGGAAAGAGTTACTACGGTGTTGCTGTTGCTCTTGACAATTACACATGGGATGTGAAAGATGTTATCGGAAAGGTAATAAAACTGTCGCAGGAACACGGGATAATAAAATTATCAGAAGGAATAGATAACATCAACATCGGTGATATGGTAGCTATTTTGCCTATTCACAGTTGCCTTACCGCAAATCTCATGAAAAGCTACACTACTACGGACGGAAACAAAATAACAACTATGTAATATTATTTTTCTTTTTTAGTTTGATTATTGTATTAACAACAAAATAGAGATATATTTATCTAACTTATCCCTTTCATCATACGTTTTAACCAAGGAGTAAGGAATAATAAAATTAATGCAGCGACTGCTGTTTCTATAGCAATAAACCAAAATACCGGCACCTCATATCCCAAACCCCCTTCTAACTTAATCGAAATAGCTTTCATTTGTGATGCCACAAAATTTCCAGCAGCAAAAGAGCCCATCCAAACCCCCATCATAGTAGATACCAGTTTTGCGGGAGACAATTTTGTCACCATAGATAACCCAATAGGTGAGAGACAAAGCTCTCCGAAAGTGTGCATCATAAATACCATTATTAACCAAAGAGGGCTAACTTTTACAATCTCTCCATCAACATTAGAGACGCTGCTGGCAATGGCCATAATCACAAAACCCAAACTTAAAAGAATCATTCCCCAAACAAATTTCATGGGGGTATTAGGATTGAGTTTCAATTTAGACAATTTAATCCAAAGAACTGAAAAAAGAGGAGCAAAAACTACTATAAAAATAGCATTAACACTTTGGAACCATGTGGCAGGGATTTCAAAACTACCAATCATACGGTCAGTATTATCGCGTGCAAAGATACTGAATGTTGTACCTGCCTGCTCAAAACCTGCCCAAAAGAAAACATTAAAAACAGCCAGAACAAGAATAACACTCACACGACTCCACTCTGTTTTTCCTTCAGTACCTTTAAATATATTATAAAAAATATACCCCCCTCCTACTACTGACACTATACGAACGATCCATGTTGTAGCAGTTTCACTTAGTGTACTCCAAACACTTATCACAAACATAACCGAGCCAACTAACACTACAACAAAAGCAAGTATACTAATCCAGTCTTTAACTATCAGGCGAACCCTATCGTGTTTGACTTTAGGGGGCATTCCTATATGCCCGAGTGTATGACTACGCATAAGAAACCATATAGTGCCAAATAGCATACCAACACCAGCAGCCAAAAATCCATATTGCCATGCAACCTGCTCCCCAAGCTTACCAGCAACTAAAGGTGAAAGAAATGCACCCATATTAATACCCATATAAAAGATAGTAAAACCACCATCTTTACGTGGGTCTGAGTTATCGTAAAGTTCACCTACCATGGTAGATATATTTGGCTTAAAAAACCCATTACCAATAATCAGCACACCTAGTCCGGTAAAAAACAGTGACTGAGCACTATCCAAATTAGCCACTTTATCCATGGTAGCACTATAAGCAAGCATAAACTGACCTATTGCCATAGTAAACCCACCTATATAAATAGTTTTTCTCTGACCCAAAAACTTATCAGCGAGTATTCCACCAATAATTGGAGTAACATAAACCAATCCGGTAAAAATTCCATAGATAGTAAACGCATCCAATTCAGCCATATTAAAGCCACCACCAATAAAGGTATCAGTCAGAAAGTAGACTAAAAGCGCACGCATACCATAATAACTAAATCGCTCCCACATCTCTGTAGCAAATAATGAGGATAACCCAACCGGATGTCCAAAGAAAGTATTACCTTTTGTCATATCTATTTCTATTAATTAATATATTAAAACTATTTACATTTTATTCTTAGGATGAATACTCTTTAACTACACGCCTGAGCCACGGTAACATGATAAAGATACCAATAACAGCAATCGTGGCTAAAAGTGAATTTGTTAAAAAGAAATACATTTTATTATCGTAAAAACTCCATAGGCCGGACAATACGCCTGAGAGTTTATTCCCTAATGATGTGGACAAAAACCAACCTCCCATCATCAGAGCTACGATACGTGGTGGGCTTAATTTTGAAACGAGAGAGAGTCCCATCGGACTAAGAAAAAGTTCACCAACAGTAATAACCGCATATGTACTAAATAACCATGCAGCAGAAGCTTTTACCACTCCATTACCCGATGCTATAACTGCACCAACCATCACCAACGAGGAGAGTGATGTTATCAACAATCCATAGCCAATTTTTGCCGGTGTAGAGGGTTCCTTTTTTCTACGTGACAAGAATCCAAAAAAACCAACTACCAATGGTGTAAAAACTATAATAAATGCCGGATTGATAGATTGAAATAGTTCTGTTGAGAACAGTTTTGTCTGCTCAGATTTAGGCCAGTCCTCTTCTGGGAGATTATCGAAATAGGGGTCAGTCCCCATAGTCACTTTGTTATTTCCATTACTATCTAACACAGGTACTCCGTGAACATCTTTCTCTACACGTTCCCGAGGCGTTGTTGTTACAACCTGATTTAAAGAGAGTGTTGTTGTTGCATCTTGCATCCATACAGGAACTTCACGAGCAGTATATCTTTCAGCCCAAAGAGTAAGGGCAGAACCATTCTGATGAAAAATTGCCCAAAAGATAACAACAACACCCATAACAGCCAATAGAGCTTTTATAGGCTCTTTCTCTTTTTTAGGAGCTGAACGAACTAAATTAATATAAAACAAAACAACAGGAATACTGAAAAACAGAAATGCATCGGTCGAATTTGCACCAAATATTGTTCCGGGAATAAGCCAACCTAATGCACCGGCAATTGATGCAGGAACAAATAATTTAACAAAAATACTTGTTAAAGACATATCCTCTTTCCCCGCAGGTGAAAGATAGTCAGCCTTTCTAATATCTTTAGCAAAAGATTGACCGGCCCAAAACCATATCAATCCGGCAATCATACCTATACCAGCTGCAGCAAAAGCCCAACCCCAGCCATAATTTATTCGCAAATATGCAGCAATAAAATTGCACACAAAAGCACCAATATTAATACCCATATAAAAGATATTAAATCCAGAATCTTTATGAGCCCTATATTTATCATTATCATACAAACGACCAACCAGTGCTGATATATTGGGTTTAAAAAACCCATTTCCTACAATTATTAATAATAGAGAGACATAGAAACTTATTTCGGAATGAAATGAAAGACCAATATATCCGGCTGCCATAAGCAACCCTCCAATAGTTATTGATCTTCGATAACCTAAAACCCTATCGGCCAGCAGGCCTCCAAAAAATGGTGTTAGATAAACTAATGCTAAATATGTTCCATATACATCAGCGGCCTTTTCATCGGTAAATCCCAAACCAGGAAAAGCCCCATCACCTCCGGCAATCATATACAGTGTAAATATCCCTAACATAAGGTAAAAGCCAAATCGTTCCCACATCTCTGTAAAAAATAGAACTTTTAAACCTTGTGGATGATTTCTCTCCTTTTTCATTATAACCTTTTTATATTATAAAATAAGAAACTAATTCTATGTTTTAGGCACACTTTTCAATGTCTCAACCAGAAATTCCCAGAATTTTTGAACTGTATCAATATTTACCTTCTCATCGGGTGAGTGTGGGAAACGAATAGTTGGGCCAAACGAAATCATATCCCAATTAGGATAAGCATTTCCAAGTATTCCACACTCCAATCCTGCATGAATACCTTTTACCTCCGGAATTTTTCCCCACCTGTTCTGATAAACACTCTGCATGGTTTTCAGTATTGGTGAATCTGGGTTTGGTTTCCAACCCGGATACTGACCGTCAAACACTATCTCAGCGCCGGCCAGACGGAACAGGCTTTCGTGTGTTGACTCCAAATCATCTCTTGCCGAATCTACTGAACTTCTCAGCAGGCATTGAATTGCTACACTATCTTTATCACTTTTTATTGTTGCAAGATTCGTTGAAGTCTCAACTAACCCTTCCATTTCGGCACTCATCCTTATCACACCATTAGGGCAAGCCTGAATAGCATTTATCAAATCATCCTGAACCACCTCGTTCATCACAAAATCGGGGTTATCAGTAGCCTCTGCAACCATTTGTAATGAAGGCTCAGTAGAAGAGTACTCACTTTTGTAAATTGCTTCAAACTCTTTTACATCCTCAAGAAACTGCTCTTTGCTCTCTTCAGGAACAGCAATCACAGCAAATGATTCACGAGGGATAGCATTTCGCAAACTTCCTCCATCAATAGACGATACTCTTACGCCTAAAGTTGAGACTGCATATTTTAGAAATCTGAAAAGCAGCTTATTTGCATTTGCCCGACCAATATTTATATCCAAACCTGAATGCCCCCCTTTTAATCCGGTAACACCTAACTTATATGCTATATTGTTATGCGTTGGAAAAGGATACTCTTTAAAGGTAAACTTCACATTTGCGTTTATTCCACCGGCACAACCAACATACAACTCACCCTCATCCTCTGAGTCGAGGTTAAGCAGGATATCACCTTTTAATATTCCCGGCTTCAACTCATTGGCTCCGGTCATCCCGGTCTCTTCATCTATTGTAACCAAAATCTCAATCGGCCCATGTTCAATGTCATCAGACAAAAGCACAGCCATACCAGCTGCCACACCAATACCATTGTCAGCACCAAGTGTTGTTCCGTTTGCTGTTACCCATCCATCCTCAATATAAGTCTCGATAGGATCTTTCTCAAAATCGTGTATCTTATCACTGTTTTTTTGCGGAACCATATCAATATGTCCTTGCAAAATAATTCCTTTACGATTCTCCATTCCCGGAGTTGCCGGCTTACGAATAATCACATTCCCTATTTCATCCTGAATAGTTTCCAACCCTAACGATCGCCCAAAATCAGCAACTGCCTCAGCAGCTACCATCTCTTTTTTTGAAGGGCGCGGAATTTGTGTCAGTTTATAAAAACTCTCCCATAAAAGTTTTGGCTCAAGATTAAATATCTCGTTATTCATAATAGTTAATTTGAAAAATAAAAATACAACTCCTCAACATTAGTAAACAACAAATAGAGGAATTTATTTAATGTAAAAAAATGACAAAAGTTTTATTTTTCTGAATTGTCTGATTCTTTTGTAATATTTTTGAGTGCTCCTGTTGCAGGATCAAGTTCAATACGTATATTATCTTTCTGCAAAAGTTCAACAGGTAGCGATATCAGCTGACCATACTGCCCAAGCAAGACCTCTTTTTTAAGCAACAGAACATTCCTGTCAACTATCTTAACCTCTCCTTTTGCCGGCACTGCGTAGAATAGTCCCTGCCTTAATGGCTCCTTATCATCAGTTGCCATTGCACCTGAGGGAAGAGCTTTGGGTTTATCAATATTTATCTCAATATAGATTGGTGTTCCGCTCAAATCAGTTGGACTAACAATTCCTTTTTGAGAAGAGAAGCGACAAAGCACTGCATTGTTTACACTCATGGGGTCGGGTATGAAATCAAAAGTCTTTGTTACAGTACACAACTCTTTTTTGCCAACAAACAGCTCCATCAACTCTTTCTCCAGTTTATTAAGTTCACTTACCGTCACTTCGTAGGCCTTGCCATCAGGAGGTAAAACAGGGTAGTCGGAGGCTAATATTTTTAATCTTCTTTTTCTTATTTTATAAATCAGGTTTGCAGTCTCCTCAGCCATTGCAGCAGTAGATGTTTTTGAAAGCTGCTTTTTCAGCATTGGAACGCCGTCAAAACTAACATCATCAGTTGTTGGCATCTCAACTTCAATATTGCTTTTTAATGGAGACGAATTGTTTGGCTGGCTTTTCAAGTTCACTCCAACCAACACCCCTTCGGGATTCAGGCTTAACAGCGAAGCAATATTACTCCCTGATGATGTTACGCTAAACCTTTTTGAGTAGTCGGGCTGACCAATAGTCTGTAGCTTTGCACTTTTAAGGCTCCACTCCTCACCATCCTCCAGAACAACACTATTTACATTGAGCATCTTTTTCGAATAGCGATAAAAAGGTCCCACCTTACTAATGGTTTTCTCAGCCTCAATCTCAACCCTGACAACAGTAACCGGCAATGTGTAAACCAATGAGTTGACTGTAGCATTCGAAAGGTTGTTTACATTCTGGACATTTACCACAGAAGGAATCTGCACCTCAGAGGCACACGAAACAAACAAAGCTATAACGATTATTGAAAAACCCCTTCTCATTCCTCTAAAATAGAAACTACGTACATTCATAATATTCATAACATTACATAAAACAGATAACGCCAATTAGCACAACAAAAACCAATTTTACTTAACCCACCAAAGTTATAAGAAAATTATAGATGTACAAATTTAGTTGTTTGTATAGTGTGGCTGTCAGCTTGACAATACAATGCATAATTTTTTCTCTTACTCTTTGTTGTTTGCATAACTAATTGTTATGTTTGAATCTCTAAGTTCAAATGTATGGCTGCAACCATTCGCATATTAGCAATCAATAGTTCTGTATCCCACTGTTTACAGAGAGAGAGAGAGAGAGAGAGAGAGAGAGAGAGAGAGAGTGTGTGTGTGTGTCTACAAGAACCCCGATAGTACTATTCATCATTTTCATAGTAACCCCTGTAAGTTTATTAATTCAACCATTCACGTCCCTCTTTTTGTAAAAAGAGTGATTGTTGATCTCGGTGAATTAAAAAAACTAACCTCCTAAACAAATAGCAGATGAAAAACGACTACACAATTTTAAAAACCGGCAGACATGAATTAACAAGAGTTACAATAAATGAAATTTTATATCTAAAAGCATTCGGCAACTATACAGATATAATACTCGAAAGCAATAAAAAAATAACTGTTTGTCAAAATATCAAAAACATTTTAAATTACATTAACAGCTCAATACTAATACGCATAAGCCGAAATAGTGCCATTAACAAAACTAAAGCAATTAAAGTAATTAACGGCAAGAAAAAAATAATACGACTTACAAACAACGAAGAGTTGAATTACTCAACAAATTACATCTCCACTCCTAACGATCTGCTGGCATAAAAACTGCTTATACAGTGAGAAGCACATTTTATACAGTGAAACTACATAGTTTATACAGTGAGAAACGGCTTTTATACAATAAGGATTTTTTTTGAAGGTTGTTTTACTAATCTTCACTAATATTACTCTCGCAAAGATGAGCGAACAATTAGTTAGAAATAGTAATAAACCTTCTGTTATGAAAGAAAGAATTGTTTTTATCCTTATTGTATTTCTATGTGTAAAGATTTCCATTAATGCTCAACACATCAGAGCCGACAGTTTGAGAGTAGCCACCTATGAAATTGCGAAAGCACAAGTAGCAAAACTTACACATGAATTAACTCTTACTGAGAATCAACAGAAGCAAGTTTATACTTTTTTGTTGAAAAGTATAAACTCAAAAACAGGTATTGATGATGCTTTTTCTGTTGAATTGTTTCGGATATTAACTTCGCGTCAAAAAAGTGTTTACCTGAAACTACAGGAGTTGGATAAACAGTGTGCAAAAAAGGTTACGTTGTTAAAAGGCGCAAAATCAACAACTGCTCAAAACACATTAACGCTTGATGACGCATCTGTAATAAAAGATGCAATGATTGGATTAAACAACCACCCGAACGGAAGCCAATCGGCAAATAATAATTACAACACATTCCCTCGAATTTGTATGCAAGCATGGACATATTCCGGCGCAACAATGTTTAAACGTACAGTAATGAAATTGCTGCTTGGTGATATTCAAGTGGGTAGTCAGATAGTTTCGGCAACGCTATATCTATACAGCGATCCTACTGTTACCTCAACTTCAGCAGCCAATGGAAACAGTCAGCTGAGCGGATCAAATGCATTTTATATTGAAAAGATAACCGAAAACTGGGATGATAACACTGTAACGTGGAATAATCAACCGGCTTCCACTACTACGGACAGGATACTTGTCCCCGCTTCTACATCAACAACTGAAAACATACAGATAGACATGACTGATATGGTACAGCAATGGGTGAACCAACCTGATTCCAATTATGGCTTTAAGATGTTTTTACAAACAGAGGTCAGATACCGTTCACGAAATTACGGTAGTATGGAACATTCCAATGCAGCCATACACCCCAAGTTAGTTGTTGAATACAACGGCCCATCTTTTAAATTTACTTACGATAATTCGGGAAACAGGAAAGGCCGCAATGTGATTATATTGGCCAACAACCTTAAATCGGCAAAAGGCAGCAGTATAAATATTGAAAAACCGGAATTTGAAAAACCGGTTGTAAGCAGCATTGGTGAATTTACCATCACGCTCTTTCCTAACCCAACACGGGGAGATGTCAGCTTAAAACTGAACGGCGATTCAATACCAGAAAGGACTATTTATAAAGTATTCAATGCAGGGGGAAGTATGGTGTGCAACGGTTTGCTCAACAGTTCCACTCTGCAAAAAGTACCGTTAGCCTCACAGCCAACGGGTGTATACATATTGATAGTACAATATGGAGATAAAACAAAAACATGGAAGATTATTAAACAATAAAACAATACAAATCATTTTTATTTAAAAAATACAACTATGAAAAACGCAACCTTTATATTCGTTTTTAGCTTTTTAACACTGTCGTTCAACAGTTACTCTCAAATTAAAATAAGCAGTACAGGAAAGGTCGGGATTAACAACACCAACCCCTTCTATCAATTGGATGTTACCGGTAGTTTTAGAGTATCTAATACCGTGAGCACTGGTATAGTGTTCAACAATGGTTCACTGCGTCCTACTGTTAATGATGATTGTAGTTTAGGCGATGATGGTCATAAGTGGACGAACGTATGGGCAGTAAATATTATGTCTGAAAACTTCCCTTCTAATGATTCTGATGAAAGATTAAAAGAGAATATAAAAAACATTGAATTTACGAAAGGCAAATTAAAAGAGTTAAGACCCGTTAGATATAGATTTAAACCTGTGGAAAAAACCGACATAAATGGGAATATTATAACTAAACCTGCCTCAGAAGAACAGATAGGACTAATAGCACAGGAAGTTCGAAAAATATACCCGGAAATTGTTGTTGAGAATAAAAGCGGGACTCTCGGTATCCGATACACCGAATTAATTCCGGTTCTCATAAAAGCATTTCAGGAACAACAAGCTGAAATAGATAATCTGAAATCAAGAATTGAGAAACTGGAATCAGCAAAATAACAGATGAGAAGTGAGAAATGAAACGAGCTGTGAGCAGAGTTGCTCACTCACAAGCATGATAGTAACAGCCACTAATGCCTGCCTGGATTGACAGACAGGCACAAATAAAAAACAAAAAAACTCAGTGTCTTTGTGCCTCTGTGTTAGTCATTTACTAAATTATAAACAAATGAAATATTCTACTCTGTTCATCATATTATTGGCTATTAATGCCATCTGTTTTAGTCAGGACTTTGATATCACGCTAAGTGCTCCGGAATCAGGCACAAAGCTACATCAGGCCAGAAACAGCATAACTTTTGCCCCAAACTACTCATATACACTGAACGGCGGCACCATGACTGCCGAGATAGTAGACCCCTTTGTTTCGGGCAGCGTATCTTACGGTTACATCGTAAATCCGGAGACCCGGTCGCTCAACACATCTTATACGGTTGGCTCCACAAAAGGTACTTTCAACGTAAATGCAATTGGGGCGGCAAACTACACTATCCCATAAAGATGCCGGAAGGGAAAGGAGGCCTTCAACCAAGCATTGCAATCACATACAACAGTTTGGCCGGTAGTGGTGTAGCAGGCTATGGTTGGAATATTAGCGGGCTCTCGGCCATTACGCGCAGCCCCCAAACATATTATCACGACGGGGCATCAGAAGGAGTTGACCTGACATCAACAGACAGGTTCATGATTGACGGACAGAGACTGATCTGTACTTCCTCCGGCAATTATGGTTCTAATCTATCAGTTTACAGAACAGAGAGCGATATTTTCAGTAAGGTGATATGTTATTCCGGCAGTAACGGACCCGACAAATTCCTTGTAACCACCAAATCACACTTAACATACGAATACGGATACACCGACGATGCCGACCAAACTGCTAACGGAACGAACCAAAAAATAAGTTGGTATGTTAACAAGATTACTGATGTGTACGGCAACCATATAGATTTTTCTTACCTCAGAAACAATAATAGTATTTATATTGCAAATATCACTTATGGAAACAATACTATTGAGTTTTTTTATAAAAAGCGAGATGATAAAACCACTTCATATCTTGAGGGAATAGGGTTTGAACAGGATTTTTTACTTAACCGGGTAGAGATTAAAAATAGTAACAACATAGTTAAAAAATATGAATTTAAATATAACTATCCAAGTTCAAACTATAGCAGGCATTCGATTTTAAACGAAGTTATAGAATACGGTTTAAACAGTAGCCGTTTAAACTCAACAGCATTTACTTACCACACGCCCGATGATGCAACTTTTAATCAATCGATATACGACAATACGCACGATTATATTTCATATAAATCAAAACTTACTTTCGGGGATTTTAACGGCGACGGGCGCAAGGATGTCTTTTGTGTCGACAATCCCGATGTTTCGGGCAGTTATTCCGGCTGGAAAATGTACACAAGTGATGGCAATGATAGTTTTTCGTTTGCAGGAAGTGGGGAATTTCTTTCATTGGATGAAGCAAACTTGACTTATCAGTCAATTGATTTGAATGGAGATAATAAAGATGATTTATTGATAAGAGCATTTGCTTATTCATATTATTTTCATGGAATAATAAACAATAAGTATCGTTATTATTATGCCATAAGT
>Ga0256831_1000135_pt1 | contig 38567 bp, 34 predicted proteins | sample 132544metaG_FD_189087 | JGI IMG/M metagenome (GOLD analysis project Ga0256831, IMG submission 189087) | Hydrothermal vent microbial communities from Lau Basin, Pacific Ocean - 132-544 | ecosystem: Environmental > Aquatic > Marine > Hydrothermal vents | place: Pacific Ocean: Lau Basin | collected...
TTATCTAATTTGCTGTTTTTTAATTTATTAGAAATGATATTTGTCATAATTGTTACAAAAATAACTATCGAAATTGAACTAATTGGCATTAAAATAGCCGCCACAATAGGCGTCAAATGATTGGTCACGGCAAAACCCAATCCAATAATATTATACAAAAAAGCAATTAAAAAACTGACATAAATAATTTTTTTAGTTTGTTTCGAAATTTCCAAAAAAACAGGAAGTTGTATCAACTTGTTTCCTTGCAAAATAGCATCTGAAGAAGGGGTAAAAACATTGGTGTCGTCAGATAAAGCTACGCCCACATCGGCTTGTTGTAAGGCACCGGCATCATTTAAACCATCGCCAATCATCATAACATGATGACCCGCTTTTTGCAAATCTCGAATAAAATTCATTTTATCATGGACCGATTGATTGAATTTAAAAGTGACCCCTTCCGGAAGAATTTTTTCTAAAATTTGTTTTTCGTTGGCATTATCGCCGGATAAAACATATAATGTATATTTCTTTGAAAGTTTATTAAAAAGATTTGATAAGCCGGGACGGTAATTGGCTGTAAAAATAAATTTACCTATTTTTTGATTATTTTTTGACAAATAAACTTCTGTACTCTTATTGTCTGTTTTATTATTAGTAAAATCTGCCGAGCCAAGTTTATATATAGCGCCATTAAAAACGGCTTCGATCCCTTTACCCGGCATTTCTTTTAGAGAAGATAGGTTTTCTTGTCCGGCTTGCGCCAAATGTTGATAAATTAAACGACTCAAAGGATGATTCGAGGCTTTGACCATGGTTTTAAAAACAGCTTTATCAACAGACGATAAAGGTTCTCCTTGATATGTCAATTTGTATTTGTCTTGTTTGGTTAAAGTTCCGGTTTTATCAAAAACCAAACTATCTATTTGGGATAAATTTTCAACAACCCGGGCATTTTTTAAATAAAATTGATGATAACCAAACTGGCGCAATATATTACCAAATGCAAAGGGAGCGGACAATGCCAAAGCACACGGACAAGCTACTATCAAAACAGCGGTTACGACCCAAATAGCCGTTGACCAATGATCGGTTAAAGCCCAATATAAACCGGCAATGATGGCAATACTCAAAATAACAAAGGTGAAATATTGACTTATTTTGTCCGTTAAAGTTTTAATCGTCTGCTGTTTATCATCTTTAAAAGCCTCGCGACTCCACAATTTGGTCAGATAACTGTTGTCCACATCGGCTATGGCTTCAATTTCGATATAGCCTCCTTTTTGTTTACCGCCGGCTAAAACTTTGTCGCCTACTTCCTTTTCAACCGGCATTGATTCGCCGGTTACAAAACTATAGTCTATCAAGGCTTTATTTTTCATTAAAATGCCATCGACCGGAATAATCTCTTCATTGCGGATAAGAAAACGGTCGCCGGCTTTCAAATCTTTAATTTGCGTTATTTTTTCTTGTTCATCAACAATTTTGGTGACAGCAATCGGAAAGTAAGATTTATAATCTCTTTCAAAAGAAAGATAATCATACGTAATGCGTTGAAAATATTTTCCTAACAATAAAAAGAAAACCAAACCGGTTAAACTATCAAAATAACCGGGGCCTGTCCCTGTAAATATTTCATAGGTACTGCGCAAAAATAAAACACTGATGCCCAAGGCAATCAAAATATCGACATTTACAATTTTTTGACGTAAACCTTTGAGGGCACTTTCAAAATAATCTTGCGCGGCATAAAAAACGACCGGCAAAGACAAAGCAAACATCAACCAACGAAACAACGGAGCAAACTTTTCTATCCAAAAACCCTGCTGTTGAATGTATTCCGGTAAAGACATCAGCATAATATTACCAAAGGCAAAACCAGCAATAGCCAATTGATAAAGTAATTTTTTATTGTTTTTTTTCTTATCCTTTTCCATGTCGTCCAGACTGATCAAAGGCGGATAGGCAATCGAAGCTAAAATCTCGACTATTTGCCGCAAAGTCAAATGATCACCTTGGTAAGTAATACGGACATTTTTGGTGGGAAAGTTAACTTCAGAATGTGTAATATACGGGTTGATCTTATCTAAATTCTCCAAGACCCAAATACATGAGCTACAATGAATATTTGGAATATAAAAATTGACAATTTTCACCGGACCATCTTCAAACTCCAGTAATTTTTTCTCAATATCCGGCTCATCCAAATAAGCATATTTTTGCTTAATATGCTGGTCTATCTGTTCAGTTTTAATCCCGGGCGCCTCATTTATTTTGTAATATTGGGTGAGTTTATTTTGATTTAAAATTTCATAAACCGTCTTGCAGCCATTACAACAAAATGGTTTATCGTCAAACCAAACCGTTTCGTTTTCGGACATCTCCAAGCCACAATGGTAGCAAGTCAATTTTTCTTTTGATGACATTTGTTGCAACTTAAAGATGCAAAATTAAGCTAAATATCACTAAATGACTGTTAAAATAATGTTTATTTGCCCGCGCTAAACAATTGCATAAAAAAAACCAGCGTTAACATTATCATAATTAAGCCCATGATATATAAAACGGCATCTTGTCCTTTCATTTTTAAACAGTTCAATTTAACAAATATTATTTTTGAGAAAGTTTTTTATGACTACCATCACAAAAAGGAGGATTTTGGGTATGCTGGCAGGCACAAAGCATATATTCTTTGGTTTCATCTACTTTAAAAATAAGCGGACGCATGCCGGTATCCGAATGTTTGCCGTCACAAAATGGCAAACGTGAAGACAGGCCACATGTGCACCAGGCATAATTTTTACCGGCTTCTAATTTTACTTTTACAGGATGATTCATAAGTTACTTTTTTATAATAGCAAACATACAGTTATAATTCTAATCTTACAAATTATAAGTGGCGACTTTTTTACTTCATCGCGTTTTTATACTTTTGCATGATAAAAATGACAACCCATGAGTAAATTTGTAGAAGAACTAAAATGGCGTGGCTTATTACATGATATGATGCCGGGCACAGAAGAATTGTTAGACAGTAAACAAGTCAGTGGTTATATCGGCTTTGACCCGACGGCTGACTCCTTACATATTGGCAGTTTGGTTCCCATCCTTATCTTAATGCATTTTCAGCGTGCAGGACATAAACCCATTGCATTGGTCGGCGGGGCTACCGGCATGATTGGTGACCCTTCAGGCAAGTCTAAGGAAAGAAATTTATTGGATGAAGAAACGCTTAATCGTAATGTCGAAGCCATTAAAAAACAATTGGCACAATTCATCGATTTTGACGCCAAAGACAATCCCGCTGTTTTGGTCAACAATTATGATTGGTTTAAGGATATATCTCTCATCGATTTTGTCCGGAATATTGGTAAACATATTTCCGTTAATTATATGATGGCCAAAGATTCGGTTAAAAAAAGGCTTAATCCCGAACATGATGACAGTGCCGGCATGTCTTTTACCGAATTTACTTATCAATTGTTTCAAGGTTATGATTTTTTACATTTATACCGGCATAACAACTGCCAATTGCAAATGGGTGGCAGTGACCAATGGGGCAATATGACCACCGGAACCGAACTCATCAGGCGTGTTGAAGGCGGCAAAGCTTATGCCTTGACCGTACCACTGATTACAAAAGCCGATGGCGGCAAATTCGGCAAAACCGAGCAAGGCAATGTTTGGTTGAGTGCCAAATATACCTCACCTTATAAATTTTACCAATTCTGGATCAATGTCAGTGATGAAGACGCTGAAAAGTATATCAAAATATTTACTTTTTTAGATAAGGAAACGATTGAAAAACTGATAGCTGAACATCAAGAAACACCTCATTTGCGATTACTTCAAAAAAAATTAGCCGAAGAAGTAACACGAATGGTTCATGGCGAAGAAGCCTGCCAAAAAGCACAGGAAGCCAGTCAAATTCTGTTTAATAAAAAAGCAGGAGCGCAAGCTCTTAAACAACTGGACGAACAAACCTTTTTGGATGTATTTGAAGGTGTGCCGCAAGGCAATTTAAGCCGTGAAGCGATCGAAAAAGGGGTTGACATTGCCACTGCGCTTATCGAAAGTGGTTTCTTGTCATCCGGAAACGAAGCACGACGGGCACTCAAAGAGAATTCGGTGTCAGTCAACAAAGAAAAGGTGACGGGTGAGAAAATTTTGTCAACAAATGACCTTATTAGTGATAAATATATTCTATTGCAACGGGGCAAAAAGAAATATTTTTTAGTAAATGTGCAATAAAAACAAAAGCCTTGTCAAATGATAAGGCTTTTATTCTATTCATAACAACCAATGTATCAAGACCTTCTCTCTCAAATATATCATGAAGTTAAAGCACTTCGTTTAACCGGTCAGCAGGCCGCTTATATACCTGAATTGGCAAATATCCCTGCAGATAAATTTGCCATTCACCTGAGCACCATTACCGGACAAAAATACGGCGTGGGTGACTTTGACGAAAAATTCAGCCTCCAAAGTATTGCCAAAGTCTTTGCCTTTAGTTTAGCTTATGAAATCAAAGGTGCCGGTATCTTTAATCATGTCGGCGTTGAACCTTCCGGCGATCCGTTCAATTCATTGGTTCAATTGGAACAAGAACAAGGTTTTCCGCGCAATCCACTGATTAATGCCGGTGCATTGGCCGTTTGCGACGTTTTAATAAACGAATTGGCAAATCCTGAAATAGAATTGATGTCTTTTATACGTCAAATAGCCGGAAATGAAAAGATAACTTACAATACGGCTGTCTATGAGTCCGAAAAATCGACCGGTTTCCGAAACAGAGCCCTCATTAATTTAATGAAATCATTTGGCCGCATAAACAACGATCCGGAAGAGGTTTTAGATTTATATTTTAAACTCTGTTCCGTTGAGATGACAACCGCCGAGTTGTCCCAAACTTTTTTATTGTATGCCAACAGAGGAAAATTGCCTAATAGTAATGTCCAAATTTTGACCGAAAGTCAGAGTAAACGCCTTAATGCGATCATGCAAACCTGTGGTTTTTATGACGAAGCAGGTGAGTTTACATTCCGCGTCGGACTTCCCGGAAAAAGTGGGGTTGGTGGTGGTATTGCTGCCATACATCCGGGTAAATATGCTGTTGCTGTGTGGAGTCCTTTACTTAACTCCAAAGGCAATTCTATCAAAGGCATGAAAGCTCTGGAATTATTAACCACTAAACTTGGTTGGAGTATTTTTTAAAGAATGAAGTTTTACAATAACATAAGCCTATTTTGTTCTTATTGTTAATAACTATTTAATCTGTCGTTGGCAATATTTTATACCTTTGCTTAAGATATTTTGACCTTATTTTTGATTATTATCTTCTTATTCTTAAGCGCTTATGTATTTAATTTTTGACACAGAAACCACCGGCTTACCTAAAAATTTTAAAGCACCTGCTGCCGACACTGATAATTGGCCCAGGGTCATACAAATTGCTTGGCAATTACATGACGAATGGGGTGATCTTATAGAACAACAAAACTTTCTGATTAAACCTGAAGGTTTTAATATTCCTTTTGAATCGGAACAAGTTCATGGAATCTCCACCGAACTGGCAATGAAAGAAGGACATGATTTAGAAGAAGTCTTACACACTTTTAATCGTGCTTTGCGCCAAGCTAAATTCATTGTAGGACATAATATTGAATTTGACCGTAAAGTAACCGCTGCCGAATTTATCAGAAAAAAAATTCCGACTGATCTGCTTGACAAGAAAGCTCTGGATACCATGACCGAAAAAACGGCTCAATTGTGCCAACTGCCCGGCGGGCGTCATGGCCGTTATAAGCTACCCAGATTAGGTGAACTATACCGGCATTTGTTTTGCGAGGATTTTGCCGAAGCCCACAATGCTTCGGCCGATGTAGAAGCAACGGCACGTATTTTTCTCGAGTTACTTCGTCAAGGGCATTTTAGTCCTCAAGAATTAGAACATGGGGCTGAATATATCGAAACCTTTCAGAAAAAAAATCCTAAGCCTTTCCAACTTATCGGTTTAAAGCATGAGAGTTTTAAACAAAAAAGTGCTGCTTTACGTCAAAAAACAAATAAAGGTGAAACCGCACAAAAAGAGCAAAGCCAAATTTCTTTGGCTGAAGTCCCTTTTGTCCATTTGCATAACCATACGCAGTATTCTGTATTGCAGTCAACTACCAAAATTAATGAGTTGGTCGAAAAAGCCATAGAATACAAAATGCCGGCTGTAGCTATAACGGATAGCAATAACATGATGGGCGTTTTCCATTTTGTTTCTGCCATCGAAAAACATAATCAAAATAAACCAGAAAACGAACAAATTAAACCTTTGGTTGGCGTTGAATTAAATGTCGTAAACGACCACACAAAAAAAGATGTTAAAGATAATGGTTATGCCACTATTTTTATCGCTAAAAACAAAAAAGGTTATCAAAACCTCATTAAACTAACCTCTGCAGCCCATACTGAGGGCTTTTATTATGTGCCGCGTATCGGTCGTGATTGGATAGAAAAATACAAAGACAACTTAATTGTCCTTAGTGGTGCTCTCAATGGTGAAATTGCCCAAAAAATCTTAAGCATGGGCAATAATCAGGCCGAGGAGGCACTGCTGTGGTGGAAGAATCTTTTTGGTGATGACTATTATTTAGAACTCAACCGGCATGGGTTGGAAGAAGAAGAACATGTTAACCGGGTAATGCTTGCTTTGTCGCAAAAGCATCAAGTAAAAACGGTGGCAGCCAATAACACATATTATATAGAGCAAGAAGATGCCGATGCACAAGATGTGTTGCTTTGTATTCGTGACAATGAAAAAAAATCGACTCCTATAGGTCGTGGCCGGGGTTTCAGATATGGCTTACCCAACAATGAGTTTTATTTCAAATCGCCCGAGGAGATGAAAGAATTGTTTAAAGACATTCCGCAAGCCATTATCAATATTCAAGAAATAGTGGATAAAGTTGAAGTCTTTAAGCTCAAAAGAGATGTTTTGCTACCCAAATTTGATATTCCGGAAGAATTTGTTGATCCTTTGGACGAACAAGATGGCGGCAAACGTGGTGAAAATGCCTATTTGCGTTATCTCACCTATGAAGGTGCCAAAAAGCGTTGGGGCGAACTGACACCTGAGATTAAAGAACGACTTGAATTTGAATTGGATACTATTGAAAAAACAGGCTATCCGGGTTATTTCCTCATCGTTCAAGATATCATAAAAGCAGCCAAAAAAATGGGCGTTATGTGCGGTCCCGGACGGGGTTCGGCAGCCGGCTCAGCTGTAGCTTATACCTTAGGCATTACTAATGTCGATCCAATAAAATACCAATTACTTTTCGAACGTTTTCTCAATCCCGAACGGGTGTCGTTACCGGATATTGATATGGATTTTGACGATGAAGGACGTGAAAGAGTGATCGAATATGTCATCAATAAATATGGACGTGAAAGGGTCGCACAAATTATTACTTACGGCACCATGGCTGCCAAATCGTCGATAAAAGATGCTGCCAGAGTAACCGAATTACCTTTGTCCGAATCGGAAAAATTGGCCAAAAAGGCCCATGTATCTTTAAGTTTGGTCCTAAAAAAAGACGAAGCTAAGATTAAAGAAAAAGCCAAGCGCCCTGAGCTGATTGCCGACGTGCTTGAATTGGCAGAAATAGCCGATGGTACCGATGAACTTGCCCGTACCGTTAAAACAGCCGGACGTATAGAAGGATCGTTACGTAATTTGGGGCTGCATGCCTGTGGTTTTATTATTGCCCCGACAAATCTGGACAATGTCGTGCCGGTTACCACTGCCAAAGGTTCTGACATGTTTGTCACCCAGTTTGACAACTCGGTTGTGGAGTCGGCCGGACTATTGAAAATGGATTTTCTGGGCATTAAAACTTTGACCATCATCCGCGATGCCTTACAATTAATAGAAGAACGCAGAGGTGAAAAAATTGATATAGATAACTTGCCGTTGGACGATGAAAACACTTACCGTTTGTTTCAACGTGGGCAAACGGCTACCGTTTTCCAATTTGAATCGGACGGAATGCGCAAGCATTTGATGAACTTACGGCCAACAGAATTTGAAGATTTGATTGCCATGGTTGCCCTATACCGTCCCGGACCCATGGAAAAAATTCCAAATTATATCCGCCGTAAATATGGTCAAGAGCCGGTGACATACGATTTGCCTGAAATGGAAGAGTACCTTAAAACCACTTATGGTATAACCATTTATCAAGAACAAGTTATGCTGCTGTCACAAAAATTGGCCGGTTTCACCAAAGGACAAGCTGATACCTTGCGTAAAGCAATGGGTAAAAAAAACCATGCTTTATTGGCACAAATGTATCCCCTCTTTATTGAAGGTGCAACTAAAAACGGGCATCCTAAAGAAATATTGGAAAAGATTTGGGAAGACTGGAAAAGTTTTGCTTCCTATGCCTTTAACCGTTCACATGCGGTTAGCTATGCGGTAGTATCCTACCAAACGGCTTATCTTAAAGCCAATTATCCTTCTGAATATATGGCAGCCGTTTTGTCGCATAATTTAAAAGATGCAAAAAAATTGTCCTTTTTAATGGAAGAAACCCGCAAAATGGGGATTAAAGTATTACCGCCTGATATCAATGAATCTAATTATTTATACACGGTTAACAAAGAAGGTAATATACGCTATGGTTTAGGCGGAGCGGCCGGCGTTGGTAAGGCGGCTGTTGAAGCCATTATCAACGAACGGAAAAAGAATGGACCTTACAAAAGTTTTTTTGATTTTATAAAACGTGTTAACCTGAGAGCCGTTAATAAAAGAACGATAGAAACACTGGTAAAAGCCGGTGCATTCGACTGTTTTGAAGGTACTCACCGCGCACAATATTTTCATGAATCTAATGGGGGAACATTTATAGAAAAAGCCATTAAATTTGGTCAAAATTACAAAAAAAATGAGGCTTCCTTACAAACCTCGTTATTTGGGAACTCTGCCGAAGTACAAATTCCCGAACCCGAAATACCGGCTTGTGAACCTTGGTCGGAATTACAAAAATTAGAAAAAGAAAAAGAAGTAACCGGCATATACTTATCCGGGCATCCATTAGACACTTTAAAAACCGAATATGAATATTATGTTCAAAAATCCATTTATGAAATCAATAAAATGATTGAAACTTTATCCGGCAAAAAGGATGAAGAGCGACAAATAGAAGGATCGGAACTACTTGAAAATGAAGAAGAGAAGGTAGAAAAACTGCTCGAATACCGTAAATATGAACAAATGTTGGGTAAAGATTTGGTAATTGCAGGCATGGTGGTTGGAGCACGTCATTTCGAAACCCGTAATGGTAAACAAAAAGGCGAATTGACATTAGAAGATTATTCAGACAGCATCACCTTGGATTTATGGAATGATGATTATTTGAAATTTTCACGTTTCTTTGTCCCGAAAATTTTTGTTTTGGTAAAATTACGTGTCAGCCGGAGTTTCTATGACCCTAAACGTTTAAGAATTAATGTTATAGACATTCAATTACTCAATGAAGTGTTTGAAAAAAATCCTAAAGATTTAACCATGACATTATATGCAGATAAGCTTTCTAAAGAAGTTATTGATAAATTACATGAAAATTTGTATAAATTTCCGGGAAAACAAAAATTTAAAATCAATTTAATTGACCGCAAAGAGCCGGATTTGAGTCTGCCTTTATCCACCAAATTGGGCATTAAAGTAACACCGGAACTGATAAAATGGTTGGAACAAAACAAAATTAAATTTAAATTAATTTAAAAGCAATCGATTTGAAAAAAACAGATTTAGAAAATTTAACGGAAGGCTCCATCTTAAAGGCGCTTATAAAATTATCGATCCCTTTAATTTTAACCAATATATTACAAACTGCTTATAACCTGACCGATACCTTTTGGGTTGGCCGGTTGGGAAGTGTGGCTGTTGCTGCCGTTTCATTGGCATTCCCTATCGTGTTTATCATCATTTCGTTGGGATCGGGCATGGCCATAGCCGGTTCTATTTTAGTTGCTAAACGCAAAGGTGCCAAAGATTTAAAATCGGTCGCCCATATTGCTTCACAAACTTTTTACAGTGTCTTTTTTATCTCCATCATACTGTCGGCAACCGGCTACTTTCTAAGCCCGGTTTTGGTAGGTATCATGAAAGTAAAACCGGATGTTTACGAAGAAGCTGTGGCTTATTTGAAAATAACTTTTTTAGGCTTACCGGCCTCTTTTATTTATCTGACATTCCAATCTCTGATGCGAAGTATCGGGAAGGTAAAATTGCCCTTTTATATTGTGTTGACAACAGTCTTGCTCAATCTGATACTCGATCCGCTTTTTATATTCGGTTATAAAGATATTTTACCCGGTTTTGGGGTAAAAGGAGCTGCTTTGGCAACCGTCGGCACCCAAATTTTATCGGCTGGCATTGCGCTGTATTATATGTTTAACGGGTCACAAGCTATCAAAATAAGCTTAAGCGATTATAAACCCGATTTTAAACTAATCAAAGAACTCTTTAAACTAGGTTTGCCTGTTTCTGTTGAACAAGTAAGCCGTGCTTTGGGTATATTTATGATGGTTATGCTGGTAACTCATTTTGGCACTATGGTGTTAGCCAGTTATGGTATTGGCTCTCGAATTTTAAGTTTTATTATTATTCCGGCTTTTGGACTGAGTATGGCAACCTCTACTTTAGTGGGACAAAATATTGGGGCCAAAGCTTATTACAGGGTTAAAAAAACCTTGAAATTAAGCTTAGGAATCGCTTTTGGGGTCTTAAGTTTTATTGGAATCATTCTTTTTATTTATGCCACTGAAGTGGCCAAATTTTTTATCCCAAATGACATAGCCACCATACAAGAAAGTGCCCGTTTTATCAAATGTCTCTCCATTTCTTTTGGCTTTCTAGGAATATTATTGGTATTAATGGGAGCATTTAGAGGTGCCGGAAAAACAAAAATTTCAATGATTTTGGCCCTTCTTTCAGTCTGGTTATTACGGTTCCCATTGGCCTACTATTTAGGCTATCATACTGATTTAAAACAATTTGGCATATGGATATCTTATCCTATCACCAATATTTTGACCGCTATTGCTGGGTTGATTATCTTAATCAAATACAAGTGGTTTAAAAATGTGACATAAATGTTACAAAGAAAAAATAAGCCGCTGAAAATTAAGTATTTACTTTTTCATGCAAATACTTGACAATGCCTATTAAAATGTTTTATATTTGCAACTCATTAAAAAACTGAAATTATGCCAACAATTGATTTGACCTTACAAAAATTTAAGGATGAAATTTTTGATTACGAAAACGAGAAAGAGTGGAAATACAAAGGAGATGTCCCTGCTATTATAGATTTTTGGGCAGATTGGTGTCAACCATGTAAAATGGTTGCTCCCATTATGGAAAATCTTTCAAACAAATATGAAGGAAAATTAAAAGTCTATAAAGTAGATACTGAGAAGGAACGTGAATTAGCCGGCATGTTTGGCATTCGTAGCATCCCCAGTATTTTATTCATCCCCAAAGAAGGTACCCCAATGATGCAACCGGGTGCACTTCCTGAAAATGTTTATGACGAAATCATCAAGAAAGAATTGTTTAAAGAAGGTGGTGACGAACAAAAAGATGCCCCTAAAGAAAACTAAAGTTCTAAAACAATTATCTTAAAAGTCGCCTCAACAAATGGCGACTTTTTTAATATTCAACAGCTATTGGATTAAAAGCTTAACCTTGATTGATTAAAAAAATGTATTTTTGTCGCAAAAACATTTATGGGTTATATCATCCTCTCTAATATACGCACATACAGCTTTCACGGTTGCATGGATGAAGAAGAAAAAATAGGAGCTGAATTCAGGACAGATCTTAAGGTCAAAACAAATATGAAAAAAGCTGCTGAAACAGATGATTTGGCTTATGGTTTGGATTATACCAGATTAAATGAAATAGTTATTGAAGAAATGAAAATCAGAGCCAAATTAATGGAAACAGTTGCCGCACGGATTATTGATCATATTATGCAAGAATTTGACAATGCTCAAAAGGTAGAAGTTAAAATTACCAAATTAAATCCGCCGGTTGGTGGCAATATTGAAGCCGTCAGTGTTTTGATGAAAAAAAGGCGATAAAGAACTTTGGCATATTAGAAAAAAAGTGTAAATTTGTAGCACTTTAAAAGGCACCTTGGCCGAGTGGCTAGGCAGCGGTCTGCAAAACCGTTTACAGCAGTTCGAATCTGCTAGGTGCCTCTTATTATTTGAGCTGTTTATAATATGAACAGTTTTTTTATTTAGGTAAAATAATTCTAAAAGTTGTTCCCTTTGCCGAGGTCTGCCGTAAATAAATTTTCCCTTTATGATATTGTTCAATAATTCGTTTGGTTAAGGACAAACCCAAACCCCATCCTCTTTTTTTAGTGGTAAATCCCGGTTCAAAAATTCGTTTGGCTTTACCTGCCGGTATACCACTGCCGGTATCGGAAATATCAATTAGTACTTGTTTATCCGACTCTGTCAAAACAATATCAATTTGGCCTTTACCTTTCATCGCATCAATGGCGTTTTTTAAGATATTTTCTATCACCCAAGCATAAAGTTGCTCGTTAACCAAAGCACGTACAGGCTTGGCCGGTTTATGCAACTTAATATCAATCCATTTCGAACTTCGATTTTTGATATATTGAACGGTCTTTTGTGTTATTTTATAAATATCAGCTTGGGTCAAAACAGGCACAGAACCTATTTTTGAGAACCGTTGTGAAATAACGTTCAAACGCTGCACATCTTTTTCTATTTCTTCTACCGGGATATCAATATTGTCTTCGGCCTTAAGCAACTCTACCCAACCCATTAATGAACTTAAAGGAGTCCCTATTTGATGAGCTGTTTCTTTGGCCAAACCGGACCATAATTTATTTTCATCAGAAATTTTTCCGGTATGATAATATAAATAAATGATGATTAGAAAAAGTAAAAAAATACCACCCAAAATAAGGGGATAATAAGTTAGTTTATTTAAAAGTGATGAGTTGCCATAATATAAAATTTGATAATCGCCTTTTCCCAAATCCAGTTTAAAATGTTTATCTGTTTGCTTAAATGCCTGTAATTTTTTTTTTAAAAATGCCGGTTTATTTTTAGAAAAATTACGGTAAAATACGATATGATCATTTTTATCGACAATAATTACCGGAATAGTGTGGTTATTTTCCAAAATCATGGATGAAAGGTTAAACAAAGGCTGATTGTCGTCTTTTACTTCTATTAATTTTTGATAAGCCGAAGCCAAAATAGCCATTTTAGCATGTTCTTCCTTTTTAAAATCTTGCAAAAATTGATTTGTTTTCCACAAAGTGACCATCAGTGCAATTAATGAAACACCAATAATAATAAGCCGTTTGTATTGAGATAACAAATGACGCATACCGGGCTATTCTACTGTCACAGATTTTGCTAAATTGCGTGGTTGATCGACATTACAACCCCGGTAAACAGCAATATAATACGATAACAATTGTAATGGAATGGTAGCCAAAAGCGGCGTAAAAGCTTCGATGGTTTCAGGTATTTCAATAACATGATCGGCCAATTCTTTTACTTGCTGATCCCCTTCAGTGACAATAGCAATAATTTTTCCTTTTCTCGATTTGATTTCTTGGATATTACTCACAATTTTTTCATATTGTCCTTTTTTGGTCGCAATTACAAACACCGGCATATTTTCGTCAATCAGAGCTATGGGACCGTGCTTCATTTCAGCGGCCGGATAACCTTCGGCATGGATATAGGAAATCTCTTTGAGCTTTAAAGCGCCTTCTAAAGCTACCGGAAAGTTAAAGCCACGTCCTAAATACAATGCATTGGTCGCATCTTTATAATGATGTGCTATCTGTTGTATATATAAATCTGTTTGCAAAGTTTTTTCTATTTTATCCGGAATGGAAGCCAGTTCGGACAAATATAAATTATATTCAGACATCGAAATGGTCCCCTTTTCTTTGGCTAACTTCAAAGCCATCATGGCCATAACCATCACTTGGGTTGTAAAAGCTTTGGTAGAAGCAACTCCTATTTCAGGACCTGCATGGGTATAAGTACCTGAATCGGACTCGCGCGGAATAGAAGACCCAACAACATTACATACCGCATAAATAAATGCTCCTTTATTTTTAGCTAATTTTATAGCTGCTAAGGTATCAGCTGTTTCGCCGGATTGTGAAATAGGAATAACGATATCATTTTCTCTAATAATAGGATTGCGATAGCGAAATTCGGAACTATATTCTACCTCAACAGGTACGCGCGCTAATTCTTCAAATAAATACTCACCAACCAATCCAGCATGCCATGAAGTACCGGCTCCTATCATTATAATGCGGTCCGCATTTAAAAATTTTTGCAAATGATTGTCAATCCCCGAAAGTTTAATCAAATTCTGTCCGGGCAAAACACGTCCGCGCATCGTGTCTCTTATAACGTTTGGCTGTTCATAAATTTCTTTTAACATAAAATGTTCATATCCCCCCTTTTCAATTTGATCCAAACTCAATTGCAATTCTTGTATGTAAGGTACCACCTTTTTATCGTCTTTTATGTTTCTAATATCAGGGGCGGCGCCTTTTTTTATGATTGCCATTTGTTCATCCTCTAAATACAAAGCATTTTTGGTAAATTCGATAAAAGGAGTGGCATCAGAAGCAATGAAATATTCCTCTTCCCCTACGCCGATAGCCAAAGGGCTTCCCAAACGTGCCAGGACAATTTCGTCAGGTTTTTGACGGTCAAAAACGGCAATGGCATAAGCGCCAACAACTTCATTCAAAGCTATTTGTACGGCTTTTCCCAAGCCGACAGCTTCTTGCTTCATCACATCTTCAATCAGATTAACCAATACCTCGGTATCGGTATCACTTTCAAAATTGTAGCCACGTTGACTTAAGGTTTTTTTAATGGCATCATAATTTTCAATAATACCATTATGCACGATAACCAAATTGCCCGAATTGGATACATGCGGATGTGCATTTACATCATTTGGCTCACCATGAGTCGCCCAACGGGTATGCCCCAACCCAATATTGCCTTGCTTATCATCAGCCTCAACAAATAAAGCTTCCAAATCAGCTACTTTTCCTTTAGTTTTCTTTAAAATCAAATCTCGATGATACAATGCCATGCCGGCGCTGTCATAACCCCGGTATTCTAAACGTTTTAAACCATTAATAATAATTGGAAAAGCATTTCTTTGCCCTATATATCCTACGATTCCACACATATGTATTATATTTTAAAATTTTAATAAAAACCTAAAAGCCGGCTTCTTTTTCTTTAATCAAATTATAGACTGCTTTGAACAAATTTTGCTCAATCGAATCAAAATCTTTTTGTCGCCGTTTCATAACCGCCTCAGCAACTTGTTGGGCTTTATCCAAACGGTAATCAACATAGTTTTGCCCGCCCCATTTGAAGGAAGGAAAAAATTTGGGTTGATAATCACCACCAAAAACATTACTGTTAACCCCTACAACTGTTCCGGTATTAAACATGGTCGCAATGCCGGATTTGGAATGGTCCCCCATAATTAAACCGCAAAATTGCAAACCTGTATCCGCAAAATCTCCGGTTGGATAATGCCATAATTTGACATTGGAATAATTATTTTTCAAATTTGAATTATTGGTATCGGCCCCCAAATTACACCATTCCCCTATCACAGAATCACCCAAATAACCGTCATGGCCTTTGTTGGCATTGCCAAAAAACACCGTATCTTTAATTTCGCCACCGGCTTTGGTGTTTGGTCCCAAAGTAGTTCCACCGTATATTTTTGCCCCCATTTTTACCACCGAACCTTCTAACGCGGCAAAAGGACCTCTAATCAAACTTCCGGCCAAAATTTTCACATTTTTACCAATGTAAACCGGACCATCACCGGTATAAAAAATAGCCGATTCAACTTGGGCACCTTCCTCTAAAAAAACAGGATAGTCGCCTATTATTATAGCTGTTTCAGGCAATTTCCTACTTTCTTTGCCATATGTAAGCCTTTCAAAATCCTGCTTTATTTGCTGTCCGTTAAGACGAAATATATCTGTTAAATGGGTTAAGGTTTGCAAGTTACCATCGTATAGTTTTTTCTTTCCAGCGAAATTTTGTACTGCTTCCCAATTTAATTTCCCTGACCTTATGGCAATGGGGAAATTGCCTTTCGACAAGATTTCACCGGGCAATAAAGTATCAATAGCCCGGACTAATTCTCGCGAAGGAAAAACAGCGCTATTGATATATACATTGTCGGTCTGATATAAAACCGGAAATTTTTCTTGCAAATATGTTTCAGACAAAATACTCGTTGGTGAATTTAAAAACGATTCCCATTTCTCTTGGAGTGTAAGAATACCACAACGAATAGCCGGAATCGGCCGGAAATAAGTCAAAGGCAAAAGATTTTCCTTTAGGGAATTTTGGTCAAACAAAATAAAATTCATGGATAAATGTCACTATTTACATATTAAATACCAGGTGATAATTATGTTGCAAAAATAAGCAAAAATCATTCCCTTTTTCGTTAAAAATAATTAATTTAGCTTATAAAAATTTAATACTTATGTCACAATCACCTATTATTGCTCCTTCTATTTTATCAGCTGATTTTGCTGATATGGAAAAAACTTTTAAAATGCTTAACGAAAGTGAAGCTGACTGGATACATTTAGATGTGATGGATGGCAACTTTGTGCCCAATATCAGTTTTGGTATGCCGGTGATTAAAAGTTTAAGAAAACTTACCGGAAAAGTCTTTGATGCACATTTAATGATTGAAAAACCAGAGCGATATATTCATAACTTCAAACTTATCGGCGTTGATATCCTTACTGTCCATTACGAAACGCAAATTCATTTAAACCGCACCGTTGATTTAATTAAAAAAGTCGGCATGAAAGCCGGCGTAGCCCTAAATCCACATACACCCGTCAGTTTTTTAAAGGATATTATTGCAGATTTGGATTTAGTCTTAATCATGTCCGTCAATCCCGGTTATAGTGGTCAAAAATTTATCGAACATACTTATGATAAAATTAAAGAAGCCAAAGATTTGATTGCTGATAATGATAGTAAAGCCCTCATAGAAGTAGATGGTGGCATTAATGACATCAATGCACCTAAGCTCTATGCTGCCGGTGCCGACGTGTTGGTCGCAGCCAGTTACATTTTTAACCACGACAATCCACTTAAAGCTATCAGAAATTTAAAATATTTTGGGCAATAAGCCAACGCGCTTTATTAAAAGCTAATAATTTGACACTCAAGCTTGTAATTTATTTTACAAGCTTTTCTATTCTTTATATTTCATTTTTTCTTAAATTTTCTTAAATTTGTATGAAAATTAAGAATTATGTCCTATAAAGTTTACATCTTTGATAAAGCAATAACGATAACGGACAATCTTAATAACAATTCCCGCCATGTTTATGCCTTTTCTTCAGTAAATTTAGATGAAATTATTCAAAAATTACAAAATAATTTACTACCCGAAGTATTTTTGTATCATCCAAATATAAAATACGCATGGCACAACTTTAAAACCCATTTTGATGTTATAGAAGCTGCCGGCGGTATCGTACAAAACGATGAAAATAAGTATTTGTTTATATACCGGAACGGCAAATGGGACTTGCCAAAAGGAAAAATGGAACCCGGTGAGCAACCGGATGAAACGGCCCTAAGAGAAGTAAAAGAAGAATGTGGCATCCAAAATATCAGCATCGATCATTTTTTGTTAGACACTTATCATCTTTTTACCGAAAATAAAAAAAAACGCCTTAAAATTACCCACTGGTATAAAATGAATGAAGACGCTAAAAGCCCTTTAATACCACAAGAAGAAGAAGGCATTGAAAAGGTTGAATGGTTAGATATTCAAAAAGACAAATGGCCGCTTGAAAATTCTTATGAAAATATCAAATTACTTTTTTCAGATTTAGACCGGCTAAAAAACTATTGACTATCCGTCCGCAAACCGCTTGATATCAACTTCCTTCATCAAAGGTAAATCAAAAACCAGATGATTAAATAATTGCTTTGCCATAGTTGGGGCCAATATAACGCCTCTGGTTCCCATGCCGTTTAAAACCGCCAAATTTGGATGCAAGGGATGTGTGCCTACCAAAGGACGCCGGTCTTTTACCGTAGGTCTAATACCGGCTTTTTGTTGGACAATGTCAAATGGAGCATGCAGCAATTGTTGAAGCTTAGCTGTTAAATGCCGGCGTGCTTCATCTGTTGGAATATTGGTTTTATCTTGCCAATTATAAGTCGCCCCAACGTAATATTGTCCTTTTTTTGCCACATTTGGTGCTATAAACACATTGGATTTAACTATATAAGGTATATGTACACCGGTTGCAATCATTAACATCTCACCTTTGGTGCCTGTCAAAGGTAAATTTTGGAAGAAAGGATTTTTCTTTAAACCATAGCCTTCGGCAAAAACAATATATTTAGCCTTAATATCTTGATATTGCACAAAATTGTCATGAATTTCAAGCCGGTCATAAACAAAATTCTCTTTTTTTAACAAGCCTTTTTTTTCAAGCTTTTGGGTTGCATCATCAAGTAAGCGGGCGACATTAACAATACCGGTTCCATGCAACACACCAAACCCGTATTTGGCAGGAATCCCTTCAATAGGTTCATAACTTATACCGTTCATATAAGCTGACAAAACAGGTTTGTCCGAAGCGGCCATCCAATTGTTTTGCTCTTCAACACCGGTTAATTTGCGGTAAATGTTTATATCATGTATATATTTTTGTTGATAAGTAAACTCAGCTTTTTTAAACTGAAGCAAAGAATAACCTAACATTTGGTGCGCTTGCCATGCGGGCGTAAAACGTTTTAAAATAACCGGATTATACATCCCACCGGCAATGCGGGTCGATTGTTGCGAATTATTATCAAATACAATAAAATTCTGATGATTTTCTTCTAAAACCTGCAAAAAAGACCATCCGGCAATACCTAAGCCGACTACTATAAAATCATACATTGTTTTCTATTTTGAAACCAAATTTTGTTGCCATTGCCAAGCATCACGCAAAGCATCTTCTAAACTTAATTTGGCTTGCCATCCCAACCCGTTCGTTGCCAATTGCGTATCGGCCCATACTGCAACAACATCGCCCGGCCGCCGGTCAACAATTTTATAATTAAGCGGTACACCGGTTACTTTTTCAAAAGTTTTGATAATTTCCATGACCGAACTTCCTTGGCCGGTTCCAATATTGAACACTTCAAAATTTGATTTTTGCTTATTTTTAAATAAACGTTCAAGTGCTATAATATGAGCTTGTGCCAAATCTACCACATGAATATAATCACGAATAGCTGTCCCGTCAGGTGTTGGATAATCATTGCCAAAAACAGACAATTCTTTTCTAATACCGGCGGCTGTTTGCGTGACAAAAGGAACCAAATTTTGCGGAATACCACGCGGCAACTCGCCTATTTCACCCGATGGATGCGCACCAATAGGATTAAAATATCGTAAAGCAATAGCTTTAAATCCGGCATAAGCATTGACGGTATCATTGATTATTTCCTCTCCTATTTGTTTGGTATTGCCATAAGGAGATAAGGCAGGTTTTATAGGTGCTTCTTCTGTCACAGGTAAGTCATCGGGTTCACCATAAACGGTACAAGAAGAACTGAAAATAAAATTATTAATGTTTCTATTTGTTAATTCTTTCAATAAATAAATTAATGACGAAATATTATTTTCGTAATATAACAAGGGCTTTCCCACACTTTCTCCTACTGCTTTTGACGCAGCAAAATGAATCACTCCCTCAATATCTGGATGAAGTTCAAATATTTTTTGTACCGCGTCTTTATAACGCAAATCCAATTTTTCGAAAAAAGGTTTTTGTCCCGTAATACTTTCAATACCTGCTAAAACAGCCGGCGTCGAATTAGATAAATTATCTACCACCACAACATCATATCCTTTTTGTTGCAATTCAACAACTGTATGCGAGCCGATAAAACCTAATCCGCCTGTAACTAAAACTTTCATATTTTTCTTAATTTACCCTACAAAAATACATTTTATTCTCCAGTCAAACTATGACAGACAATAATATTTAATCAACCAAAAACAAAATTAATATTTTGGCAATTGGCAAAATACTAAGCAACAAATACACTAAACAATATAGGAATACTTGTTTATCTTTGCCTTAAATTAGATAACATGAAATATTTTATTATAGCCGGCGAAGCTTCCGGTGACTTACATGCTGCAAACCTTATGAAAGCGCTCTTAAAAAAAGACAAACAGGCAGAATTTTTGTTTCTTGGGGGCGACTTAATGAAAGCGGTCAGCCACAAAGAACCGCTTATACATTATAAAAAAATGGCTTTTATGGGCGTCATTGATGTGCTTAAAAATATAAAAACTATCTATCGTAATTTTAAAAAAACCAAAAAAGCTCTCATAGCTTTTAAGCCGGACAGCGTCATTTTGGTTGACTATCCCGGTTTTAATTTAAAAATAGCCGCTTTTGCCCATAAAAAAGGGTATAAAACAACTTATTATATCTCGCCCAAATTATGGGCATGGAAAGAAGGTCGGGTCAAGAAAATAAAAAAATATGTCGATCAGTTATTAGTCATTTTACCATTTGAAACGGACTTTTACAAAAAACATGGTATTGAAGCTACTTATGTCGGTAATCCGGTAGTCGATGCCGTAAAAAATCATCAAGGCAAAAGCCGTAAAGAATTCCTTCATCAAAATAAATTAAAAGACAAGCCGGTTATTGCCCTATTGCCGGGCAGTCGCCGGCAAGAACTCAAAATGATATTGCCGGGAATGCTAAAAATTATTAAAAAATTCCCCGGTTATCAATTTGTTATATCAGGGGCGCCATCATTTAAACCTGAAGATTATCGCCGTTGGCTCAAAAATTATCCGGATATTCCGGTTGTTTTTAATCAAACTTATGATTTACTGCAACATAGTCACAGTGCGGTGGTTACTTCGGGAACTGCTGCCCTTGAAACCGCATTGTTTAAAGTTCCGCAAGTGGTGGTGTATAAAACACACAATTGGCAATATGCCATAGGCAAACACTTGGTTAAAATCGATTTTTTTTCCCTGCCGAATTTGATAATGCAACGCCCCATTATTCCGGAATTACTTCAACATGAATTTAATACACAAAACTTGACTAAACATCTGAAAGCTTTGAATAAAGGGCCTGAACGGGAACAATGTTTAAAGGACTATGAGGAACTCGAAAATTTACTGGGAAAAGAACCGGTGTCAGAAAAAGTGGCCAACGAAATAGTTGCTTTTATAAAAAAACAAAAACCGGCAAATTAGCCGGTTTTTTGGTTTAATATATTTATCAAAAAAATTATCGCGTAATTTCTAATATTTCTAACTGCAGTTTGCCTGCCGGAACATCTATTTCAGCTATATCGCCGACAGATTTACCCAATAAGCCTTTTCCAATTGGAGAGTCAACCGAAATTTTGCCTTTTACCGGATCGGCTTCATTAGCTGACACCAAAGTATAACTTTTTTCTTTTTTGGTTTTCAAATTTTTAATCTTTACCGTCGAAAAAATCAAAACCTTGGAAGTATCCAAATCTTTTTCATCCAAAATACGGGCATTGGCAAGGGTCGATTGAAGTTCTTGAATCTTATTATTCACCCGTACTTGCTCTTCTTTTGCCGCATGATATTCTGCATTTTCGGACAAATCTCCTTTATCGCGCGCCTCTGCAATTCGCTTAGTGATTTCGGGCATCTCGGTAAATTTCAAATATTCCAATTCCTTTTTCAGATTCTCCAGTCCTTCGGGGGTTAAATATATTATCTTGCTCATATTCAATGTTTTTAAAAATGATAAAAAATATTTCCCACCAATGGGTTTTGGCAGGAAATATAAAACAAAGATACAAAAATTTAAATGTGCTTGTCAAGTTTAATCCAAAAATCAACCGGTGATAAAAATTAAAGACTTAAGAACAATAGGTTTAAATCCGTATCTTTGCCACTCAATAAAATAGTAAATGAAAGTTAAACAGAAAAAGATAAATATCATCACCTTAGGTTGTTCTAAAAATGTTTATGACAGCGAAAACTTGATGGGCCAACTCAGCCATAACGGCTACCAAGTCACCCATAATGGAGACCAAGGTGATATTGTGATTATAAACACATGTGGTTTTATACATGATGCCAAGCAAGAATCGGTCGATACTATTTTGGCAGCCATACATGATAAAGAAGCGGGAAAAATTGACAAAGTATATGTAACAGGCTGTTTAAGCGAACGTTACAAAGAGGAACTACCTAAAGAAATTCCGGAAGTAGACCAATATTTCGGCACACACGATATGGTCAATTTGCTAAAAGAATTCAATGTCGATTACAAACATGAACTTATTGGCGAAAGAAAACTAACAACCCCGAGTCATTATGCCTATTTAAAAATATCAGAAGGTTGTGACCGTTCTTGTTCCTTTTGTGCTATTCCGCTCATGCGTGGCGGACACCAAAGCCGTACTATAGAAAGCTTGGTGATGGAGGCCAAAAAATTAGCTGCCAAAGGCGTCAAAGAACTTATTCTAATAGCCCAAGATTTAACTTTTTATGGCTTAGATTTATATGGCAAACGCCGCTTAAATGACCTGTTAAAAGCTTTGACAAAGGTTGAAGGTATTGAATGGATTCGACTGCATTATGCATTTCCCACGGGTTTTCCCGAAGAAGTTATTGACACCATTGCACAAGAAGAAAAGATCTGTAATTATATGGATATTCCACTGCAACATATTAATAATGATATCTTAAAATCGATGCGGCGGGGACATACCCGTGAAAAAACGGAAGATCTTTTACGAAAATTGCGCGAAAAAAATCCGGATTTAGCCATTCGTACGACATTAATTGTAGGTTATCCGGGTGAAACCGAAGAAAAATTTGAAGAACTAAAACAATGGGTAGCCCAAACCAAATTTGACCGTTTAGGTGTGTTTGCCTACTCACATGAAGAAAATACCCATGCCGGTAAATTGGTAGACGATGTCCCTGACGACATAAAAAATAAACGGGTTGCTGAAATAATGGCCCTTCAAAGTCAAATTTCTTATGACAAAAATCAGGCTAAAGTCGGAAAAGTTTTTAAATGTTTGATCGACCGGAAAGAAGGAGATTATTTTGTCGGAAGGACTGAATATGACAGCCCTGAAGTCGATAATGAAGTTTGGGTTGATGCCCGTAAATATGCTTTGGAAATAGGCAAATTTATTCCATTAAAAATTATAAAAGCCGAAGAGTTCGATTTGTATGGCGAACCAATCAGATAAACAAAAAATACCTTTAATATGAAAAATATTATTCTTCTTTTTTGGCTGTTAACCGGACTTGCCGGAACAGCACAAATTAAAATACTTTTTGATGCAACCAAAGCAGAAACAGCCAACAATGCCGATTGGCAAATAGATGCCGATAATTTTAACTTAAAATACAATCCCAATCCGGTTATTGGTGGTAATGAGGCTAATCCGCAACGTTTTCCAAGCCCGGACCAATCTACAGTGACTATGCAAACAGATGAAAGCTACTGGACCGGTGCTAACTCTGCTTGGGGCATTGAATTAGTGCAATATGGCTACCAGGTCGAAACCTTACCTTATAATGGACAAATCACTTATGGGGATAGTAACAATCCTCAAGATTTAACAAACTATAACGTCTTTATAGTTACAGAACCTAATATTTTGTTTACGGCTAATGAAAAATTAGCTTTGATGAACTTTGTGCAAAATGGTGGTGGTTTGTTTATAACTTCAGACCACGACAGATCTGATCGTAATGGTGACGGAGATGATTCTGTAGATGTTTGGAATGATTTTTTTCAAAATAATCCAATGCAATCCGACCCTTTCGGTTTTTTATTTAACTATAAAAACTTTAGCGAAACCACGTCTAATGTAGCCAACTTACCAAGCAACCCTATATTACATGGTTTTTTTGGCGATGTAACCGCTCTTGAATTTCATGGCGGCACCAGTATAAATCTTTTCCCCACTGACAACAATACGGTCCAAGGCTTAATTTTTAGACAATCTTTACAAGATGAAGCTTTATTTGTATCGGCCCAATTTGGACAAGGACGGGTGGTAGCTATAGGAGACAGTTCACCGGCAGATGACGGAACAGGTGATCCCCATGACCGCTTGTATAATGGATGGTATGACGAAGGCAACGGTTCACATAGAAAATTGATGCTTAATGCCAGCGTTTGGTTAGCTCATGACGACACCAATGCTATTGCTAATTATAATAAAAAAGCCTTACGTACGTTTGTCAAAAACGACTTTTTATATATTAAATTAAAGTATAAATCTAAAGTACGATCTATTGTCATAAACGATTTAACAGGAAAAACGGTTTTAAAATTCAACAAATCTGCAAACAATTATAATATTGCAACTTTGCCTCATGGCATTTATCTCTTGAATGTGAGCGACCAAAGAGGAAACCATTATTATGATAAGTTTATGAAATGAAGCTAATCTTAAAACCTTTATGCTTTTATTGAAAAATTTAAGACAAAAGACAAATTCATTTTGTTGGGAATATCTTATTATAATATATTTTGTTCGAAATAAAATTTTAATAAACAACCGTGTGCTTCATTAAAAAGAATTCAAAAGATTCTTTCTCTGAGTTAAGTTTTAAGAAAATAAATAATCAGCATAATAACACGCCAGCACAAAGAAAAAGGTAAAGTTAAACATAACCAATCTATCTAAAAAGTACTTTGTCCATCAGAAGAGAATGATTATTTAATTTGGTATTGCAATTCAAATATAAGCCAACGTCCTGGCATTTTTATATATGACAAATCTCTGTACGTAATATTAAAAAGATTCTCGACACTTAACCCAACACGAAACTTTTTCGCTTGTTTAGACCATTTTAAATTCGTTAAAAAATAAGGTTTAAAATCGTATAACCGATAGGCATCATTTTCGTAAGTTAAATATTGTCCGTTCCTATTTTTATAGATGCCTGTCCAAAAAAGATTAGTTTGGAAAATAAAACGATGCGAGAATTGAAAAGTCAATTTATGCTTCAAATAATCCAAGGCATATTTTGATATAAAATCAGATGTGTTGTCTTTATTCATCTGCAAATAAGCATAAGACAAAGCAAATTCTTTAAAAAATTTATGTTGAAAAACTTGCTTAAAGGAAAATTCTAATCCTAAAGTTTGCAATTTTGTCAAATTTTGAGGTTGCCATTTATCGTTTATATTAAATTTGATCCAATCAATGGTTTGATTGGCTTGACGATAAAAAATACTGGCATTGATCTGACTGTTTTTATACCAATATTTGCTACCGAATTCATAAGTCCATGATTTTTCGGGTTTTAAATCAGGATTACCAATATTAGAGGGACCTTGGTAATATAAATCTGTAAAAGTCGGTAAGCGCGAAGCCGAGCTTATACTAATGTATTGCATTAAATGTGACCATTTGTGATTGACAAATCCACCACCGGTTAATTGCCAGCCATATTTTTCGTCAAACAGCGTATTGATTCCTGCCCCAAATGTCCAATTATGCCATTTTTTTTGCTGATTTAAACTTGTTTCAAAATAAGACCGCCCGGCATATTTAGTGTATGAAATACGGTCATTTATCACGATAGGCTGTGATAAATTTTCGCCCAATTTATTACTCCAGATTTTTTGATTTTGCCAAGCAACATGCCCAAAAGTATAGCCGTATTTGGAATGAAAACTAAGGTGCAATTCACCACCTAATTGTCTTGTTTTGTGGTAATTGTGTCCGGGATAATAAATGCCGGGCGCATATTGGGCCGTATCTTTGTGATATATAAAATAAGGTTTTTCATACCGGTAAACACTTTCTCTAAACAATTGAAATTGATCAAAATTCAATCGATAATATACCACTGGTTTTAAGATAAATTTCTTGCCAAATTGACTGGATAAAGCCGCAAAGTATCCTTCGGTTTTTTCATATTGCCAAGGATATTTGGCCGTATAAAAACTATTGGCTCCAAAATCTTTTTGATGATAACCGGCTTGCAAATCAAGGGGAAATTTAACACCATCATAATGAATATTCACAAAATCTTTTAAGCTATAAAAGTCGGTATTGTTAATGCTGTCATTGGCTAAATATCCATTTGAGCGTTGAAATGAAAAACCATTATAGACCGCAATATTTTTCATTTGATGTGACAAATCAAAAACACCTTTAAGATAACCAAACTGACCGGCTTTTAGGACGGCTTGGGCCTGCTTATGCTGCGGATTTTTAGTTACCAAATTAATGGCACCACTAAAAGCATTGACACCGACACTTTCGCCGGAGGCGCCTTCTAAAATTTCAATATGGTCCAGCATGTTAAAATCGACCGGAAGATCTAAATTATGATGACCCGTTTGTGGATTATTGATTGGGACACCATTGAGCAAAACTAAAACTTGATCAAAATTACCGCCGCGTATGCTCAAGTCAGATTGAACGCCTTTGCTACCTCGGCTTCGGACATCAATGCCGGCAACAAGTTCTAATAAAGCATCCAAACTTTCAACAGGAGCAGCGGTAAGTTTATTGATCTCAATAATTTGAATAGTTTTAGGAATTTTCGCCGGCGTATTTTGGTAACCGTAAGCATTTAGTTGAAGGGTGTCCAAAACTTGGATATGATCTCGATTATTCTGGCCAGACATTGACCAAAGACCATAAAAAAGACAAAAAAAAAGCACAATTCTTTTCATGAGTACCATTTAAAAATAAGGCGCAAGATATAAAACTTTACCTAAATTCTAAACCGGTTAGTTTAATGGTATTAAAAGTATAATTTACGTTTTTTGATATAATACAATACAAATGAAGCAAATACTAACTGAAAAAAAACAATAATTTTTTGCATGACTGCCATATATTTAATAATAAAATCAGGTTTATTAAATTCAAGCATAAAACTTTGATAGAACAAAGCGATGATAAGCAAAATGTTAAATATTAAAATGTTATAATATAAAAAACGGTATTTATCTTTGTCTAAAAATAAGTTTAAAACAAAAATAGCCGAAATAAAAGCAAATAATCCTACTTTACTGGCTGCTAAATTTAAAACCGGATTGATATTAATGGGCGAAAAAGCCATAATAATATAACCTAATCCCGAAATAACACCCAATATCATTATTAAATTACGCAATTTGGTAGTTTCTAATAAACGTGAAATCAGATAGAAAAAAAGCATAATGCCAATACCGATCAAAAAAAGAGATAAACTATAATAAAGCCAAAATATGTTTTTTTGACCATTATAAAAAACGGTGCGTCCCAAATCATTTAATAAATTAATATTCCAAACATACTCCTTACTATGAGCATCTACCACATTCCCGCCATTATATAAATACATTAAGACAACGGCCATGAAAATATATTGCAACAAGATAAATATGGTAATATCGGTTAAATTTTTTTTGAAAAAATTCATTATATATTATTTTTTTTCAACAAAATTTCAGCGGCTTCAAAAGCTGTAATTTTCTTTTCTTCCAATTGTTTTAACAACTCCGGCAGCGTATTTTTTACAGATTCATTTATAAAAAACCGTTCTTTCAATTGTTGGATAACAGTTTCATTCAACCAAAAAATATTTTGTTCTGTTCTTTTTTGCTCAAAATAACCATTCTGCTTTGTCAATTGTACGTAACTTTCAATTTCTTTGACAATCAGGTCCGTCCCCTTATTATATAAGGCACTGGCCAACAAAACTTTGGGGAACCACCCACTTGGTTTTGGCGGATAAAAATGCAAAGCCGTTTGAAAAGCTTTTTGCGCCAATTTGGCAGCATGCCTGTTATCATTTTCTGCCTTATTAATCACAATTAAATCAGCCATTTCAATAATCCCCCGTTTAATACCTTGCAACTCATCGCCCGCGCCGGCTAATTTTAACAACAAAAAAAAGTCAACCATTGAATGCGCAATCGTTTCTGACTGACCAACACCAACCGTTTCAATAATAATACGGTCGAAACCTGCTGCTTCGCATAACAATATTGTTTCTCTTGTTTTACGGGCAACACCTCCCAAATTATTACCCGAAGGGCTGGGCCTGATATAGGCAGACTCATCTCTGGCCAATTGTTCCATGCGCGTTTTATCACCCAAAATACTGCCTTTAGACAAACTACTACTGGGGTCAACAGCCAAAACAGCCACTTTGTGTCCTGACCGGGTATAATGTTGCCCCAAACTTTCAATAAAAGTACTTTTACCCACCCCGGGGACCCCCGTAATGCCTATTCTAATCGATTGTTCGGCATAAGGCAAGCATTTTTTGACAATTTTTTGCCCTATTTTAAAATGTTTGGGTTGGTTACTTTCTATTAAAGTAATAGCTTTACTCAGCGCAATTTTATCACCGGAAAGAATTTTTTCAACCAACACATCAGCATCAGGCAAAGTATTTCTACGATGTAAAGCCGCCACCAATTTATGGTTAATTCGCGGCAAATCATCGACACCTTTGACTTCTAGTCGTGCTGATTTGTGTTTAGATGCATCCTTCATTTCCGATATATAAATTTATAAAAAAAAGACAAAGAAACAAAAATTTGCCTAAACTTTAAATCATTTTTTGGACAAAGAGAAAGCCAATACCTTATCTTTGTATCTTAAATCTGTTAGATATGAATAAGAAAGTATTATTAATGATTTTAGATGGTTGGGGCATTACACAAGACCCGAAAGTTTCGGCTATTGCCCAAGCCAACACCCCTTTTATGGACGAAGTGCTTAAAAAATATCCGCATGCCAAGTTATATACGTCGGGCGAAAATGTCGGGTTACCCGAAGGACAAATGGGCAATTCCGAAGTGGGACATATGAATTTAGGGGCCGGTCGTATTGTTTACCAAGATTTGGTCAAAATAAATAAAGCCATTAAGGACGGCGATTTTTTTGAGAATCAAGTCCTTAAAGAAGCTTTTGAACAGGCCAAGAAAAATCACAAAGCCGTTCATTTACTCGGCCTTTTATCCAATGGCGGTGTGCATTCGCATATCGATCATTTAAAAGCCTTGATTGATATGGCTAAAAAATACAATGTTCCGACTTATATACATGCCTTCATGGACGGGCGCGATGTTGACCCGCATTCCGGCATCAATTTTTTAAAAGAAATTCAAGACTACATCAAAGATACGCCGGTTAAAATAGCCTCGGTGATCGGACGATATTATGCCATGGACAGAGACAACCGGTGGGAACGTATCAAAAAAGCTTATGATTTATTGGTAAAAGGTGAAGGTAAACCTGCCAAAGATTTAATTAAAGCGGTTGAAGAAAGTTATAAAGAAGGGATTAGTGACGAATTTATATTGCCCATTGTTCATGTGGATGAAAAAGGACAACCCATCGGGACCATTCAACCCGGCGATTCCGTTATATTTTATAATTTCAGAACCGATCGTGGACGTGAGCTCACCAAAGTATTAACCCAAGAGGACATGCCTGAATATGGCATGAAAACTTTGCCTTTACATTTTGTGACCATGACCATTTATGATGAAAATTTTAAAGGAATTAATGTTGCTTATCCCAAAGAAGATTTAAAAAATACTTTAGGTGAATTGGTATCCAAAGCCGGCAAAAAACAAATTCGTATAGCCGAAACCGAAAAATATCCGCATGTTACCTTTTTCTTTTCCGGTGGTAAAGAAAACGAATTTACGGGCGAAAAACGCATTCTTATTCCTTCGCCCAAAGTAGCAACTTATGACCTAAAACCGGAAATGAGTGCCAATGAAGTAACCGATGCCCTTTTACCTGAAATTAAAAATGAATCGGCAGATTTGATTGTCTTAAACTTTGCCAATGGCGATATGGTCGGTCACACAGGCGATTTTGAAGCGACTAAAAAAGCCGCCGAAACAGTGGACAAGAATGTAAAGAAAATAGTAGATGAAGCTTTAAAACATGGTTATGCCGTTATTATTTTAGCAGACCATGGTAACGCCGAAAATATGATTAATCCGGATGGCTCACCTAACACAGCTCATACAACCAATCCTGTTCCGGTCATATTAATCGATAAAGATTTAAAACCTGATTTAAAAGATGGTATTTTGGCCAACGTGGCGCCTACCATTTTAAAATTAATGGGCTTAGAAAAACCCAAAGAAATGACAGAACCTTTGTTCTAGAATTTTAATCTAACTTGTTCAAAAAAAGCAGTTGTCTCAATTATCAACTGCTTTTTTACATTAAATTAAGAGAATAAGCTCAAAACCTTTTCAGCCGGACGGGCCAAAACAGCTTTGTCTTTATAAATAACCACTGGGCGCTCTATCAATTTAGGATACTGCACCATGGCCTCTATAATTTCGTCATCTGTCAATTCTTTTCCTTTAAAATTTTCTTTCCAAATCGCTTCTTTAGTCCGCACCAATTCGATAGGTTTCATTCCTAACAGGTTCAAAACCTTTTTCAGTTCCTCTTTAGACGGCGGATTGTCTAAATATTTTCTAACTTCGACTTGCAAACCTTTTTCCTCGGCTATTTTTTGCACCATAGCCAAGCCTTCACGGCTTTTCCGGCATCGCGGATTGTGCCAAACAATAATTTTTTCCATATTTATATCTTTTTTAATTTAACGGTAAAATGTCTTAAAATGGGCGGTTCGTAAATAATTTCATAGCCGGTTTTAGCTTCATGACGCGTATTATAGACATGAGCCAAAACTGCTGCGACGTAGTCCATATGGTTATTGGTATAGGTTCGCCGTGGTATTGCCAAACGCACTAATTCTAAATCGGGATAACGGTTTTCGCCGGTTTCAGGATCTCTGTCGGCAAGGATCGTACCGATTTCGACACCACGAATACCCCCGACAATATATAACTCAACAGCTAAAGCTTGTGCGCGGTATTGCTCTCGCGGAATAGTCGGCACAAATTTGTTAGCATCCAAATAAATAGCATGTCCCCCAATGGGTTGTTGAACAGGCACGCCGGCAGCCATCAATTTGCGCCCTAAATAATGAACTTGTTCAACGCGGCTTTCGAGATAATCAAATTCCGTTGCCTCATCTAGTCCGACGGCCAATGCGCCCATATCACGTCCACTCATACCGCCATAGGTAATAAAGCCTTCAAACAAAATGGCAAAAACAGTCGCCTTGTTGTACACTTCTTCATCATTGGTAGCGATAAAGCCACCCATATTAACCAAACCATCCTTTTTGGCACTCATGGTCATACCATCGCCGTAACTGAACATCTCGCGCACAATTTCCTTAATTGTCTTGTGCTTATAAGCATCTTCACGTTTTTTTATAAAATAAGCATTTTCGGCAAAACGCGCGGCATCAAAAAACAAAGGGATGCCATAACGCTTACAAAGCGCTGAAGTTTCTTTGATGTTTTTCATCGATACCGGTTGCCCCCCGGCTGTGTTACAAGTAATGGTCAGAATAACCATCGGGATTTTTTCTTTGGGATAAGTCTTGAAAACTGTTTCGAGTTTATCCAAATCTATATTTCCTTTAAATGGATGAAATCTTGAAGTATCTGAAGCTTCATCAATCGTGCAATCTATAGCTTTGGCTTGTCTAAATTCGATATGACCTTTGGTCGTGTCAAAATGTGAATTTCCGGGGACAACATCGCCTTGCTTAAGCATGGCCGAAAACAGAACATTTTCTGCCGCACGCCCTTGGTGGGTGGGGATTAAGTATTTATAACCGGTAATTCGCTGAACGGTTGATTTAAGCAATTCAAAAGACCGGGAACCTGCATAGGCTTCATCCCCTTTCATTATTTCGGCCCATTGATTATCGCTCATCGAGCCGGTGCCACTATCGGTTAACAAATCTATAAATACTTGATCACTTTTTAGATTAAACAAATTGTAATGTGCTTCTTGTATCCATTGTTTACGTTGGTCTATAGTGGACCGTTGGATGTTTTCAATGGTTTTAATTTTAAAGGGTTCTGCGTAGGGAAAATTCATGGTAGTTAGATTTCTAATTTATGATAATAACAAATATAACACTTTACTTTAAGCATCTGCTGACATAAAACAGGCTTAATCTTTTTCTTTTTGCCCCATCATCATAAGGTAAGCTTTTAAAAATGCATCTATTTCGCCATTCATGACTTGATCAACCTGAGAGGTTTCATAACCTGTCCGCACATCTTTTACCATTTTGTAAGGATGCATCACATAATTACGAATTTGCGAACCCCATTCTATTTTCTTTTTATTGGCTTCTATTTCATTGCGCTCGGCCAGTCGCTTTTGCATTTCTATTTCATACAAACGGGATTTAAGCAATTTTAAAGCTTTTTCTTTGTTTTCCAATTGCGAACGCGTTTCCGAATTTTCAATCATTATACCCGATGGTTCATGTCGTAAACGGACGGCCGTTTCTATTTTATTAACCGCTTGACCGCCTGCCCCACTGGCCCGCATTGTTTCCCATTTTATATCAGCCGGTTTGATATTAATCTCGATAGTGTCATCAACCAACGGATAAACATAGACCGAAGCAAACGAGGTATGGCGTTTGGCATTGCTGTCAAATGGTGAAATCCGCACCAATCTGTGAACCCCATTTTCGCCTTTTAGATACCCATAGGCATACGGACCATCTATTTCGATGGTAACGGTTTTGACACCGGCTACGTCGCCTGCCTGATAATTAATTTCTTTTGTTTTGTAGCCATTTTTTTCGGCCCACATCAAATACATACGCAAAAGCATTTCGGCCCAATCATTACTTTCTGTACCGCCTGCCCCTGCAGTAATTTGTAAAACGGCGCTTAATTCATCGGCCTCTTCAGACAACATATTTTTAAATTCCAAATCCTCAATACTTGTCTTTACTTTCTCATACTGTTCTTGCACCTCTTCTTCTGAGGCTTCCTTGGCTTTATAAAACTCATACAATATTTGTAATTCTTCGAATTGTTCACGGGCATTTTCAAAATCGGTTACCCATTTCTTATTTTGTTGAATGGACTTCATAACCTTTTGTGCCTCTTTGGGATGTGCCCAAAAATCAGGATTACCGGTTTTCTCTTCGTCGTTTTGTATGTTAATGCGTTTACCATCTATGTCAAAGATAGTGGTTTAAAGCGGTGAGACGTTTTTCTAAATCTTTTAATTGTTCTGCCGTAATCATAGTCTTAATTTAAAAATTTATGCAAATTTAGTTTATTAAATTTTTATTATTAAATTTTTATTTATATTTTGTGGACCTATAAAATTTAAACTATGAGTAAAAAGCTTAAAGTAGAAATGGAATTCCCGATTCATGCATCTCCCAGCATGATTTATCAATATTTAACCACACCCTCCGGTTTAAGCGGTTGGTTTGCCGATGATGTCAACTCAAGAGGAAAAAATTATACATTTGTATGGGACGGCATGGAAGAAAAAGCCAAAGTAGCCAGCAAAAAAGAGAATGAAAAAATTAAATATAAATGGCTGGATGAGGATGATAATGAAACCGGCACTTATATCGAATTTAAAATATCAGTGGATGAATTAACCAAAGATGTTTCTTTAATCGTGACTGATTTTTGTGATGAAGATGAAGAAGAAGAAACACGCCTCTTATGGGAAAATCAAATCAATGATTTGAAACATATTATTGGGGCATAATTTTTCAATGAATTAAATAAGTAATAAACCGTTTGAATTTTCGAACGGTTTTTTTTGCTCCAATTAAACCTTTTATAATTAAATTAGTCTAACTTTTAAACCGCAACAATTTGGCGCACGAACCGGATATAGAACAATTTAAAAAATGGTCAACCGAACAACAAATAAATTGGATTGTTGAACATTATTTACAAGATCTTTACTGGGTTATCCGCCCTATTGTTAAAACACATGAAGATACGGACGATGTTTTACAAAATGTCTTGTTAAAAGCCTACAAATATTTACCAAAATTCAGATTTGAAAGCAAATTATATTCTTGGTTATATAGAATAAGTGTTAATGAAGCGCTAAATTATATAAAGAAAAATGCCAGAATGAAAGCAATTGATACACAAGAATTGCTTATACAATCGTTAAGAAGCGACCCGTACTATGATGGAGATGAAATGTTATTGCAACTTGAACAAATATTACAAAGTTTACCGGATAAGCAACAAGAAGTTTTCCGGCTTAAATATTTTAGTGAAATGACCTATGAGCAAATGTCAGAATTGTTGGGGACATCGGTAGGCGCCTTAAAAGCCAGTTATCATTTGGCTGTTAAAAAAATTAAAGAAAAAATCGCATAGATTTAAACTATTGTAAAATTCAATTGTCTAATAATCAAATGGAAACCAAACACAACATAGAAGCAGAATTACAAAAACTAAAACAGGCCTATAAAATACCTGATAATTATTTTGACAATTTTACATCGGTAAAACCCAAACCAAACAAACGAATTAATATTCAGTTACACAAACGAACATGGGCCATAGCCGCGGGGATGTTACTAATCGTTAGTTTAGGCTACAAAATTTTGCATTGGCAGCATGCTGAAAAAGGTATTCCTAATATACCGCAAAACCAGATTAACCGTAGCCAACAAGATTTATTTAAGGATATCAGCGATGACGAAATCATCGATTATTTAACGGATGAAAACATATCTGAACAGATGTTCGATTATTAAATTAACACTAAAAAAAATTGAAAATGAAAAGAAAATTATGGATATTGATGCTTATTATGAGTATTGTACCAAATATAAAAGCGCAAAACAAGCCTATTTCAAAAACGTTTAAACATAGAATATGGCAAAGAAAACTTATTTTCTTAAAAGAAAATTTGATGTTGGATAAAAAAGAAGCCAAAAACTTTGAAATGGCTTATAAAGATTATGCCACTAAAAAAGCCCGGATTAATAAAACTTTTAAAAAAGAAGTTATTGATAAAATTAAAAACGGAGGATTGTCTGAACTTTCAAAAAGCGAGCAGGATCAACTCATTGACAAAAAACTTATATATGACAAAAAACGTTATCTATTGGAACGCGATTTTACGCTGAAGCTCAGGAAAATTTTACCCCCCGAAAAAGTGATTCGTTTTTTTAAATTAGAACGTCAATTTGACCGGGAATTATTAAAACGCTTGAGAGGAAGGCGCTTAAAAACCCGGAAATATCAGCGATGATATTAAATAAATAGCCATCAAAAAAAGGAAAGCCGCTTGGCTTTCCTTTTTTGATATAAATAATAAATTTTTTTTTATTTGATTTTGTCAACGATGGCTTTAAAAGCTTCAGGATGGTTCATGGCTAAATCGGCGAGAACCTTTCGGTTCAAATCGATATTGTTAGCATGAATTTTTCCCATGAATTGCGAATAAGACATACCGTGCAAGCGTGCTGCTGCATTGATACGTTGTATCCACAAACTTCTAAAATTACGTTTCTTTTGTTTTCTGTCTCTGTATGCGTAAAGCATCGCTTTTTCAACCGCATTTTTAGCGACTGTATATACATTTTTTCTGCGTCCGAAATATCCTTTTGCTTGTTTCAGGATTTTTTTGCGACGTCTTCTTTTTGCTACTGAATTTACTGATCTAGGCATAATTTAATGATTTTTTTGTAACAGGCGTTCTCTCGAATCTTTTATTTTTTAGCACTGTTCCAGGGTTAATAATCTACCAAATCACCGGAATTTATTTTAATCCCAATGATGTTAATACGTTGTTTTTGTCGGCATCACTTACCAAAGTGGCATGTGTCAACCGCAATTTACGTTTTTTGCTTTTTTTGGTCAAAATGTGACTTTTATAAGCATGTTTTCTCTTGATCTTGCCCGAACCGGTCAATTTGAACCGTTTCTTGGCACTGGCTTTTACTTTTAATTTTGGCATAATCCTTCTTCTTTATGTATTATTTATATCTATTTCTTTTTCTTTTGCGATTTGGGCGACATCAGCATAATCATTTTTTTGCCTTCCAATTTAGGCATCTGTTCTACTTTGCCGTATTCTTCCAAATCTTGCGCCAAGCGTAATAATAATATTTGTCCTTGGTCTTTAAACACAATAGAACGACCTTTAAAGAAAACATAGGCCTTTAATTTATTCCCTTCTTTAAGGAAATTTATGGCGTGTTTCTTCTTAAACTCGTAATCGTGGTCATCGGTATTGGGACCAAATCTGATCTCTTTAAGCGTGACCTTTTGTGTTTTGGCCTTAATGGCTTTCTCTTTCTTTTTTTGGTCGTACAAGAATTTCTTGTAATCCAAAACTTTACAAACCGGTGGGTCTGCTTTGGGCGAAATTTCGGCCAAATCCAAACCTTGTTCTTCGGCAATTTTTAATGCCTCTCTCAAAGGGTACACCCCCACTTCGACATTATCACCGACCAAACGAACTTCTCTGGCGGTAATTTCGTCATTGATGCGATGCGGGTTTTTCTTAATGACCCTTCCCGGTCTTCGACTGCGTCTTCTACGTATTGCTATTGTCGTATATTTTTATGGTTACTATTCAAATTTTTTAAGGTCTTTTTGGGTTTCTTTCTGCATATAATCGACAAATTCGTCAATCGTAAAACTTCCCAAATCGCCTTCTTTGTGTTTCCTTACAGAAATCGTGCCGTTATCTGCTTCTTTTTCGCCTATAATAATCATATAGGGGACCTTCATTACTTCGGCATCGCGAATCTTTCTGCCGACCTTTTCATTTCGCAAATCAATCGTGGCGCGAATATCGGAATTATCGAGCAAATTTAAAACATTTTTTGCATATTTTTCATATTTTTCGCTGATAGGCAAAATTTTAACTTGCTCAGGCGTCAACCAAAGCGGAAAATTACCGCCGGTATGTTCCAATAAAATAGCGATAAACCGTTCCATAGACCCAAAGGGCGCGCGGTGAATCATGACGGGACGGTGTGGTTTGTTATCGGCACCTGTGTAGGTCAAATCGAAACGTTCGGGCAGGTTGTAATCAACCTGAATGGTTCCCAACTGCCAACTACGTCCCAGTGCGTCTTTAACCATGAAATCTAATTTTGGTCCGTAAAAAGCGGCTTCGCCGTATTCGGTAACCGTATTGAGATTTTTGTCTTTTGCCGCTTGGATAATAGCTTGTTCGGCGCGTTCCCAGTTTTCGTCGCTACCTATATATTTACTGCGGTCTTCTTTGTCACGTAACGAAATTTGTGCGGTAAAATCTTCAAAGCCCAAAGACCCGAATACATACATAACCAAATCGATGACTTTTTTAAATTCGTCAAGTAATTGATCCGGTGTGCAGAATATGTGTGCATCATCTTGGGTAAAACCGCGTACGCGAGTTAATCCATGCAATTCGCCACTTTGTTCGTAACGGTAAACCGTGCCAAATTCGGCAAAACGCACCGGCAAATCTTTATAACTGTATGGTTTGGTTTTAAAGATTTCGATATGATGCGGACAGTTCATCGGTTTGAGCAAAAACTCTTCGCCTTCTTTGGGGGTTTTTATAGGTTGAAAACTGTCTTTGCCATATTTTTCATAGTGTCCGGAAGTTACATACAAGTTTTTATGCCCGATATGTGGGGTGACTACTTGTTGATAACCGGCTTTTTTCTGAGCTTTTTTCAAAAAGTTTTCCAAACGCTCGCGAAGCGCAGCACCTTTGGGCAACCATAAAGGCAAGCCTTGCCCTACTTTGTTTGAAAAAGCAAACAATTCCAATTCTTTACCCAATTTGCGATGATCGCGTTTTTTGGCTTCTTCGAGCAATGCCAAATGTTCTTTAAGCATCTTTTGTTTGGGGAATGAAATACCGTAAACCCGTGTCAATTGAGGTTTGTTTTCGTCACCACGCCAATAAGCCCCGGCAACATTGAGTAATTTAACGGCTTTAATCAAACCGGTATGCGGAATGTGTCCGCCGCGACATAAATCGGTAAAGTCGTCGTGGTCGCAAAACGTAATTTCGCCATCATTCAGATTTTCGATTAGCTCTATTTTAAATGGATTATTTTCTTTATGATAAAAATCCAAGGCGTCTTTTTTAGACACTTCACGCAGTTTGAATTCGTGTTTACCTTTGGCAATTTCCAACATTTTCTTTTCGATTTTTTCAAAATCTTTTTCAGAAAATTGTTGGTCGCCAAAATCGATATCGTAATAGAAACCGCTGTCTATAGCCGGGCCGATGGTTAATTTGGCATCGGGATAATATTTTAAAATGGCTTGCGCCATCAAGTGTGCCGATGAGTGCCAAAATGTTTTTTTACCTTCGTCGTCGTTCCAAGTATATAAAATCAAATTACCGTCGGTGGTCAAAGGAGTGGTAGTTTCCACTTTTTTGTCGTTGAATTTGGCTGAAATCACATTGCGTGCCAAACCTTCGCTGATGTCTTTTGCCACTTCGTAAGGCGTTACACCGCCGGGATATTCCTTGACGCTGCCGTCCGGTAAGGTAATTTTGATGTTCATAAAAAATGTTTTTTATTTAATTGGCAAATTTAAAAC
>Ga0256831_1000136_pt1 | contig 38406 bp, 60 predicted proteins | sample 132544metaG_FD_189087 | JGI IMG/M metagenome (GOLD analysis project Ga0256831, IMG submission 189087) | Hydrothermal vent microbial communities from Lau Basin, Pacific Ocean - 132-544 | ecosystem: Environmental > Aquatic > Marine > Hydrothermal vents | place: Pacific Ocean: Lau Basin | collected...
CAAATTCATAATATTCATATACCGCCCGCAAAAAACCACACTCTAAACTGCAATAAATGGAATATTTTATTATTCTTTAGGTTGACATGATCCATAATCTGAGGGCTTTGTTTTTAATCCATTTTTAAGGGTTTTTGTTTAATATTTTCATACTAAAATAACAAAAATAATTGTTATTAATTGCATTTTTTACTTGACAATTTGCCAAGTTATACCGATATTTAAGGTATAGTTATTTAGATTTATTTAATAATATAAGCAGTAGTTAGACAGTAACTACAAGGAGCCTCAAACATGTTATATCGAATTTTCACCGAAGATTTAAAACCCAAAACGATTCAAGAACCTGCTTCTAAATATTTTGACAGCTTCACAATTAATAAAGCTGTTGGATATTGGAAAGGGATAAAAGAGAATAGCACTATCCTTGAGTTTGTTTTAGATGGTCCACACGATGCGAAAATTACACAGTTAGCAACCGAGATAAAAATCTCATTAAATCAAGAAGCCGTTTTAGTTCAGAAAATAGCCAATAATAACTGGCTTGTTTAATAACATTACTATTTTTTTATAATCAATTGCTAGTAAGTAGCAATAAGGCGGACACAATGAAACAAATCACTTTTGCATATTATATGCAACTACAAACACGTTTTATAATTTTTAAGGCTTCACAGCTCAAAATATCGGAGTTAGAAGTTGCAACACGTTACGCTTTTTTGATGCGTAAAAAACTAGAACAAAAATACACCCTAATTTTTTGAAACCATTATATAAGGCTATAAAATGAAATCTATCAAGAAGCAGCACAAACAGCATTATTTAACAAAACTGGAGCATTTTTTGCATTCAGCAATAAACAATTTGATGAAGCAAAAAAAGAGGGCGTTAAATACTATCATTTAGGTGCTGGAATGATTTGTCCTAAAGAAAACGCAAAAGAATTCATTGACACTTTGCACAGCATCCACAAAGGAGCTATCAAAAAGGACATTAAAGAAAATGGTAAAGACGCAATTATTAAACGTGAATTGTATAATCACGAGTGTTTTTATACTGGTGATATTTCTGACGTTGTTGACAAATTAAAGCCTTATGGCTTTACAATTGAAGAAATAAGAGAGATATACAATATTGAATATCCAAAAGCAGATTTATAAAACAATACCCTAATTTTTTGAAACATCACATTACGCTTTTTTGAGACATCACATTACATTTTTTTTGGAGGAAATATGTATAATCACACAATTAATACAACTTTAGGAAAATTCCATTTTGGATGGGCTGGCGTAGATTCTAGCTCAAATTGGATTTCTGGCAGATTCGAGGAACCAGCAAAAGCAAAAAAAGTTTACCCTTGCAACCCTTTTACTGGTAAATATAATTTTCATGGGATGCCCGATTTTTCAGCAATAGCCCAGCTAATGAATTTTTTAGAGGATTTAAAGACAAGTGGCAGAATCTTAACAAAAAAAGAAGCCTTTACTATTGAACATGCTAGGAAATATAGTTACGGTTACATTTTGGGCGAAAAGCTAACACCATTTGTAACGGACACAGAGCTATTAACAATAATTAAACTAAAAGATGAATTAGCCGAAATTCATAATACAGCTTCAGAAAGAAGAAAATTAGCAGTCTAACTAATGAGATAAAAAAAAGGCTTTAATATGACTAAATATAAAATATCAACAAAAACAGAAACAAATATATTTACAAAAGAAACCCTTTTGAGCATTTATCGTTTTTCAGAGACTATCTGTAAATTATTGAATAAAGAAAGAGACAATTTTGCTCTAGATATTTCATTAAGCAGCAAAACAACTCATTCAATAGTATTTCAGAAACTATAAATATATTTAAAATTAGATTACATTTTTTTAACTTTACAAAGGAGATTCAAAATGAAAGCTATTTTTAAGAAAACATCAGACAATGTAAGCACTTACAACCGCTCAACAAATGGTTACGAATTTATTGGAACCGTTGAGACTTTAGAAGATTTTTACGATAAAATCTTAGAATTAGAGCAAAACGACTATTATCCTCAAAAAGATGGAACCGTTTTAAATGCAAATGGGAATGAAATTTTTGACCCAAATTACCCAGAAAGGTTTAATGATGTAGATTATAATTATTTTGCTGAAGATGTTGAAAAAATTTCCCCAAACGAATATGACGTTGATGCAGCAAAATTAAGAGCAATTGAAAATGAGAACCCATATAATTTGGATGAAATTAAACAACAAATAGGCTAACATGGAACAAACACATTTAACGCACATAGGGAAAAACATTAAACAACTTCGGGAGTATAGAAATATGACTCCCGAAACTCTTGGCTGGAAAGCTGGGAACACCGAGCATTTTATAAAAGAAGTTGAAAAGGGCAACATTGCCCTCTCTATAGATCAACTTGTAAAAATTGCAGAAGTTTTAAATTGTGTGCTGGACATCAACTTTACACCAATGGAAAACTTAGAAAAGTAGATTACTGTTTTTCTTGCACTGAGCGGAGTCGAAGTGTAAAAGTAGGTTACACTTTTCCTTTACTTGACATTTTGTCAAGTGGTTACTATTTTTCTTTTGCTAAGTTTATTAAAATACGCAAAGCCTATTACACTTTTTTTTAAGGAATAACTATGTACCACAACTTAAAAACTTTATACGATCACACAAAAAAACACTATCCAGAGCTAATAAAGCAATTTAGCACGTTACAAGATTATTGCACGGATAATAAGTTAAACAACAATACTGGCTTTAACTCGCTTAAATGGATAATTTTTACTCTCCGTGATGAATTAAGCAGCAGTAATATTGAGGATGTTTTTTACTTTCTACTTGCCGAGCTTCAAAATAACGAGCAACTTCTTTACAATAACATCAAAAAAACCAAGACCTATTTTTTGAATAGGGAACTACTTAAGCAAAAATAAGCGATGCACCGAGCAAAGCAAAAATGTGATTACGCTTTTTCTTTTCACATTTGACGTTTCACATTTTTTTACTAACAATTTACAAGGTTCAACATGGCAATTAAAAATATAGAGGCAGAGGATTTTACAGTTTCCGATTTTGCAGAACTTACCGGCTTAACTAGGGAAGGACTTTATTATAAAATAAGAAAAGAGACGCTTAAAAAAGACCTCGATTACAAATTACTTAGCAATAACCAACCAGTATTCAAAATTACCAATAACACAATATTGCTAGTAAAAGAGGAACTACGAGAAAAACTTAACTTTACACAGTAGGTTACGCTTTTTCTTTTCCCTAAAAGTAGGTTACTGTTTTTCCCTAACTTCTAACCTTTTACCTTTCACCAAACAAAAAAACCACATCCAGAACTAAAAATTCCAAATGTGGTTTACGCTTTTTCTTGCACTCAGCTTGCATTGCACTGAGCTTGTCGAAGTGTCGAAGTGTTAAAGTAGCTATTCAAGTTTGCTATAAACAATATTCCTTGCAAATAAGGCAATTTTATTTAAGTACACTTTTTCTTCTTGCACTGAGCGGAGTCGAAGTGTAGCTACTTCCCAATAATTAACCTTGCATACAGGCAAGACTGTTGCTCCTACATTATAGTTCTTCTTTAATAGTATCACATTATTAGCTACAACATCTTTATCGGTTGTGGTTAATTTAGATTCCATTAAGCTATTATTTATGGGTATTGGTTTATTCTTTTGCAGAACAAACACAAATGTTGATGCCGAAGTAAACTCTAAGTTTTGGCACACTCCAACATCTGTTGCCGTATTATTGTAAGCATTTTCAGCAAACAAGCTCGGCATGGTTAAAAATAATGTAAATATGAACATCATCAGTAAGATAAGTTGCTTACGCATAACTTCCTCCTTTTTGTTTATGTTATGGCGATTATTTTTTCGCCGTTGTTTTATAACTATATTTTGGTTATTGTCTATCATGCGTATTGATAAGCACTTGATAAAATACTTTGTTTCATTTCAGTTATCACGCCTATATAAATATCGCCTTGTAAAATTTCTGTAACTGTTTTAGGGTCGCTTCCACCATCATAATAATTCCTAACATCTGAATCATTCAAATCAATTATATGCGAAGCTCCTAAAGTGTTACTTCTGCATAAAATTCTTGATGTTTTTTGCTCTGCACCTCTTGTAGTCCAGAATAATCCTAACTTACTTTCTTTGTCTGTTGTGATTGTTAATAAACCACCGCTTTCAGTTGCAGAGACTATCGAAGGTAAATCGAAATCTTGATAACTTGGAGAAGCAGTCGAGTCTATTTTTATGGCAATCACACCTTCTTTATAGTTACTTAAATTGGCATCAACAATAAAATTATCAGTTGAAACTTTTCTAATACCAGCACCATTAGAAGTTATTTCTAATCCAGTTAATCCAGTTCCGCTTAAATCAAGCTCAAAACTTATCGGCACATTTATTAAATTATAAATTATGTCTTGGTCTAACCCTTCATGAGTAGTTCCTTTATACAAATCTTTTACTTGTGCAACTATATAAAGACTTCCATTTTCTTCAAAAGCCGAAACTCTATCAATAGAATCTCGCAAGAATCTGTAAGAAACTATATCCCCATAACTCATTCTGTTCACAAAAGATGTAGAAATTTCTGAATTGATTTGAGAATAAAAAGTATCTAAAAATTCATTATAAGATGGAACATTGTCATAGCAGTTATGCCAATGGATAAAGTCGTTATACCAGCCATTTGTAGATATAGCTTCCCCTACTTCGCCTTTAGAGTATGCAAGTGACCCAGATTCAGTTAAGCCATAACTTTTCCACCCATCCCAAGTCCTTGTAGAACCATTTCTATTTATTGCTCTCCAGCGTGCATCTGGTATTGCTCCGTTTCCCAAAACTGTATAAGGTGGTATTTTAGAAGTGCCATAACTCGATACACTATCACCAGTATATGTAGCACTTGAATTTCTTCCCCCAAGAAAATGTTTTACCAATAACTCCCTAGCTCCTTTTTCCCCATTCCTATAACTAAAGCCACTTACATAGCGTCCAACTAAATTATACAACCAATCTTTATGATATTGGACCAATGTGTTAATTTCTGCAAGATTATTACTCCCCATTGCATCTGTTACAAAGTCATACCCATAAACGCCACCAGAAATATCATATAATTCTTGTCCGTGATTAGGGTATCTTGATGCTTTTGCATCGCCTAAAACCGCACCACTAAACGCTGAAACTCCTTCGGCAGTCCATACATTTGCGTAATAGTCTGGAATTAAATTATAATCCGAACCATCCCACCATCTATCTGTTTGAAAGTAAATATCAAACTTTGCTCTACCAGTTAAATCCATTTGAGTTCTATCGTTACCACTTGCATCGCTAAATGGAGAATCAAATATCGTTAATCCAATGTTATTCTTGAACCCAAATAATTCTGCTGCATATCTACTTGTTAGTTTCATCGTGTCTGTTACTTGGCTTACAGATGCTTCTGCACCATGCAAATGATTGCTTGGATAAACATTTATTGTCGATTTAGGGAATATCATCCCTTTTAGATTACTTGGTAAGTTTATCATTATGATAACCTCTGCCTTACTATTGGATGAGTTGCTGAATCGGTTGTATCTAACCAAAAATCGCCAACGTTTACAGTTGGTGGACTTGCTAATGTTCCACTTGATAGTGAACCAGGAACACTTACAGCACCCGCTGTTACCGAATTAAATTCAACATCGTCTGATGTATTTAGATTTTGGTCTGAACCACTCGTGCTATTTACAAATTCAATTGCTGTTTCGCTAGAATTAACCCGTGCTATTTTTAAAGATTGCCCAGAATAAGAAGATGGCGTATCATCTATATCAATAAATTTTCTTATTGTTCTTGCATAACTATCTAATGAATTTGGCTTTATTATAAATATTGGATCATCTGCTGCCCTATCACTTTCTAACTGTGATGCTTTTGTATCTCGTAACATTTGGTAATCAATTTCTGCATACATGTAAATACTTCCGCTCGAATATGTTACCGTTGTAACTCCGTTGGAATTTTCTGTTACCGCAAAAGCAGAACCAGTGTCAATAAGGGCAGACCAAATTCCGCCAGTTTTTAATCTTTTATATATCATTATTCTATATTTCTGCGAAGAACTATTCCTACAAAAGAAAGCAAGTTTGTAATAATAACTATCACTCGTTCCATATAATTTTAATACTTTAAATGCAGAGAACATATCAGACAGTTTATCGTAACCACTATAACTATATGCGTTAACATCGCCAGCAGTAAACCTTTGGAAACAAGGGAAAGTGTCTTCTTTCCTTGAGCCATAATCCTCTGTGTATGCTTTTTCTAATTTCCCAATTTGTGTATTGCCATCAATACAACTAGGTTTTACAATAAACACTGCATCATCATTATCTCTATCTGGTTGCATAGCGACTGACAATTCCTCTTCTAATAAGCTCCAGTCTATTTCTGAGTAAAACTTAAAATCTCCAGCAGTACCAGTGCCATTAACTTCCAACACACCATCTGGATGGTCAACTACTGTGGCATGTGTATAATTACATAGCACCCAAGTTCCGCCAGTTTTTAGCCTACGATAAAACTGTAAGGCGTAATCGTTTGCTCCAGTTGTTAACCCTCTTCTTATGAATCCAAGTTTGTAATAATACAATGATGAATCATAAAACCCATCAAAAATTTTTAATCGTTTGAATGCAGATAGAATATCACCACGTCTTGTGCTACTCCCATATATTGTATTTACATCTCCAGCGATAAATCTCTCGAAACAAGGGAAGGTATCTTCCTTTCTTGAATTCCTATCAATCACAGCTTTGTTTGTTGGCACAACAGTATCACCATCAGTTGAAAAATCTGTTTCTAAAAATTGAGCACCAGTGTATTTTAACTTATCATCATCAGCTTCATCAAAATGTTTCATTGCACGGCTTATTTTTTCATCGCCGTGGAACATTTCTTCTTGGTATAAAGTTACACCAGCTCCTGAATCGTAGTAAAGTTTGTAATTGCCCGAGGGAACTGCGGTGCGTTCGTAAACTGCAGGGCGTGTCGCACTTTCTGTTAATGCTAATTCTGTCCCATCTCCGTAAACTCCAGGCTCTGGAACTATCCAAGCACTTGCACCAGTTAAAGGTGTTCCTGCAATGTGCATATATTTTTCAAAATTTGAGGTTGCCATTTTATTTCTCCATCATCTATTAAACTTTTTAACTAACGGATGCTGAATCATCCATTATTACTTGGTTACTTATCAATTCGTTCAAATTACTACTAAGTGGTGCTTTGGTTAGCATTTCTACACCTTCAAAGCCAAATATTACCCCTCTGTGTCCTTGGTGGTATTTTAATTGTGCAAAGTTTATTGGGTACTCGGGGTCAACTTCGCATAGGTAGCTTACCATCATATTATCGAGGCGTGGGTAAAATGTAAAGTTTTTTGCTCTTGCACTATCGTAAATATCTTGTAGTTTGCTTATTAAATTTAGGTCTGCAAAACTGCTATAATTTAATGCTGTGTAGTAGTAAAAGCCTTCTATCTCTCTAATTTTTTTCTTGTTATGATATAAAGTTTTTGGTGGCTTCATTACAATTTCTATCTGCTCTTCAAGGCTTTCACAATATGGCAAGTCTATTACTTTATCCTCAATTGTTGCTGCCTTTGTATCGGCTGGAAATAGGTTGCTAAAACTCTCTACTGTAACTGTGTAGTTTGTTGAGTTGTAGGCTGTAATTTTTCCTATGGTAGCTTCATCACTACTGTTAAGTGATACTAACATTCTATCTATTACATTGGCTGTTAATACTGGTGTGCCAGTAAGTGTAAATACATGTCCGCTTCGGGAATCTATTGTTCCTGTATAAATAGCAGTTTCATCAATTACTATACGTGGTTTCCCTTCGCCGTGTAATACTTTTGTACTCATAATTTTTTCAACACCAATTCAGAACTGTTTTTTATGATATTTTTTGCGGAGTTTACAACTTGATAGTTAATAGAATTGATTGATACTTTTTCCATAGCATTAATATCAATTCTATTAATTACACATTCAATTTTTTCTGTTGGAACTATAACATCCTTATAGGCATTCAGTGTAATCTCTGGGTCTCTAAAATCAAAAACTTTCCAGCTATAACTTGGAGATTGTAATTTTTGCCTTAAATCTAAATATCTGTGTCTCCCCTCAATATTAGATAGATCAGCATTCACACCTGTAAAAGTTCTAATTTCCCCAGCTTCAAACCATAGTACCCCCCACCCCTCATAGTGTCCATGTACATCAGTTCCTAAATTACCATTCCATTCACTCCAATCTCCATATACATTTAGTAAAAGGCTATTGTATTTAGGATCTGTTTTTGTTCTAATTAATGTGTCATCTAAAATATCATCATCTATTGCTATTGCTGTGGTGTTTAGTGCTTCCATCCTATTTATAAAATTTGCAACTCCCGAAGTATCAATATAAAAGTACGCTGCAAAATGCTTTTGAACTTCTTTTAGAAATGCAAACTCGGTCATTCCATCAGTCGCCAACACAACCATTTCGTCATAGTCAAAATTTCTTCCCATTGACCCAACGTCAATTTCAATAGAAGAAACAAAATAAAGAAGATTTGGCGTGGTATAAGTGCCAACAATATAGCGGAGATATTGAAATAAACTTTCTGCTGGGTTAACTGTCCCAAGAGGTCTCCCCGCAGTAGTGAGAACCCATGGTATGTATTTTTCTGTTATGAATTTGTTAAAATCAACTGCACCAATTAACCAAGTTTCATCAATATGGTCATACGTTGCTGCGTTTATCCACCCATAAAAATGTACTACTGAGTCATCATAAATTTTTAGTGCTAAGAACTGTTCTCTGTCTCCTAAGTTTTCCATTAAGGCTTCAACTGTTGAAGAAAAATCCCACATTGTTAAATCTATAGATGTGGGGATATAGTGAAAAACCTTTTCGTTCTCTACGCCGTTTTCAATTAAAACTTCTTCTTCACTATAAATTAAATTAGTCGTTACATCGTGTTCGGTAGTTTTTGTAATTCTATCAATTGCATCTGGTGAAACGGTTTGATAGATAATAACAGCTTCCTCTATTTTAATAGTTAGCGACACTATAACCCCCTTTCCTTAATTCTCTATCTGCCGATGCCTTATTAAAATCGGCAACAAAAGAATCTTTTTTTGCTCTTATAGAACCGCTAATATTTACATCTACTTTTTGTATTCCCCCATAACCACCACCTCTTGCACCACGGATTAAGCCAAGTAAGTTTGTTTGGTCTTGCTCGGTTAATATCATCTCTTTTTTGTGCAATATTGCGGGTATGCCTGTGCCAACACCTGCAATGCCACCATTATTATAGTGTGGTGCTTTTGCAAATACTTTGGGGTTTACAAATTGCATATGTTGTGGTTTTGTAGAGATGCCACCAGAAGAAAAACCGCCTATTAAACCAAGGCCTGGAAACGCAGCATTAAGTCCTATTTTAATGGCTTGCACAATTAGCATTTTTGCAATTAAAGCACCAATATTGCTTATCATTTCGCCTATTTGAATGTTGCCTTCCATAAAACCATTAACCAACGCATCGGCTGTTTGGTTTATTGCTATTGATGCCAAGTTTGCTTCAAAGCGTAACCCTTGCAACTCTTTTTGTGTTAGTTTTACTTCTGGTTTTTTTGCTGTGGCTTTTACTGGTTTTAACTTAAAATCATTGTCTGCTAATTCGGCAATCATTTTGAAAACAAATGCTTCTTGAAACGGATTCCATTTATAGCCTTTGGCTTCAAAGTGAGCTTTTATTTTTTCTGTTTCATCTAAAATTTTACTTGCTGTATCAGAGTCGCCACCAACTTCTTTAAGTTGCAAAGCCATATTTAGGGCAAATGCTTGTGTGCTTGCATTCCACATTATGCCGTTTGTTCTAAAATTCTCTTTTATTTGGTTAAATATTTTTTGCTGTGCTTTTGTTAAAGTGTTTGGTTCGGCTTTTAAATTAACCTCAATACTATTTCCCTTTTTTGAACTTGATTTTGACTGCTTACCTTCAATTAAAGATAATGCGGTATCGAAATGCTTTATTGCGGTAATATTATTTTTATATGCTTGAGTGCTAGTATCTATATCTCTTTTGCTTTCTCTAAACGAGTTTGCCACCACACGCATTTGGTTTTCTGTTAATTTAAGTGTATTAAGATATGCTGCAAATTCTTTACCACTCATTGCTGTTGCTTGTTTTTCCATTGAGCTTATTAAATCACGAGTGGCTTTATCAACTTCACGTATTGGCTTAATTTCTGCTTCGAGTAATTTAACTTTTTCTTGTTGCTTTGCTACTTGTTCCCCTGCAAATGCTATTGCTGAACCACCACCTATACCAGAACTAGTAGTATTTGTTAAAATTGTAAAATCTCTTTTAAGGGCTTTTAGTTTTACGTTTGCTGCCTTTAGCTCTTTCTCTTTCTTTTCAAGCTCTAGTTTTTCTAAATCTCTCAAAGTTCCTTGATACTCTCGTAATTTTTTAATTAAAGCATCGGTTTCATCTTTTTGATTTTTAGTAGCAGTTTTTGCTTTTTGAGAACGCAAAGTATATGCAGTAATGCCAGCAGTAACAAGAGAAACGGCAGTCATAATTCCTAGTGGTCCCATCATTGAGCCAGCTAATGCCTTAAAAGCTCCTTTTACTCCTCCAGAAGTAGTAGAAAGAGACATCATACTATTAACTAATGGTTCAATGTTGTTAGAGATTGCTATCATTCCAAAAGGAGCATCACTAATTACACGATTCATATTTAGTATTGCAAAACCAGTTTTACCACTTGCACCGCCAAATTTGCTCATGTTCATTGTTGCAGTAGCCGTAGATTTTGATAAATGATTTTGAAGTATTTGAACTCGTTTTAATGCTCTACCATATTTTGCACTGCTTGGTGGAAGTGCCTCAAAAGTTGTACGTGCAGATTTTAATCTTGTATTTAAATCATTAACAGAACCAGTAGCATCTTTAGAACTTTTGCCAACAACTTTATTAAATAGCTTTGCAGCATCGCCAGCAGTTTTAATATTGCCAGTAAATTGTTTGCCATCTAAGGTTAAAACTATATTTACTTCGTGTTGTCCTTTTGCCATTGTTTTTTTAATCCAAGTTGTCATTCCGTGATGCTCTTACACGGAATCTTTCACAATTCAAAAAGATTCTGAATCAAGTTCAGAATGACATTGTTTTTATTATGTTAATTACTAAATAGCTCCGTTTTGGTTGCTGAGTAGTTCCGTTTTGGTTGCTGAGTAGTTCCGTTTTTTTGGAACGTATCGAAGCATGGAACGTATCGAAGCATCAGTTTTCCATTGCTTCACTTTCTACCCAATTATCATGTTTTTTAAAACCAAGTAGCTTTACTAACTTCCGTAAAGGCATTTGTAAAATTTCTTTTTCTGTGTAGCTTAAACTTTCTGTTGATGAGTATATAAAATACTCTGTGCTAAATTGTTCGGGTAAGCAACTATGCAGATGTTTAATTCGGTTTTTGAATTTATTAGCAGTTTTAGAATTAAATTCATCGGCATAATTAAACTCTTTGCTTATAGAAAACTCAGCCCGAACTTGCCGAAAAAAGAGCGTAACGCCTCGTTTATTGCAGGACCAGTTACCTTTGGTTCTATTACTTCTGGAATATCTCCTTCAAAAATTAAACCAACCAAAGTTCTCATTTTTTCCATATCTCTAAAGGATTCTAAAAGAACTACACCATAATCGACACCACTTAGTAAATCAATTCCAAAATCTGCTAAATTTTGTAAATCTTCTGAGTTTGGTAATTTTTTAACGGTTAGTTCTAAGCCCTCGTATAATTTTATTTTACCTTCCATTTTACTCTCCTAAATTAACGTAAATCGTAAATCGGTAGTCGGAAGTTTTAACTACCTACTTTCGACTACCGTTTTTTCACTTTCGGGTTTTTTAATTACTATCCAACAAAAGGCGTTGGACTCGCAATGACTTATAGTTTTACTCTGCCGTTTCAACACTTACATAATATTTATTTGCTGGTATAACAACATCGGTAGAACCACCAAGATGGTGTCCGGCTGGTAAAGCTGCATTTAATATTGTAATATCACTTTCGTTTTTAAGCATTGTAATTTCAAAAGGTAAAAGTTTTGCACCCGATTTTAATTCAACTTGTGGTGTAAACATTCCTATTGCATAAAAGAACTCTTGATGATTTTTATTTACAATACCTTCGTAACGGTAAACTGCAAAGTATTTATTTCGGCATCCATCAACTAAAAAGTCTAACAAATCTTTATCACTTTGCATAAACATACCATCAACAATAACTTCACGATCGCCATAAGTGGTTTTAATTACGCCACCAGTTTCATCGGTTTGTTTTTCAATAGGACTTTTATCCGATAAGCCAGCACCATCATCTATAAAACTTAATAGTTTAAATGTATCTGGTGTGCTTAAATCTGTTCCATCGGCATTAACTTCTTTTATCATTATAACGCCACCAGCATGTTTAACTATTGCACCGGCTTTTTTATCCATAGCCATAATGTTCTCCGTTTTTAATTATTTCAATTTTGTTTTCTAATTCCGCTAGGCAATTCGCCTTTTATTGCTTTATGAATTGCACCAATAATTCCAGTTGTGCCAAACAATAATGTAAATCCATAACTTGCTTGATGTGCAAATGTATGGGGTGGGGTAAAGTGTATTAAGGCTGTTGCAATTGGTGTACCCACAGCACCAATTACAGTTTTCCAGCCATCAAGTTTTTTTAATATTTTGAGCAATTTCTTTTTCAAAGTAATTCTATAATTTCTTTTATCTCTAATGCAGCGTTTAACGAATGTTGAACTAACTCTCTTACTTTTTCATCGTTAGCCCATTCTAGCTCGTCTATAACAAGATTAACTAACTCTGCAACTTCTGTATCTGTTAGGTCGCCAAGTTCTGCAGGCACATATTTAATTCCGCCAAGAGCTGCGGGCAGTGATGCAACTGCACTAGCAAAATGAGGTATATCGGTAAATGTAATTTTATCGTCTTTTAACGATAATTTTGTTGCATTACCGAGCTTTATTATTGTAATAACCAAATCTTTTGTTTCTTTAATACCAAATTCCATTGTAGGTTTTTTAGCATCGTTATTAGTTTTTTCTAACTTTTCGGGTGTTTCAATTTTATTTTTATCTTCCATCTCTTTTTTACCTTCATTTTTATAATTATTTAGAAAGCCTCTAATTTTTTTTATATAATTTTGGGTTTCAATAGGTGTAAAGGATAGTTCTAAAAACCCATGTTTTTTAATTGAACGCTTCACATTGCCAATTCCCCAATTGTATGATGCTAAAACAGCATCAAGCCGTTGGTAGGCTCCCATATAGTTAAATCTATTGTGTAACCATTTCATATATACAGCTTGCGAGCGGATAGCATGTTCTGGATTGTTTCTACTAAAAGTTTTTTTAATTAGTTGAATGCCTGGTGTGCTATCTTGCCATTCTTCCCAAGTGGCACGCATAAATTGAGGTAAACCCAATGCACCAACTGGCGATTTTGCATCTGGATTAAAGTTGCTTTCTGCTTTAACTTGAGCTTTTAGCAAAAGCCAATCTACATTGTTTTTTTCGCCATAATACTGGAATAAAGAATCATATCTGTTTGCTTTATTAAACATTAGTTGACCAGTTTTGATATTACAATTGTAAAAATTGAACTAATAACACTTACCGCTCCAATAGTAGTCCATCTAAATTTTTCCAACCCCCTCAGTCTAGTTTCGTGATCACCCATTTGGTTAGCTATGTTGGTCTCTATCATCTGTTTGATGTATTCAACATCCTTTCGGGTTTCTGCAATGTCAACAACTACTTTATCCAATGTTTTTTCATCCATGATTTTAATCACCAATTGTTAGTTAGAGGGTGGAACGGAAACCGATAAAAGCTATCAACCAATTATCAAATCTCCGTTCCATAGAGGGCTATCTCTATTTAATGCCACTTATCAAGAATCCTGCTCTTGCAGCAATTATTTTTTCATCAATAGACATTGATGGTCTAATAACTTTTGCACCTTTAGGACCACCAGCATCTGGATTATTCCAAGTGCTAACTTCAATGTTTTTATATTCAGGAGAAAACCCAAATGTAATTCCATCTTTAGTATCGGCTAAAGGATCAATGTATGTTAGTGCAACATGAGTATCATCCCATGCTTTAGACATTACTGCTGCTTGACCTTTTTTTGCTGTGTTAAAAAGACTTTGACCAACTAACACTTTTTGTAATTCAAACAAATCCATAATATCTTGTTTAGAAACTGCACCTTTATCGCCAGATGTTCCGTTTATTGCTTTCACAATTACTGGATGTGTTCTTAAAATTCTCCATCCACCAGCACCTATTTGCATTTGTGTTGGTCGCATTATAGGTGCTTCTAAGTATTCAAGAATATCTGCCAATGGGTCGCCAGTGTGTGCCGAGCCATCCCACCATTTTGTAGAGAGCGTATCTTTACAAGAGGAATGATAGTTGCTAGCATTAAAAACCATATTTGCAACTCTTACTTCTCTTCGTAAAAGTATTGCATTGGTTAAACTAATAACTGCACGTCCTTCGGGGTCGTAGTTAGGACCAGCATCATCAATTTCTTCGTAGGGGATTGTGCTTTTTAATGCGTGGTTTGTGCATTCTGCTGTTTTTTCCTTTCCAGAATACTCAAGTTCTTTTGCTTCGCCTTTTCTTCCTACAGCAGTTTCAACGCTTTGAAAAGTTTCTGAAAGTGGAAATTCCATATATTTGTATATCCTTTTACCAACTGGAACAATTGGAAGGGCTTCGTTTGCAATAAGCAATCTGTTTTCGTACGCAACTGCTAAACCAGTATATTCAGGTTCAATTACAAAAGGTGCCGAATCGCCAGGAGCGAAATCAAGAAAAAATATCTTTTTCATTTTTAATACCTATTATTAATTAGAGTTAATTTTTATTATTGGATACCAAGCTAACAGTTGGTAATTGGCTAAGTTTGGGTTATCAATTGCGGGGTCGGAGTCTATTACTCTTTTTCCATCCCAATAAATAGCGTGTGTTAAATTTTTATTGTATTTACTATTTGTAACAATTAGAGCAGGCAAATCATTTATATGTAACTTTGTGGTAAGTTGGTTATTTATAAAACGTGGGTTATTAAATATATACCCAACATAAAAACCTTTGCTTAGTGCAAAACGTAAAAACTCGGTTACATTAAAGGTGCCATCTTCATTTTTATTTGCAAATTTCTCAAACTCTTTTACTTCACATTCAAATGCTGTTGCAGCAACATGTGCTACACAATTTTTCGAGTTATATTTTTGCTTTTTGCTTTCCATAGTTTTCAATTATATTTGGTTGCTGAGCTAAGTCGAAGCACCATAGTTTTCAATTATATCTGGTTGCTGAACAAAGTAGAAGCACCATAGTTTTAATAATGTGCTTCCCAACAGTTAGGGAGTTCTGTTAGGAAGCAACAAGGGAACCAATTTTTATTCTCCTTGAATTTGCTGAACACCAATCATTACTGGAATTATATCTCCACTAACTCCACTTGCTTCTGCCCGACCAATTACATAATTATTTACACCAGATGCGGGAGCTGCTGCAACACCGTAAGCACTTGCGTTGGATGTTAGTAACTGCCCACGTGTAACTGTTCCGCCAAGTTTTAGCTCGGCAATACCAGCTTCAATTACATCAACACGGTCGCCAGATACTACACTGTTTCCATCTTCTGTTTGGGCAATATCAACAATACCTATTAACAAATCGGTTGCTGCTGCACCTTTTACTACTACTTCATCGGATGAACCGAACTTTACAATAGTGCATTGTTCAATTGTTCCGCCAGCTTGGTAATTTTTTGTGAGTAATGCGTTTTTGAAACTCATTTTATCCTCTCAATTTATTTATTGTTAAAATTTTTACTTTTTGTTTTGCAATAGTTTTCTAAAACTATTTTGCCATTATCGCATTTTTTGCATCTAAATAACTAACTACAATGCCCTCTTTTGCTTTAGCGGCAATGTGTGCTTTAATTGCATTTGCAATAGCAATTGAATCTGTTCTATCAAAAGTTTCACCAACTTTTAATTTTCCTTTTACTGTATCTTTTGCAATTGCATCCAACTCAGCTTGAGTTTTATCTGGATCGGCTAAATAAGCAAGAACATAAGTATCTTTTTGAGATGCTAGTATTTTGAAATCGGCAATTGCTGCATTAACCGAAGTTTCAGCTTTTTCTTTTGCTAATGCCTCAGCTTTTGTTTTTCCATCAGCTTCTAAAGAAGTTTTTAATTCTTCAATCTCTTTTGCTTGTGCATCAATTTGAGCTTGAAGAGTATTCTCTGTATTGCCACCTTTCCCATTTGTTGGGGTAGATAAAGCAGCAAGCACATCACTTAACAAAGCATCTTTTGCAATGCCTAGTTCTTCAAGTTTTGCGTTGTATTCTGCATCGGAAACACCAGCTTCTATTTGTTCGGGCGTAAAGCCCATGAATGCTAATACTGTGTTTAACATTTTTTCCTCACTATTTTTTGAATTTGTTTCGTAATTACCTGTATAAAAAGCAACATAGTTATCTAACTTATTTTTTCCACCAAGTTCTGATATATTATCAATTACTTCATCAACAAAACCAGCATCAAATGCTTGCTGAGAATTAAGCATTGTGCCTTTGTCTAGCATTAATTTTAATTCATCTGGTGTTTTATTGGTTTTTGCTGTGTAAACTTCGATAAGTGTATTTCTAAAATCTTCTAATTCCTCTGCTGATTTGAATTGGTCTTTATAATCGCCCATTGTCATATTCCAAGGATTATGAAGATATAAGAACGAGTTTTTATAGATGGATACTTTTTTACCAGCCAAAACAAAGTATGAAGCTATTGAAGCTGCAAGACCATCTATAATTGTATCAACATCACGTTTCTGTATGGAATTGTAAATTGAAAATCCCTCAAAAATACTTCCACCATTTGATTTAACATAAATTTGGAACTTGTTAAAACCCGCAGCTTCAAGATTAGCAAAAGTTTCATCTACCAACTTTGCAGAGATAAAATCTTCGCCTATGTGGTCATACATTTTTATTGGTGGTGCTAACTTTTTCATTAACTTTACTCTTATTAAATTTTCATTGGAAACTTAACTTATAAGTCAAATATGAGAAAGCACTTTCATTCCAAATACGGATTTGGAACAAAAGTTGCTTAGGTTGAAGGCTCTGAATTGTATCTTTGCATTAGTAAAAGAAGCTATTTTTTTGTTTCACATATATAATAATGCAAGGTGTGGTTATGGTTTACAGCCCCGATACAAAAGCCGAAGTAAAAAAAATGTTTGTAATAGAAGGCAAAGGTTTCGATAATATTGCTAATCACTTTAGCAATAAACCTACAAAACAAACAATAGCCAATTGGGCTAAAAAGAAAAACAGCAATGGTTCTAATTGGTTTAAAGAACGAGACGATTATACACAATCTCAATACGAATCTTTATCGCCCAAAAGGATGGCTACAAAAATATTAAAGAAAATTCATGTAATACTTGATAAGCCCGATGAAGATTTTAATGTTAAAGAGGCAGATGCTTTAGCAAAGTTACGTGTAGCACTCGAAAAAATTACAGACAAAAGATATCAAATTCCAATGATGTTTGAGCTACTTACCGATCTAATAAAGTTTCTACGAAAACACTACCCTGAACTTGCCAACGAAAAATTTATTAACGCAATTAGGCATTTCAAAAACGAATTAAAAGAACGGTTAGGATAATGCTATTTACAAAAATCAATTTTTGCTCTATGGCAAAAACTAAGGCTACTTGGCTGTGTTGTAAGCATTTTAAGGTTGACTTGCTTAGAATTGAATTTGAACGGCTTTTGAACGGCATACAGCACTGTTTTTTTAAAAGCCTTGCTCTTGCAAAAACTTAATTTTTAACAATTAGAGAAAAACACAAAATGAACACCTCTATAAAGCAGTTAGATGATAATTTTGAAATCTTCCTCGACTCGGTAATTATCGAGGATAGCAACACAGATTTAACGCCCGAAAAAAGAGCCGAGAGAATTAAACTAGCTAATGTCGATGACTTTGCATTTTGCAATATTTATTTCCCTCATATATTTAGTGAACCATATAATAAAGTGCATAGGCACATTGAAACATTAACTAAAGGGAAGCATACAATCTCTGGTGCAAGGCGTATTGGCAAAACCGCTTTTACTGTTGTATCTAAACTTATAAAACCTATTGCAATAGGTAACAACGGTTTGTTGGGCATTGGTTTAAGAACACAAGAAAATGCTCGTGAACGTTCTGCAGCACTTGTTAGGTTAATAAAACGTAATAAAAAATTGCAATACGATTATAGTATAAATATCCAACAAGATAAAAAAGGGCATTACATTATTAATAACACAACCCTTTTAGCTTTTTCTTACGAAACTGGTTTGCGTAATATTTTGGACGATGACTTTAAAAGATTCAAAGTGCTTGTGCTGGATGATCTTTATAATATGACCTCGGTTACTTCCGAACGTGATAACGATAAAGTTACCGACTTTGTCCTTTCAGAAGCAGACGGACAGTTAGAACCAGATGGTTTAAGAATATTTCTTGGTAACTCTATAAACGAAGATTGCCCCATTGTGCGTATAAAAGAGAAGTTTCCTAAAACTCATTTCTCGTTACCTGCACTAATTAACGATAAAACTTGTTGGAAAGAGAGCAAAAAATATACAACCAAATATTGGAACCATCTAAAAGAGACTATCCCTTTTTCTGTTTGGATGGGTGAGTATATGGACGACCCCCTTGTAAAAGGAGAAATGTTAGATATAGATTGGCTTCGCACAATAAATATTAATACTATTAAAATAGTTGCTTCAATTTCTGCAATTGACCCCAGCACTGGTTCATCGCCATCGGCAAGTTATAAAGGGATTGTTACTCTTGGAATTACTAACAAAGCCCAAGCAGTTATGTTAGAACTCTATTTACGCAAAGAAGGCTACCTCTCTGTGTTCGATTATGTCTTTTCAATACGTGCAAAATACACACATTGGAAAACTTTGCTATTTGAAAATAACTTTAACCAATGGTTTAATGCACAACCTTATTACGATAAATGGAGAATTGAAAGAGGCAACAATCTTTCAATAATGCCATTTGATGCAAAGCACCTTAAAACAGATTATTACGGTTCCGATAAAGATGCTAGAATTATGAATCTTGTTTTCCCACATCAAACTGGTTCGTTTAGCTACTCCGATACAATTTTTTCTGGTGGTGGAAAATCTATCAAAGCTCTTTCTCAAGATGCAAAAATTTACTTAAGTCAATACTTAGGTTTTGGTAAAGCAAAGAAAAAACTTGACGGACTTGATGCGGCTGCAACAGCATTTATTATGCTTCCAAGATATTTAGAAACTGGAAGTTTCAAACAACTTAAAGGACGCAGATACGGCAACAACGAGGATAGTTGGTTAAACAGAGATAAATATTCATATAGAAAATAATTAAAAAGCAATTGTGAATGTTGAATTGTGAATTGTGAATGACCATGCTTTTAATTCAACATTCATAATTCATAATTTATAATTTTGGAGAAAACATGGCACTAAAAATAAATAAAAGAATTGGCGATATTACACCAAACTTTAACCCTAGGTATTTTAAAGAAGCATACAACAATTATAAACTCGGACGTGTTGCTAAACTAGTTGCTATGATTGAGTTTGCCGAAATAGACTCGCACGTGGCTGGGTGCTTACTTGGACGTGATGCGGGGTATAAAAAAGAGTGGTCCATAACTCCAGCATCCGATAATGAACAAGATGTTCAAATTGCCGAGTTCTTTACAGAATACTTCAAATCAATTGGCATGAGAGATTTGTTTGAAGATATAATGGATGCAAAAAAGAAAAAATTTGTTGTCTTAGAATTTGAAAATTGGGATATATTAAAAGTGGGCAACCAAGAAAAACAAGTTCCAACAGAAATTAGAAAAATGCACCAAAAATATTTTAGGCTCGATACTAAAGATAACAACAAACTAAAAATTGATGATGGCAACAACCTTTTAGATATTCCAGAAACTGGTGGCTTTCCTATTGTTTACAAGCGTAACCCAATAATGCTACCAGTATTACGAGATTTTATACTAAAAGAATTTGGTGTAGAAAGTTGGGCAGCATTTATGGAAACCTTTGGCGAACCCTTTATTATTGGTAAATATCCACCAGGCTCCGATGCAGCTTTTATTAGCCAGCTCGAAGAAGCTGTAAACTCACTTGGTGCATCAAGTAGAGGCGTTGCTCCTATGGGTTCCGAAATTGAAATAAAAGAGAGCCATCGTAGCACCGGAGACCACGAAAAGTTTGCGGGATACTCCGATAAAGGAATTGCCATTTCTCTACTAGGGCATGCAAATGCCGTGCAACAAAGCTCCACAATGCAAATTGGCGAAAACCTTGCACCATACAAAGTAAAGTTAGAACTTGCTGTTGACGATATTTATTTTATAGAAACACAAATACAAGCACTATTACGGTTTCTAATTATTCGTAACTATGCAGGAGTTACAAAATTTCCTACTTTTAGCATAGACAAATCGGAACCAATAAATGTAAAAGAATTTCTTTTGGTTTTAGACCAGGCATACGAGCAAGGTATGGAAGTTAATCCATCGGAATACGCAAAACTTGGGATGCAAGTAAGTGATAAACAAAAACCTCTTTCAAAAACTGATTTGTTGGATTAAGATTATGAGTTTTTTGGATAGCAGTAAACGGCAAGTATTCTTAAACAAAATTGCTCTTGCAATAAGGTTTATTATCCGTAATAGAACCAAAGAGGGCAAGGACGTTGAAGGAAATCCTTTTAAAGCCTACAACCTTAATTATGCTAAAAAAAGGAAACGCCACGGCTTACCAACATCGCCACCAGATTTAGAGTTTGATGAAAAGTCTGGAATGATACACCGCATAGACCACGAGGTATTTAACGATAATAAATCAGTGGAAATTTTTATTAACTCTCCACAAAAAGAACAATTAGCAATTTACCACAACATTATGGGTGCTGGTAAAAGCAAAGTGATAAGAGAATTTTGGGGGTTAAGTAAAGCAGAAAATGAAAAACTATTTACGCTAATTGACGATACAATGGGCGATTTAGCTATTAAAATGACAGAAGAAGAAGTAGTTGAAATATTAAAAGATTTAGAAAAACAATCTACAAAAACAGTTTTTAGAGATAAATAAAAAGCATGTCATTTCAAAATGACAGATTAAGATTAAAGAGCTTTTGCTTTTCAACTTTAGCTCACTTTAGGCACTTTTAGAAAAAGATTAAGAATTAAGAGTAAGATTAAGAAAAACAATGATGAATTATAAACAAAAGCCCTTTGCTCTTAATTCACAATTCATAATTCAGCATTCATAATTTATTGGAGGAATAATGGCACTAGTTACAAACGCATGGGTAAAAGATAATTTTGTTCAATTTAACAGTTACTATATTGATGAAAATGGAGTTTATCAAGAAACAATTTTAACTAGCGAAATTGAACTTAGCGAAAATAAACTTAACGAATATGTTGATGTAGATGCAGATTCTCTTACAAGTTCGTTAAAACTGCACCTACTTAATATTATTAAATATCGTGGTTTTGTGCGTAAACATGGCGATACCGAGTTTGACCGTGATCCGCAAATTGTAAAAGATTACAACGCTACTATTGAAACTTTAGAAAATATTAAAAGTGGCGAGGGTAAACTTGAAGCTCGTGAAATTGCAACCGAAAACACTGTTAAAGTTACTGCTAAACCTCGTAGGTTTGGTAATGCCGATGGTAGTAGAAATTGGTTCACCTAATGCTTCGATACAATTCCAACATAAAAAACATGTCGGAATCACTCAGCAACCGTTGAACTGATAAAAAAAACAAGTGTCATTGCGAACCCAACGCTTTTTGTTGGGTGTGGCAATCTCCAACAGATTAAGAATTAAGAGGAAGTAAAATGATAAACATACAAAATGCAATTATAGCAAGGGTTAAAGAAGCAACTAATAGCGATGGTGCTTTAATATTTGATGCAAATTCCGTTGGTGCTTATACAAATGAGATTAGTAAAAAGGGTATTGAAACATCTAAAAAACTTCCAGCAGCTTTAGTTATGTTCCGCTCTGGCGAATATAAAGAGGGCAAGTTTGATGTTTTGGTTATTACCGAATCTCAAAGTTTTGATAAACAGACTAATATGAATAATAATTTAAATCAAAGCTCCGAGCTATTAAATTATTTTTCTAACTACCCAGGATGGGATTACGAAGCAAAACCTTATGTTATAGACGAAAGTGAACAAAAAAGCCAAATTGGGTTAGTAATGCAATCAGGAAGGCATACGGTTATTGGTGTTTCTATTTATGTTAAAAAACTAAGTTAAAAGTTTTAAGTGCCTAAAGTGAACTAGCTTTTGCTCTTAACTTTAGGCACTTTTAACTTTACACTTTAGGCATTTTTTTTAACCTCCACTTTAGTAGCAAAAGACCTCATATTTAATATTACAAAATAAAGCCCTTGGCTTACTACACAATCACTAATGCCAACCTCGTGTTCAAGCTGCATCACGCCCTGATGTAGCATTGTTAGGTTAGATATCATTAATTCGTAAAAGTAACTAGCCTCTTCTATTTCCACTTCCATTTTCATAATTATGCCTCGGCACTAAACAATGTATTTTCGTTTGCTTCAAAACGCCTCTGTTTTTTGCTACCACTTATATACTGATATGGTATTAAGTGAGTTGCATTGTAGGGTTTATAAAACCCTAACAGCTTATCCGCTTTTTTCATTTTAGAGTATGGCAAATCTAATGCTTTGCAAAGTTCTTTACGGCTTAAACCTAACTTTCTGAACTTTTTATACCTTCCCAATTTACGTGGCGGTATTTCGTAAAGCACAGCATCATCCATATTGGCAATTTGTAATTGCTCTTCTAAACTCTCATACTTAATTGCTAGTTCTTGATACTCCGATACGTGGATATACTCTTTGGTTCTAATTGCCTTTATCATTTTAGCAAAAACTCTACGAAACTCTTTTGCTTTTTCAGAACGTGATATCATACAGAGAGTGTAAATTTGTTCTTCACTTAAAAGTAATGTTGGACGACCAACGACATTTTTAAACTTAGAGTTTAAAAACCCTTCAAATTCATCAATGTTTCTTTTAATAGTTTGATGAATATTTTGGATTGAAATTCCAAGTACTTCTGAAATTTTAGAGATGGAAAGATAAAATTCATTATCCTTGCGGATAACTTCTGTTTCGGATAAACCGAAATACTGCATTGTGTTTGTCATTTCTGACCTCCAGTAAATTAATTGAACATTAATAAAAAAAAGGCAACTCTTGTTCACTCCTTTACTGGAAGGGAGCATCCGCACTCACGTAGCGGATAGAGTTGCCTAAATCAGTTTCTATTTAAAATAGAAAAATCCGCTTTAGGGCGGAGCTTTCACTCCAGTAAATTTTTGAACGCTGTAAAAGTAAGTGATATTTTTGATAATGTCAAATTTCATCATCATTCTTTATATTTTTATTATAGAAGTCTTTAAGCCTCTCAAAGTTTGTTTTTGTAAAATATCTTACCAAACTATAATCGGCTCTAATTTTTAGTTCAATTTCTTTTGCATTACATATTTTCTCTATAAACTTCTTGTTTACTTCATAGCTTGCACCTTCCGAGACCAATCCGCTTAGAACTTCTCTTGCATCAGAACTCCCATCGCCACTTAACTCATGTTTTTTGCCGTCAATTAATAACACAAGCGATTCGCCTTCGGGGATAAAAATCCAACTGCTACCAATATATCTTAAAATTATAAAATAAGTAGTTGGTGTTGCACCACTAGTTTTATATAAATCAAAATACACATGTCCCCTTTGCCCATCGCTTCCCAATAAGTTCCACCTTGTTTGTTGTGTCCGTATATTTTCAAATCTATCATAACTATCCATCACCTTATACTTTAGCGTTGCACAACTCTGCAACAACAACGTAGTTAATAAAACGGATAAAATAATAATTAGTTTTTTCATCTCTCTACCTCTTGTTTGTTAATAATGTTATTTATTTTGTTTTGAGCTTTCTCAAATTTATCGGTTTTAATTAAGCCACTAATAAGAGCAAACTCAGTGCTGGTAATTTTATTTTTAATTGTGCCAAGTAACTTATATAAATTTGCAATTGTTTGCTTACGTTCATTTGCTTGTCTTATATTTTCTTTTCTACGTTCATTACCAGCAAGGGCAGCAGTTTTTAATTTAATTTGTGCATAATGGTCTTGTAGCTTTTTATCCTTCATATTGCTAAATATTTTATAAAAATAAGCAAAGTGCATTTTTTCTGGTTGGTCGGCATAAAGAGCAAATTGCTCTAAAGCCTCACGGAAAATATTAAAAGCAGTTGTAGGTTTAAATCTTTTATCTTTAATACCAGCCACTAATTTATTTTGCATATGTATATTGCAAGGCTTATTAGCATAATAATTATAAAAGAGAGTAACGTATTTAAATACTTCGCTATTGTTATTAAAGTTAATTTCTTCGTTTAATATTTTTGTTGGGTTAATCATAGTAAAGTTTCAATTATTGCAAAAACCAATCCACGCCCTCAATTAGTTCTTTTACTGGCTCTAAGTTTATATTATCTTTTTGTAATTTTTCTTTTATAGCTTCGTTAACAAAATCTGTTAAGTTTCTGTATTTACGTTGTTCCACAAGGTCCTTTATTATTTCAGTATAAAGAACTGGAGTGTTGAATAATATTTTTTCTTTAACTATCATATATAAACGTATATACGTTTTAGTTTTACCACTTTGTTAAGTTATTGTTTTACTTACACTTTTAAGCCTATCTGGTTAGTAGGTAGTTATCCAGCACCAAAAAGCGGTGCTGGATAATGGCGGCGGCGATGCTATTCGCTTTTTGGTCTGGATAACCAACGATTCAACCCTTCACGCTTGCGTGAGGGTTAATCGCCGCCGCCATTATACAACTGTTTCTGGAAATTTTATTAAATGTCCAATATGTCCAATCAATTCATTAGTGTCCATTATTCCATCATATTCATCTGCAATTTGTTCATTAAATATATACTCAGCGTCTTTTCCAATGGCGTCCATCACGTCTTTAGTCGTTTTGTTGCTAATACTCACAGCCAATCCACCCCATCTACATCTAACATAAATCATTCTGCCGTCTTCAAGCCATCCCTCCCATTGTGATGGGCAAGCCTGGCAAGTTTGGTAAAATCGTTGTATAACCAACGGTTCGTTTTGACCACCTTTTACGCTCGCTTTTTTTGAGAGTTCTTGTTTCATTTTAAGTTATTCCTTTTTTTTATTTTTTAGTTCTACGGTGGCAACACAACCGCAAGTCCGTTATCCAGCACCAAAAAGCGGTGCTGGATAATGGCGGCGGCGATGCTATTCGCTTTTTGGTCTGGATAACCAACGATTCAACCCTTCACGCTTGCGTGAGGGTTAATCGCCGCCGCCATTAGGTGGAAAATTTTTCTGTAAATCCCTTAATACCTTCTTCTGTCCCCCACACATAAAACCCATCTTCATTATATTCCTCATATTTTGGTGGGTTACTTATTCTAATTGGCTCACTTTTAGGATTAAAGTCTCCTAATGTATCCAAGCTACCTCTCCACATAGTTCTTACACTTCCCAATACACCAACTGGAGAAGCCATTATTACCAATTTACGTTCGTTTTTTGGCACATCTAAATCATCACATCCTACATCCTCACCATAAATTAAAGTAACAGAATAATTTCCAGCTTGTTTAACTTCTTCTAATTTTTCAAGTAACATTTCTTTCTCCATTTTTATTTATTTTTAAATCATCCACCTAACAACTCACGCAAGCCGACCGATATTACGCTTTGGCTAATTTCAATATTCCATCTCGGACGGCTTCGTTCGAGTCCGTTATCCAGCACCAAAAAGCGGTGCTGGATAATGGCGGCGGCGATGCTATTCGCTTTTTGGTCTGGATAACCAACGATTCAACCCTTCACGCTTGCGTGAGGGTTAATCGCCGCCGCCGATCCGTTATACATGTTTGGCGTTGGCACTCTCGATAACCTTCAATATTCCGAATCTATCATACAGCTTTGTCATTCGACCGCCCCCATATTGCAATGCTTTCACTATCCTACCCATTTCATCAACTAATAGTTTGTTCTGTTTCCTCCAATCACCTTCCAGTAATACTGCTTCATCAAATGTGAAATCTTCTTCTCTCACCATTCGCAATTCATTAATATTTCTCATTTTAATCCTCCACGCCAATAAACGTATAACCAATCGCACAAAACGACAAGTTTTACGCTTGGCTTTTTAGTTTATTATTTAGTTAGTTTATCAATCATTTTTGCATCTTAAACTTGCGTTTTAGCTCCAATGCCGTTATCCAGCACCAAAAAGCGGTGCTGGATAATGGCGGCGGCGATGCTATTCGCTTTTTGGTCTGGATAACCAACGATTCAACCCTTCACGCTTGCGTGAGGGTTAATCGCCGCCGCCATTAGCCATTTTTACTTGCTAAAAATTTTATTGTCATTTCTATAATATTATCATCATTTGTGCCGTATACACATTTGCCACTATCTGCATATCCTGGTTCAACAACATTATACCCCACTTGGGTTGCAATATGCTCCTTAACTTCCGCAAGTAAAAAATCTTTAGTAGTAGCCCTATTAGGCTCTTTTTTGTGGCTAACAATCGCTGTATTTGAATTGCTAATGTGTTTGTTTATATCACGTCTTAACTCAATTAAGTTTTCTTTTGTCGGTTCAATGTTAAATGTAAGCCACGCTTCTATTTCTTCTAAAAATTGTCTATCTGTTTCAAAGTTTCTCATTTTTAATCTCCTTTTATTTACGCAATCAAATAAACTCAAATCCGTTATACTGCTTTAACCTTTGCATAAAAAGAGGGATATTCGCACCCTTCTTTTGTTATTTCAAAAGAATCATGTTCCAATACTACGTCCCAGCATCCTGATCTGTGGCTGTAATTAACTCTATGTATTTCTGCTCCAGCTGGTATATTTGTAATTTTTACTTTGTTGGAAAACAACCCTATTAAGTCCATATCTCCAAGAGATAATATTTTACGCCGTATAACCAACGGTTCGTTTTGACCACTTTTACGCTTGTTTGTTTTCCTTTCTACTAAATCTTTCATAATTTTTGTTACTCCTAAATTGTTTAATTTTATCAGTGGCAACACAACCGTATTGCCGTTATAAAGCATTTATTAAATTACTTTGGTAAAACTGTCTAACATTCTTATTCTTTTTGGGTTTGCCGTCTTTTTTTAATTCAAGGCATCTATAAAGGCATTCGCCATAATTTCCGAAAGCACCACTTATTGCGGTTATCTCCTCAATTTTGCCTTTCCCAATATGGTCTTCTATCACATCATTAACCTTATATTTGTTATTGCTCATAGCATATTTGTATTTGAGCTGTTTTATGGCTTTATTTTTAGCATCATTTATTTCTTTAATTTTGTTATCAAATTTTTCTTTGGTCATTTTCAACTCCCATTTAATAATCTTTATAACCAGCAACTGCACTTGACCGATTATACGCTTAGGCTATTTTGTTTTATGTTTTGTTAATTAAATTCATTTTATCTATCTTGCATTTTAACATCGGCAAGTAAGTTGCATTGCCGTTATCCAGCACCAAAAAGCGGTGCTGGATAATGGCGGCGGCGATGCTATTCGCTTTTTGGTCTGGATAACCAACGATTCAACCCTTCACGCTTGCGTGAGGGTTAATCGCCGCCGCCATTTTAGTTGTGTTTTGTGATTATGACACTATTTCTTCCAAAGTCAGTAATAGTTCTTTTATTTGTTCTATTTCCAAATGGGTAGTGATACAGACTCTTTCATCTTCTATTGTATCGTATGTTTCAACATCAACCCCACCATTCGCACTCTCAACACTCATTATCACTATACCTTTTTTATCTACAATGCTACCTCTTATTTTGTTATCCATTTTATCTCCCACCACAAAAACTATTGTAGTTGTTAAATTGTAAATTATTTAATTGGTTTTCTTTCTCATTGCCTTCAAGTTTGTAATAAAACTAACAAGCAAATGTGCGGAATTAAAAATAAATCCGCACATTTGCACCTACGTTATCCACTCCACAACCCTTTTCCCGCCATCGGGAAGATGGTCTATCAGCTTTCAACCAACTTTATCCTACCCAAATTCTTTTTAACAACTACATGATTAGAACCATTTAATACTTTTATTAAATTATCTACTTTAACTCTACTTGGTTCTGGAAGATTATTATTGCCACTATCTGCACCAATGTTTATCCAACTTGCATCTGCAATAGTTATTAAATTCATTAGCTCTAATAAGTCAAAATCCAATATTGGCTCAATGGTAATAAACTTTGGGTTTGTAATATTAGTCATTGCTTTTGCCCTACTTAAAGGACTTGGAGAGTTGCTATAAATATTCTTATAGTCTCTATTGCTTTCAATGGTTGTGCCTAATGTAAATCTATCATCCAAATCAAATTCTGAAAATCTGCTAGGATTTTTTGTTTGTAGCAAATATTTATTGTCAAACTTTTTGCAATAATCTAAAACTTTATTTATCCAATTAGAGCTAACGTTCTCTGCAAACATATCGTTTGAGCTGCCAACAAATATAAAATTACCACTTCCTAAATCTGTGTTCAATTCTTTTTCATCAAAACGTATTGGGTTAAGTTTTCCCCATCGTTTCATGTAACAATAAGAGCAATTATGATAACACTCTCCTTTAATTACATTCCAAGTGTGAGTTATAAACTGATACATATTTCCTTTTTGTTTGTTTAGTGGCATTCTATTTTCTCGCTTAATATTTACATCCGTTTGGGCAAATTGCTCTACCAGTTGTTGTATAGTTTACCCAACTAAAGCATTTAGGACACAGACCTACAAAGTGCATAGCTTTAGTGTAGTAATATTTAGTTCTATATTTAATTTTTAATAGTATCATTTTTTTGCTTTTGGGTGTCGAAGTAAGATAATCCCACAGTTTGCCCGATGTAGATAAATCAACAATTTCATCGTCTTGTGTTACCATGCCATCTTTATATTTTCTGCCAAAATCTAATTCAAAACAGAAGTATTCTATATCGCATATCCCACCAGGATAAGTAGGGTATTCTGCTTGTAGTAATTTCATTATTTGATTGTTTATTAACGAGTTGTTGTAACTCTCTATAAAGCCTCCAAAAACTTTGTTAATATGTTTGGTATTGGCTTCATCTATTTTCTGTTGCTTTTCAATAACTTCTATTGTTTCTATAAATAATTCTTTTTCCATTATGCACCATTGTTTTTAATTAGTGTTCTTAAATAATTTTCTCGCTTTACCCTTTATTAAGAGATGTTTCCATTTTCTCTTTTGCTTCTTCTAACAATGCACTAGTAATTCTTAGAGAGATTAAAAGTTTGTTAGTTTTTGCTTCCTGCAGAATTAGTGCATTTGCTTTTTCATCAATTGCCATACAGAGAGTATCTGTTTTACTCTTAAATAATGTGTAGTTACTACTATTACGTTTGTTCAAATGCGTAACTTCTTTTTGGTGTTTCCACTTCATTGTGTAGTAAGTGGCAACTATAGAAACAAAAATAAATGATGCTGCAATTGTGTAGTGAATCATAATAGCTCCTCAAATAAATCTGTAAATTTTTTCTTGCTCCACTCAGTAAAAACTTGCCATTTAATTTTTATTAGTATTTTTATAATTGTTGGTATTACTAAACGTGGACGGTTATTTTTGAATGTTATATTACTAACCTTGTAAATTCCATTTGCTTTAACCTGAATGGTAGATAGCTCTGGATAAGTATGTACCGTAATAGCAGTTGTATTCATAGTTCTTTTCTCCCTATTTGTTTTTCCATTTTGCTTCATTCTTACTCTTAATCTTAATCTTAATCCTAATCTTAATCTTTTGGCGGTTTATAAAACGGATTTGGCTCCCAATCGTGCCTACAGTTCCAACCACCGCAATAAGTTATTACTGGCTTAAGTTGTTTCTCTTGTCTTGGATCATTATCCATTGCCCTTATTTCATCAATGTGAAAATGATTGCCTACTTTTTCTCTGCAAAAATCACGAGTTGTTTCACGGATATTTCCCATATATTTATACCAATAAACCTCTCCTATATTGGCTTTTTGGTGTTTAACTTCACGAGCATAACCTTTAATTTGTGTTGCAGCTAATACGTTGGCATAATCGGAAACACCACCACCAACTTTTTTAATTCTATGGCGTAATTCATAATAATCTACTTTTTCAAAAAGAGCTTTACGTGTAACTTTGCTTAGTTTTTTTACCCATTTTTTCTCGTAACTTCCAAGACGTGTTGCGTTAATTTTTTCTATTGCTTGAATTTTTTGATGGTCCCTTGTTAAATCAACTCCAAGATCATAGTAAAGTCTGTTAGTTACTTCAATAATATCATCGTATCGCATGAAAAGTTCATTAGAAAAACTTTCATACGGCACACCAAATATTTGCGATATCTCTTTTTTTAGTTCCTTTAAATCTGCGTTTGGATTTTGGTTTGCGTAATCAATAATTTTTTGTATTACACTCTCTTTGTAGGTATCAAAAGAAACAGAGCTTTGCAATCGCTTAATCCTTTTGGTAAATTCTTTATATCTATTATCAAATTCAGACATTTGTTTTCTTATTACTCGCTGTAACTTTTTTATCAAAAATTTCTTTTGTTTTCCACTTAGCACCACATTGTAAACATACATGATACCTATATTTTACCGTTCTAAAACGTTCTGTTCTATAAATGGTTGTTGCTCTTGGAACTTCTTTGCTCGGCAAAAAACCAGCATTTTTACAATCGGGGCATGGCATTATAAGTTACTCGCTTTGCTATATGTTTGTTTCTCTTGGCTCAGTGCAATTTTATCTAATGCTTTCATAACTACTTTAGATTTTTTATGGGAATTACCTTGTTTAATTACATCGTGAACTGTTGTTTTGCTAATTTGTGTATTGCTAGTTTCGTTAATTTCCTCGGCAATAACTTTGTAGCTTATTGCTTCGGGGTAGCTCTCTTTCATTGCATAATATGCTTCGGCTGGAGAGGGTTGCACAACATCATCATCCAAAACAGAACGCCCTGCATTATAAGCCTCTTGCATCTTTTGTTCAACGTAATTTATCATATCTAGCGGTTGACGTTTACTTATTGCAATCCTTTTACGAACTGTTGGTTTAATTGCACCTCTAAAAACTGTACGCAAAAACTCAATGCGTTCTTCGTAATTTAACCATCCAGCAGATTCAGATAGTTCTAATATGTGCGAACGTAAAAAGGCTTCTTCTACTTGGGCTAATTTAACTTTTAATAATGGATGCCCTATTAACACTACCGAAAACAAAGGAGAAACTCCTAAATACTCAGCTTCACGTAATTCTTTTAATGCTCGGTAAATAAGTTTGTTTATTCGGTGGGCTTCTTCAATTACTAAACAAATATTCTTGTTGCTTTTAATATGCAATTCGCCCATAATACGTGCCAATTGTAGCTTTCGTGCGGCACGGCTACCTCGTTTTGTTTCGCCAGATAGTTTTGTTACCATATCTGTAAGTATTGTTCCAATACTCATAAATTCTTTGCTAGGGTCGTTTGCATATACAAAAATTGTATTATTACTTAACTCGTTCTTTGCAATTTCAAACAATGTAGATTTACCTATACCACGTTCCCCAACCACAGCAAGCATTTGTTGTTCGTTAATTGCTTCTTTTATAAACTCTTTTCTATCATCGCAAGTTTCGCTCCAATAATCCCCCATTTTCTTTACGCCAAAATGTTTTAATAATCTGTTAGATATTTTATACTGTTGCATTTTTAGTTCCCTTTAATTGTTGTTTTATTCAGTTCAATTATTTCAGATAAAACTGCTTTCCAATGCCTACCGTTTTTACTAATTATATATTGAGCTAGCAGAAACGCCAAAACTTCATCTTCAATAACCACAAGGCGTTTAGCCAGCTCTTCACTGCATTTTTTCATTTCGCTATCAGTAAGTTCTTTCATTGTATTAACGGTTGGGTTTTGCACTTACACCTCTGCCCCAATAGTGCTAAAGTTAAGATTTACATTTTTCCATTTGCCGTTTTTACTTTTACGTGTTCTTAACATTAGGTATTCTTTTTTGTTGCTATAAGTCATTGCATCTTTAATCAATACCGATGCTTCACGCCAATCAACATCATCAATATCCCAATTTGCAAAGTCTATGAGTGCAGACCTTCCAATATTCCCATTCCCATCCATCTTTAATAACTTTTTAGTAACAGCAACAAGATTTTCATTGGAGCCTTTTTCCCATTTCTTAATACATTGGGCTATTTTGGCTTTCGCCAATTCTTTCCCTTCATCAAGGTCTTGGACTTTTGGGCTTGTTCTAACGACTTGCATCAAGCCGTCATAACTTGTGATAGTAACGTTCCCAAATTCCGCATTCTCTACATTCTTAAATTCGGATAACCATTTGTCGTATTTTGATATTTTCCCAACAATAGTTTTTTTATTGGACACCATTCTTTTACTTAAACGACCAGCATGTGCAAAAATTTCTTCTACTACCAAATGTCTTTTAAGGTGGTCTTCCCTAATGCTTTCAGTTGGGACTTCAACTCCATCTTTATCTAAGTAAAATTTTGGAAGCCTTTTTCTGTTTATCTTTCTCATTTTGTTCTCCTTACCCAAATGCTTTTTTTGGGTTATTTATTGCTGAAATAACTGAGTCTATGTTTCTTTTTATCAAGCCCTCTTCATCTTCTAAAAATTCGTCAAATATATCTTTGTAATCGGTGTAGTTTTTACCTTTTTTAACCATTTTACCAATGTATGCCTTGGCTTCGTAAACTGAGTTAAATTTGTAATCTTCGCTATACTCGGCTTCATCAAACTTACTTTTGGGTTCAATAATTTCTTGTGTAGGTGGTATATAATTTATTTTAGATTTTTTATCGGTCTCTGAGCTAAGTCGAAGATCTTCCTTAATTTCGCCTTCCAGTTTTTCTTTATAAGTTTGATGTTCTCTGTGTTCAAAGTTACCAAGGGATATAAAGCCTTCGGTTACTTCAAGAGCAAATGGTTTATGATATTCGTCCGATAGTTCGCCCATAAATTCGCCACTGTAACTAATATAAACCCCAATCCACTTATCTAATGCAAATGCTGGAGCTTTAAGTTTTACTTGTTCTCCCTTAAAGGTTACAGAAACAACTAAATCGTTATTTACTTTTCGTTTCCAAGTCTTAAATATATATTCACTTATATCACGTTCTATTCTACGCACAGGATGTGCTGTAATGGATGATAAATAATTGTGTGCTTTACTTCCTGAACGAACTGGATGTTCTGTTGCTTGATTTTCAATCATAAACTCGTGTAATAAATCGTTATAATCCGATAGGTGTATTGTTCCACCATTACCTATTTTTAATGCTAAAGGTAGCTCAAAACGTTGCCACATTAACCGCCATACAGATTCTTGTTTCTGTATTCCACGTTTTTCATAGGGCATTACTAATTCTTTTTTTATCCCTAGTTTTTCAAGCATTTGGTCGGTTTGCTTGTTATCCAACGGACCATTATCCATTTTAAGAACTTCTGGCAAGTGCATTAAATTTAACTCGTCTTCACTTCTGTTGTAGGCAAAACGCATAAGTTTTAATCCAAGCAAAGTAGATTCTCCAGTTGCTGCATAAGCACGAGCAACGGCAATTCGTGAAAAACTATCAACAATTCCACCAAGCCAAAGGCGTAATTTTTTGCCATCTTCTTTATATGCAAGCACACGGCTAACCTTAAGTATTAAATCATCTCCATCTTTTTTATGAATATTAAAATATTTAGAACGAGAAAAATCTAACTGATGCTGTTGGTTTGCATAATCGGGTTCAACACGCACAATTATATCACGTTGCCTAAAACCTTTTTCTCGTAACCTTCGGTTTACTGTGCTTACTGTTAAATTTTCTGCACCAACAACCATCTCATTTTTTAAGATATTAATACATACTTCTGTTGATATCTCACGTTCTGTCATCCCTAAAGCTCTGCCCTCTAGCTTCATTTTGCCTATTTTATCAATAAGCCTATCTTCTATTTTAGGAACTCTTACAATGTTTTTTGATGCTCCAAACTCTTTTCGCACTACTCTATAAATTGTTGCCTCGCTAACGCCAAATTGCCTTGCAATTCCGGATACAACTTGCCCTCGCATCCCTTTACGAACTCCTTTGAGTTCATTCTTTATTGCTATTGCGTTAATCATTTTGTCTAGCCGTTTTAGTTAATTAAATTTCTACTTTTAGTTGTTGTAACTCATTAATTCCTAACCAATCAGTTTTAAGCTCATGTTTAATTGCTCTTTGTAAATCTTTAATAACTTCATTTAATTCTACTTCTGTTGTTATTAACAATTGCATTCCATCTATTAGTTTTAGCACATAAATATCTATGCTAAAATCAGTTCTTTTTAACTTTACTACCAAATATTTAGTTTTGCTTAAACCTACAAACCTTAATTCCACTCTTCTACTATACCTTGTTACATCAACTACCAAATCCCTATGTTCTAATGCTTCTATTGCTTTATATAATTCCAGATTACTCACAAATGCCCCTCAAATTGTAATTTTTAGTATCATTTATAACCGAGTATTCTATTTTTGAATTAATACTTAAAATCCGTTGCATACCTATAATTACCTTTACCGCTTGCCAATTCATTAACATTTCTACACTCGATAAATTCTTAGTCTGCTTACCAATAAATTTAACTGTTGTATCTTTATTCCATTTTAGCAAACCCTCTAAAATTTTAATTCTTTCTGCTTGAAGTTTTGTTAAATGACGTTTATACCCACGTTTCCCACTTCCGTAATATTTCTTTTGCTTCTGAACCGATGGGGAGGGAACTCCGGCAGAGCTAGGGCGAACTCTACCAGAGTGGGTTTTTGAATCGGCTAGATTCGTAAGATCATTTATTAAAACACCAGCTTGTGTAAAAGTCATTTCCGTGCAACTTTTAACCCCATAACCACTCAATGCAGCTCTATATTCATCATCATTGCTAAAAACAATTTTGGATATGGTTTTTATAGCCTTAATCTGCTTTTTGGTAATATCAAAGCTGTGTGTCGAAGTATTAGCTGGTTTCATATCAATATCCTAAAATTGAGATGTAACTGATTGATAATTACTCATAAAGTTAGTGTGTGTGTTGGATATTGATTTTAATAACCCCACTAACTTCTTTTGCAAATTTGTTGAATCTTCCGTATCAATATTTGCATTAACAACTAACTTTTGTAAATCTGCTAAAGATTTTTCAGCATCATTTAATAATCTTAATTTATTTTCGTAAGTAGATGCTTTTGCACCGTAAAGTTTTTCCTTTTCCTCAGCAGCAGCAACCATATCGGAGTTGGCTTCTATTGTATCTTGCAGTGCTTGTTTCTCCGAAATAAGCAAATCTATCTGTGCAGCTTGCTTATCAACCTTATGTGAGTATTTCTCTTTAATATTTTTAACAGCTTTTGCCGTTTCACGTGCTGTCATATCTTTAATTTCATCAAGCGTTATAGTTTCGCCATTTATTTCAGCCATACCGTCTTTTAAGAGATTTTTGAAACCATCATCATCAAATTTGGTTAATTCAAGAAGAGTTCTAAAATCAAGTCCAGCCGGCTGGACTTCATGTCCAAACGTTTGGACTTTTGGGTCTGCAGAATCTAATTGATTTGGGAAAACAGATTCTAATTTATTAGCTACTTTTAAGTAATTAAATGCCGTGCTTCTACCAAAAGGGAGCATACTATTTATATATTCCTCAAAAGATTGACATCCCAACCCCAAAAAGAGCTTGTCGTCTTTTATTTTCTTTAATGCCATTGCAGTAATTAACGAACCAGCTAATATTTGCTGATGCACATAACCAGCAGTTCTTTGAGTTTCGGGAGATACAGTTACAAATTTTTCCAACTCTAAATCGTAAACATTGCGTGTTAGTTCTAAATCCTTATCCATTTTTAGTAATCCTATATTTATTAATAGCTTCCTTTTGTAAACTTTTAAGTGTTTCATGTTCGTGAAACGGAGAGTTAAGCAGAGCAACTATTTTCAATTTTCTTTCCGCTCTATCTCCACTATTTTTAGAAATAGCAATTTGCAGTAAAATATATTGCTTAATTTTTGTTGCAAAACTGTAATCATCGTCCAAAATATTTTTAATCTCATTCATAACAGATGTAGTTGTAATTTCAGTCATACCTCTATCCCCTTAAAAATTGCTTGTCTTGAAACACCAAATCTATTAGCAGTTGCCTGTCCGCCTTCCCATGCAAAACAAAAACCACGAACTGCATTTTCTACATCTTTATCTCTAAGATCATAATTAACAGAAAACTTCACATTCTTATCCATTTCAATCCTTTTCACAATCCTTGTTACCTGCCGTCTGCTGCAACCCAGCCTATTGGCAATTTCTGTTTTAGTAAAACCAGTTTTCGCCATCTGAAACACTTTTTCACGGTCTATCATTAGTTAAACTCCATTTCAAACTGACCACTAGCTTTTTTTGCCGAGTATTTATCAATAGCAACCGTTTTTCTTAAAACATCTTTCAAAGCATCATCACAATTCAAATAGTTTATTCTCGATGGCTTCTCTAAAAACTCTGTTAATGCTTTTATTGCACCAACTGTAATTAGCTGGTAATCAGAAATCATTTTTGATTCATCATTTTTAGGCAACGAAGTAACACGAGGCACCTTTACAGAAATTCTACCTCTACGAGCTTCTAAAAAATCTAATATTGCATTGTTGTTAGAAACATTTAATACCGATAGCAATCGTCTTAATGGCAAATCTGCAAAACCTACCGAATCTTCCGTTTGGTTCCACCTATAAATTGAATTTACAGACATTCCCAATTCCACCGAAAAATCCTCTGCACTCTTTTTTTTGAAATCAAACGTTTCCCTAATAGCTTCGTATAAAGTTCTTGGTGCTGCCATTTAAGTATTTCCCTATTTTTAATTAGTTCAAATAAGTTGATTAAAAAAAACTTCATTTATTTTAATAGACATTCACTTGTATTAATTTTATATTCCCAATGTGAATCGGCTATCACATTAACATTTTCTAACATTATTGAATTACTATTTCTCATTATGCAGCTTTGCTAAATTTGAATGTAAAAGAAGCTATATCAACCTCTATTAAGGATATTATACGCTTCCTTATTTCCGTAGCCTTTCTTTTACCCGAAAATATCATTGAGATATACTGAGGCGTAACAGATAACGCTTCAGCAAGTTTAGATTGATTTATATTTACTATACCGTATGTTTCTTTAATGGATGACATAATTTGTAAGCCGTTTTATTAAAAAATGTGTTACAGAATTTTAACAAAAATACTAACTTAGGCATACATAAGTAATTTGTCAAGTGTTAATTATGGAAACATAAGTGATTTTTTGGGAAAATTTGTTTTTAGCCTTTTTTAAGCACAAATAATTAAAAAAAATTTAATAAATAGAGTTTATTTTAGATGATTTCGGATAATGAGAAAAATGCCAAGGGAATTGCTGGAAGGCTTAAGAAGTGGGGGAATGATAATTATTCTTCTATTGATGATTTTGCTAATGCAATTGGAACTACAAAAGGCACATTATATTCATCATACCTTAATGGTAAGCACATGCCAGGATCACCAATGTTAATTAAATTAGCAAAACATGGATGTAACTTAAATTGGTTACTTGCTACAAACGAGGATGAAACAACAGAATGGGCAGTAAATGAACCCAAAGCAGAGTATAACAGCCTAGAGGCACAAAACAAAAAACTAAAAAAAGAAACAGAAGAGTTAAAACAAAAATTAAAAATAGCAAAAGAAACAATTAATAAATTATTAGAGCAATAATGGGTTAGCAACAAAATTACTCACAAGAGTTTAAAGTTAAGTCAAAAATAGTATAAAAAGTCATTCATTACAAAATGTCCCAAAACTATTGTAATATAACACCTTATCTCTTGCAGTTTAGTTACTTGTTTGTTTAACCCCCTATATCTTTATCGAGTTTAAATATTTTGTATCCGCTCGAATTGTAACCAGCATATACAATATTTCCTGTGCTATCAACGGT
>Ga0256831_1000137_pt1 | contig 38176 bp, 33 predicted proteins | sample 132544metaG_FD_189087 | JGI IMG/M metagenome (GOLD analysis project Ga0256831, IMG submission 189087) | Hydrothermal vent microbial communities from Lau Basin, Pacific Ocean - 132-544 | ecosystem: Environmental > Aquatic > Marine > Hydrothermal vents | place: Pacific Ocean: Lau Basin | collected...
ACCGTCAACATTCCAGAAATGGCAAATGTTGGCGGTTATTTAATTAAAGACGGTTGAATAAAAAATATCATCATGAACATTAGCAAAGAAAATATCGACGATGTAAATGCGGTAATTAAAGTGCTTATCGAAAAATCTGACTACGAAAAAGAGGTAGCAGGAAAACTTAAAGAGTATCGTCAACAAGCCTCTATTCCGGGGTTCAGACCTGGAAAAGCTCCGGCAGGACTTATTAAAAAACGCTATGGAACAGCCGTTTTAGTTGATGAAGTGAATAAAATTCTTTCAAAAAAATTATCACAATATCTTGTTGAAGAAAAACTGAATATTTTGGGAGAACCTCTTCCGAACGAAGAACAACAAAAAGCGATTGACTGGGAAAAAGATGATAATTTCGAGTTTGTTTTCGATATTGCTCTGGCTCCCGAAATTAACGTTTCGCTCGATAAAAGAAGCAAATACAATTATTACAAAATAGCTGTTTCCGACGAAATGATTGACAAGCAGGTTGAGAACGCTGCCATGCAACTGGGGCAAAATGTTCCGACTGATGTTGCCGTTGAAAACAGCACCGTTCGCGGAAATTTTGTACAGCTCGATGCCGAAGGAAATGAAGTTGAAAACGGAATTAAACCCGAGAATGTAGCTGTTGCCGTTGATATGATTAAAGACGAAGAGATTAAAAAATCGTTTATTGGTTGTAAAAAAGACGACATCATTATTTTCGACCCCGTAAAAGCGTTCGAAAACAGAGTTGAGATTAGCCATATGTTAAATATTTCGAAAGAAGAAGCCGAAGTATTAAACAGCGAATTTAGGTTTACTGTTACCGAAATCCTTCAATTCGAAAAAGCAGAATTGAACGAAGAGCTTTTCAAAAAACTGTATGGCGAAGAGACCGACATAAAAACAATGGACGATTTCAGAGCAAAAGTAAAAGATGAAATTGCTGCCGGATTGGTACAATCATCTGACTACAAATTTGCTATCGATGCCCGCGATACTCTGGTTGAAAAAAGTAAGATGAAATTACCCGAAGCATTTCTGAAACGTTGGTTAATTGCAGTAAACAAAGAGTTAACCGTTGAGCAGGTTGAAAGCGAATTCGATGCTTTTATTAAAGACCTCGAATGGCAACTTATTAAAGATAAAATTGGAGAAGAAAACGATATAAAAGTTACTCCGGAAGAGGCCAACGATTTTGCAAAACAGATGGCCCGGGCACAATACAACCAATACGGAATTTACGATATTCCCGACGAACAACTCGAATCGTTTGCTAAAATGCTGATAGAGAAACCGGAAGACAAAGAACGTATTTACAAGAAGCTTTTCGAAGATAAAGTAGTTTCTGTTGTAAAAGAGAAAGTGTCTATTCAGGAAAAAGAGATAAGTCAGAAAGAGTTCGACGAAATGATGAAGTAAACTCTTTCGAAAAGAAATATTTTGCTGAAAGAATCAGCAAGCAACTTTTTTGTAACTTTGTAATTCGTTTTTTAACGAAATTTGCAAAGTTACTTTTTTTTAAAGTCAAAAAGTTATTACAATGGAGAACAACAACGAATTTAGTAAATATGCAGTTAAGCACGCAGGCATCAGTAGTATAACAATGGACCGGTATACATCGGTTTACGGAAACTATATTTCGCCAACCATTATTGAAGAACGCCAGTTGAACGTAGCTTCTATGGATGTTTTTTCGCGATTAATGATGGACCGGATTATTTTTCTCGGTGTACCAATCGACGACACCGTTGCCAATATTATTCAGGCACAGTTACTTTTCCTGGAATCGACCGACCCCACAAAAGAGATTCAAATCTATTTTAATTCTCCGGGAGGCTCGGTGCATGCAGGATTGGGAATATACGACACCATGCAATATATAACTGCCGATGTAGCAACAATTTGCACCGGAATGGCCGCATCAATGGCCGCAGTACTTTTAACCGCCGGAACAAAGGGAAAACGTTCGGCACTGAGACACTCGAGAGTAATGATTCATCAACCGATGGGTGGCGCTCAGGGACAAGCATCTGATATTGAAATAACAGCCCGCGAGATTAAAAAAATTAAAGACGAACTTTACGCAATTATTGCTGATCACTCGGGGCAACCAATCGAACAAATTGAAAAAGATTCGGATCGCGACTACTGGATGACCTCGGAAGAGGCAGTAAAATATGGAATGATTGATGAAATATTAGTTCGTAATAAAAAGTAATGGCAAAAAAGATTAACACCGATAAATGTTCGTTTTGCGGGCGCGAGAGAAAAGAGGTTGACCTCTTAATTGCCGGAATTAGCGGGCACATCTGCGACCGGTGTGCCGAGCAGGCTCACTCTATTATTCTCGAAGAGATAAAAAAAGAGAGCTCGTTCGACCTCAATTCGGTTAAACTTTTAAAACCCCGCGAAATAAAAGAATTTGTCGATCAATATGTTATCGGACAAGATAAGGCGAAAAGAGTTTTAGCCGTTTCGGTTTACAACCACTACAAACGACTTACTCAACGTATCGACGACGACGAAACCGAAATAGAAAAATCGAACATTATTTTGGTAGGAGAAACCGGAACCGGAAAAACATTGCTGGCACGAACAATTGCCCGTATGTTACACGTTCCGTTTACCATTGTCGATGCAACAGTACTAACCGAAGCCGGTTATGTTGGCGAAGATATAGAGAGTTTATTAACCCGGTTGTTGCAAGCTGCCGACTACGACGTGGAAGCGGCGCAACGGGGAATTGTATTTATCGACGAGATTGACAAAATTGCCCGTAAAAGCGATAACCCGTCAATTACGCGCGATGTTTCGGGCGAAGGCGTTCAACAAGGACTGCTAAAACTATTAGAGGGAGCAATTGTAAATGTTCCTCCACAGGGTGGACGAAAACATCCGGAGCAAAAACTTATTCCGGTCGATACAAAAAACATCCTCTTTATTGCAGGAGGTGCTTTCGATGGAATTGAACGGAAAATAGCAAACCGTTTAAATACAAAAGTTATTGGATACAGCGCAGCAAAAGAGGCCGACCGTATTGAACGAGAAAATCTTTTGCAATATATCTCTCCTCAGGATTTAAAATCGTTCGGACTAATTCCCGAAATTATTGGCCGGTTGCCTGTGCTTGCTTACCTCGACCCGCTTGACGAAAAAGTTTTGCGTAACATCTTAACTGAGCCTAAAAACTCAGTAATCAGACAATATAAAAAATTGTTTAAAATTGATGGAATTAATCTCGAATTCGAAGAAGATGCGCTGCAATATATAGTTGACAAAGCAATTGAATTTAAATTGGGAGCCCGAGGATTACGGTCTATTTGCGAAAGCATAATGAACGATGCAATGTTTGACGCTCCGTCCGAAAAAATAGACAGTTTATTTATCTCGAAAGAGTATGCTGAGGGGAAAATAGACAGGTCAATAATTAAGCGACTTAAAGCAAGTTAACAATATAGATACCGGATTTTGTCCGGTATTTTTTTATCATGAAAAAAACAAAACTTTATTATGAAAAAAACGATATTTCTGGCCCTGTTTTTATCTTTTAGTTTATCACTGTTTGCTCAAATAGATGTTCTGAATGAATCGAAAAGCGATTTCGATAACCGAATGCAATGGTTTACCGATGCAAAATACGGAATGTTTATCCATTTCGGGTTGTACAGCCAGTTGGCAGGCGAGTGGAAAGGGAAAAACTACGACGGTTACGCCGAATGGATAGAAGCAAATGCCGACATCCCCTCGCAGGTTTATGCCATGCTTACAGCAACTTTTAATCCCGTAAATTTCGATGCCGATTTTATTGCAAAAACCGCAAAAGAGGCCGGAATGAAATACATTGTTATAACTACAAAACACCACGAAGGCTTTTGTTTATGGGACAGCAAATACACTACTTTTGATGTTGCCAGCACACCATTTAAAGGACGCGATATTCTTGCCGAATTAAGTGCAGCATGTAAAAAATACGATTTGCATTTCGGGACATATTATAGTATTATCGACTGGCATCACCCATCGCAAGAACGTAATATAGACGGAGATGACCTTTGGGGACACTGGGGAAATATTCGAATGAAATCGGGGAAAAAGGCAGAGTATATTGCTTACATGAAAAACCAGATTAAAGAGCTGATTGAAAATTACGATACCGATATTCTCTGGTTCGACGGTGATTGGGTTTATTGGTGGGACATGGCCTCGGGCGAAGATTTATACCAGTATATTCGCAAATTAAAACCCAGTATTATTATAAACAACAGGGTTGCAAAACGTGCAATTTTCAAAAAAGATTTTGGTACTCCCGAACAGGAACATCTCTCGGATGCGGTAGAGTATGATTGGGAAGCCTGCTACACAATGAATAATTCGTGGGGATTTAAAAAGAGCGATACCGATTGGAAAGATGCTGATACAGTTTATAATAAACTGAAAGAGATTAACTCGAATGGTGGAAATTTATTGTTGAATATTGGACCAAAAGGCGATGGCTCGGTTCCCGAAGAGTCGGTAAAAATTTTATTGGAAGTTGGAAAGAAATTAAAGAAATAGAGATTTTAACGGCTCACTTCATAGGGATTTTTAGCAGTAGAGATAAAAACACAAAAATGGGTAAATTCAATAATTGGATTTACCCATTTTTATGTTTGGGTTGTTTCCGATTCAGATTTCGGCTGTTTTGGTGTGGCAAAGTTGACCAAACAGGACATATTTTTCCTATCTGTTTGAAGGTTTTAAGCAGATTTTAATTTTTTATGCTGACACTATCCCAGAAAGTGAGTAAAGTGTATTTTAATCAACTTTGGAGTTGGTGAAATTTTTAAAAGGCTAATTATGAGATGTATACACTTTGCGAATTAGTTCCCCATTTTTATCTGACTGCTGATTTTATCGTTTTTTGCCTGATGGTTCATTTTCAGCGTATAAATCATTGCTTCAACCTGGCGCAACAAATTGCGTTTGTCTTTGCTTGGCGCATAAATATAGCCAAAGGCAACTACTACCCGTTGGTTGGTTGCATCGAGTTCGGCAAGTTCGATGTAGGGACCACCCATAAAATCGTTTTGTACCCGCCACAATCCACGCATTTCTGATGCGTAATTTTTGTTGTGCTCAAAAATGTTAAATGTCTGTTTAACTCTTTTTTCGGTGGTCATATAACTCCCTTTTGTTGGCCCGGGAACATCTTTCCGTAAAACACTATCGCGGTAGTGTACTAAATAATCGACCGTAAAAATGCTGTCGGAAGCATACGGAATTGTATATAATATTATGCCTTGCGAAATTTCGGGAGTTTCGTATCTGAACCAGATAAAGTTCTTTTTTTGCTCGCTAATAACAAAGCCCGGAGGTACATGCATGGTAACCCCAAAATCTTTTTTCAGTACGTTATAAACCGATTTCTCGTAGAACTTTTTATAATTCATTGTAAATCGTTCTTTTTCGGCTGCAAGAAAGTACGATAATATTTTATTGCTGTTTTTATTAAATAGTTCAATAAATCTTTTTGGAGTTTTTGCCTTTATCTGTACTGTTGCCTGCGGATATGCCCAAACATCGTCGGTAAACGAAATGCCTTCTTTTTTTACATTCTCCGAGATACTGGTTTGAATAATGTTTCGTGTGCTCTTGAAAATACTTTTAAATGCAGCATTCGGAACATGAATTAAATCGAAAACGGGTTCGTCTTGTGGCAGACCCACATGCGACTGTGCCAGTGTTTCGCGAATTGTTTTTCCCGGCGTGCCTTCCCACAATTCATCGGAAATTACAACAACTAACTCTCCCGATTTCCCGGTAATGTTTTTATGAATGGTTTTCCCGTCGTTTTTACACGATTGTAAACTTATTACAGTGAGAACCAGTAAAAACAGAACAATGATTTGTGTGCGCATTTTATTCAAATTTAAGGTTTAATACAACTGCCTTTATCAAAAACCTTACCAGTATTGAAAATGGCATAAAAAAATCCCGATTCTGAAAAAGTTTCAGAAGCGGGATTCTTTTTTATAGGTTACCGACAATTAACTGTCAATTTTTTCAGTCTTCGAGTTGCTTTTTTCAGGTTCATCTTCTTTTGTCGCATTTTTAAACTCTTTCATTCCCTTTCCGAGGCCTTTCATAAGCTCCGGAATTTTACGTCCGCCAAAAAGTAAAAGAACAATTATAAGTATTATTATTACTTCTTGTGGTCCTACAAATCCTGCTATTATAAATAAATTCATATCAAAAAAGATAAAATTGGTTTTCTACAAAAATAGAACTTTTTTTTAAAAAGTTCCGTTAATAATTTTTATTATATCGTTTGCGTTTGCATAAAGTACCAAAGCTAACAATAAAATCATTCCGGCAATTTGTGCATACTCTAAAAATTTCTCATTTGGTTTTCTACCGGTTATCATTTCTCCCAGCAAAAACATTACATGTCCTCCATCTAATGCCGGAATAGGCAGCAGGTTCATAATGGCCAGAATAATAGAAATAAATGCAGTCATATTCCAAAACGAGTACCAGTCCCAGTTTCCCGGGAAAATATTCCCAATGGTTGCAAAACCTCCCAACGACTCGTATCCCTTTGTTTTTTTGTTAAATATTAGTTTAAACTGTTTCAGGTAATCTTTTGTTGTTTGAACGCCGCGGTTTATTCCGGCCGGTATAGAAGCAAAGAACCCATATTTTATTGTTTTGAGTTTAAAAACTTCGGGGGTGTTAAAAACCGGATAAAACCCGATTTTGCCATCTTCGCCAACGGTAACTTTTTTTGTTATTAAACTACCGTTTCGCTCGAGTTGCATCTCAATCTCTTTCCCTTTTTTTGAATTGAGATAGTGCGAGAACTCATCGTAATAGTCGAATGATTGACCATCTACTTTTTTCAGAATATCGCCTTTTGTTAACCCTGCAACATTTGCAGGCGAGTCTTTTATTACTTTACCAACACTGTGGTTGAATGGGAATCGCGGATTAATAATCGATTTACTTTTCAGTAAAAGCGCCAAATCTTCGTCGCTTATATTAATATCTACTTTTTCTCCGTTTCGCTCAACTTGTACGGTTTTTACATTGTCTAAAACAATGGTTGGAACAATTTTATTAAAGTTCTCGATATACTTATTGTCAACCGTTAAAATTTTATCTCCATTTTGAAATCCGATTTTTTCTCCGACTTCATTTACCTCAATCCCGAATTTTGCATTCTCGGTGGGCAGGTACGATTCGCCCCAGGCGTACAAAATACCGATGTAAATAACCAGTGCAGTTATAAAATTCATAATTACCCCGCCAAGCATAATCAAGAGTCGCTGCCACGTTTTCTTCGAACGAAATTCCCAGGGTTGTGGCGGTAGTTTCATTGCCTCTTTGTCCATCGACTCGTCTATCATTCCTGAGATTTTCACAAATCCTCCCAGTGGCAGCCAGCCAATTCCGTATTCGGTATCGCCTTTTTTAATTTTGAAAAGCGAAAACCAGGGATTAAAAAACAGGTAAAATTTTTCGACCCGGGTTTTAAACAGGCGGGCAAACATAAAGTGCCCAAATTCGTGCAGTACAACTAATAACGAAAGGCTTAAAAGCAGTTGTGCTGTTTTTATTAGTATCGTTTCCATTAATTTTTTCTAATCTTCTATTAACAATTTTGTTACTCTCCTTGCTTCTGCATTTGTTTCAATCAAGTCGTCTAAACTTGGTTTTTCAATAAATGCAATGTTGTTCATCGCTTTTTCGATTGTCTCCGACATTTGTAAAAAACCTATCTTTTTCTTCAGAAAAGCATCTACAACTACCTCGTTAGCAGCATTTAATATGCATGGTTTATTGCCGCCAAAATCGAGTGCTTCGTAAGCGAGTGCAAGGTTACGAAAAATTTTTGTATTTGGCGGCTCGAAACGCAACGTTGGATAATCTAAAAAATTGAACCGCTGATAGTTATTTTTTATACGATATGGAAACCCGATTGCATATTGAATGGGCAGTTTCATATCGGGCAGTCCGAGCTGTGCTTTCATCGACCCGTCTTCGAACTGAACCAGCGAGTGGACAATTGATTCGGGGTGAACAATTACATCGATTTTCGATGGAGCAAGCCCAAAAAGCCAGTGTGCTTCAATTACTTCAAATCCTTTGTTCATAAGCGTTGCCGAGTCGATGGTTATTTTGTTTCCCATTTCCCAGTTGGGATGTGCTAACGCATCGTTAACCGTTACGTTCCGAAGTTCATTTTCTGTTTTTCCACGAAAGGGGCCTCCCGAGCAGGTGATGTAAATTTTTTCAACAGGGTTCATAAACTCGCCTGCCAAACATTGAAAAATTGCCGAATGTTCCGAGTCGACCGGAAGAATTTCAACTTTTTTCTCGTGTGCTATTTTTGTTATTATTTCGCCGGCAACCACCAACGTTTCTTTATTGGCAAGTGCAATGTTTTTGCCTGCTTTTATTGCGTGATATGTGGGAATGAGACCTGAATAGCCCACCATAGCTGTCAGTACCAAATCAACACTCTCCATTTGCACTACCTGGTTAATGGCATCGGCGCCGGCATAAACTTTAACGGGCTCGTTGGAAAGTGCATCGGCAACCTGTTTGTATTTTTGTTTGTTAGCAATTACAACGGCGTTTGGCTGAACCTTTTTTGCCTGCTCGATTAATAAATTTACATTGTTGTTTGCGGTTAAAACCTCAACCTCAAATTTGTCGGGGTTGTGCGAAATAACGTCGAGCGACTGTGTGCCAATGGACCCCGTTGATCCTAAAATAGCTATTCTTTTTTTCATAAAACTAAAAATCGATATACTGTTGAGGATTTAATGCCGTGCCGTTATACCAGAGTTCGAAATGCAGGTGTGGCCCGGTAGATAATTTGCCTGTGTTGCCAATTATTGCAATGGCTTCGCCGGCTTTAACTTTGTCGCCGGTATTTTTCAGCAGCTCGGCATTGTGTTTATAAACCGAAATTAAATTGTTACGGTGTTGAATATAAATTACATAACCGGTTTCCATTGTCCACCCCGAGAAAATTACCGTACCTTCCAAAACCGCCGAAATTACGGTGTTTGGTTTGCTTACCAAATCGACACCAAAATGGTTTGAGCTTGAATTAAACTTGTTGGAAACAACTCCTTTAACCGGCACAAAGAAATGAATCTGATTCAGCCCTTCTGTTTTATCTTCTTCGGGTTTTATGGAAAGACTCAGCTGCTCGGCCAATAACTTATCCTGAAATACAGAGTCGTGATTGTATTTTTTCAGGGTAACATCGTTCGATTTTATTGCGGTATTTAAATTCGAATTATCTTCAGGAACTTCCCCCTCAACAATGGCTTTAATTCCCTTAAAAAATGCATCTCTTTTGGCCAATTCATTTTCGAGCGAATCAACTTTCAGGGCATTTTCAATAAGCATTTGCCGGTATTCGGCTTTTGGATAACCCGGAATGTATTCGCGTAATCCGGTGGTTGCAATTAACAAAATAACCAGTATTACTATAATTGCCGACAATAAACTTGTTACGGTAAATACTTTTAACCGCGACAATTTCATACTCCAAACCGATTGGAAAGTTGTGTCGTTATAAATAATTAACCGGTATTTATCTTTTAGCTTACCAAAAAGCTTTTTTCTCTTTTTTTCTTCCACACCTTGCTTTTAAGGCTGCAAATTTAGTAAGAATTGATAAACAACACATTATTTATTTCTTTTTAACGCTTTTTAAAAGGGGTGCTAAAAGCTAACGAGAACTATTAATACTAAAATTCATTATGAAAGTCATAAATAATAATCGATTGAAAAGTTATATTTGTGCTTCATTAAAAAGAAAATAACTATGAAAAAATTTAATCTATTGCTGCTGCTTTTTGTATTTATTTACGGGTCGGCAGTTGCCGACGAGGGAATGTGGCTCCCCTCATTAATTCAGAAATTGAATATTGCCACAATGCAAAAAATGGGTTGCGAATTAAGTGCCGACGACATTTACAGCATAAACCATTCGAGCATTAAAGACGCAGTGGTAGCACTCGACCACGGTTCGTGTACTGCCGAACTTATTTCTAAAGACGGGTTATTATTAACCAATCATCATTGTGGTTTTGGCGAGATTCAAAGCCACTCGAGTGTTGAACACGACTATTTGCGCGATGGGTTTTGGGCAATGTCGAAAGATGAGGAGTTGCCAAACCCACGAAAAACAGTGTCGTTCTTGATTAGTATTGAGGATGTTACTGCAAAAGTTTTAGCCGAAGTTACCGATAAAATGAGCGAGGAGGAACGGGCAAAAGCTGTTCGGAAAGTCTCGTCGGAATTGGAGAAAGAAGCAAAAGGCGACACCCATTACGAAACGTATGTTCGTAGTTTTTTCAACTCGAATAAATATTTTCTTTTTGTTGTTGAAACGTTTAAAGATATTCGTTTGGTTGGAGCACCGCCACAAGCATTAGGAAAATTTGGCGGCGATACCGATAACTGGATGTGGCCCAGGCATACCAACGATTTTTCGATGTTCCGTGTTTATTGTGGTCCCGACGGAAAACCGGCAACATACTCGAAAGACAATGTTCCTTATCACCCAAAACATTTCTTGCCCATTTCGTTGAAAGGTGTTGAAGAGGGCGATTTTGCAATGATAATGGGATATCCGGGAAGTACAGACCGTTATGAAACTTCATTTGGAGTAAAAAATACAATGGAAGTTACCAATACAATTCGTATTGAAGTTCGCGAACAGCTGTTGAAAATTTGGGGCGATTATATGAAAACAAGCCAGAAAGCTCGTATTCAGTATGCATCGAAATATGCACGCAGCTCGAATTATTACAAATACAGCATTGGTCAGAATAAAGGATTGAAAAGATTAAAAGTTGTTGAAAAGAAACAGAACATAGAAAAGAACTTTACCGACTGGGTAAATGCTGACAATGCAAGAAAAGAGAAATATGGGAATGCATTAAAATATATTGAAGACTCGTATAAAGATCCGAGAAACGATAGAGCAATAACATACCTTTCGGAAGCGATGTTGCGCGGGCCTGAAGTTTTTATGTTTGCATATCGCGCCACCGGTTTGGCAGAGTTACTAAAAGAGAAAAACCCGGATAAAGAGAAAATTGCAAAAACTGCTGAACGAATTAAAAAGAGTCTCGATGGCTTTTATAAAGATTATAATGCCGCCACCGACCAAAAAGTGGTTGGAAAATTATTGAAAATTTATGCCGATGAAAATGCGGCTACTTATTATCCCGAATTCTTTAAAACAGTAAATAAAAAATACAAAGGAGATTTCGATAAATATGCCGAAAAACTGTTTCAAAAATCGATGTTTGTCGATAAAGATAAATTTACTGCATTTTTAAACAAACCGTCGTTAAAGGCACTAAAAAAAGATATGGCATTTGTTGCTGCAAGCGATATTGTAACAAAATACCGTGAAATTAGAGCTATGCTTGGCGAGGGCGAAAAAGACCTGGCCAAAGGCCGCCGCCTGTTTCTCGCGGGTCTAATGGAGATGGATAAAGACAAAATGTTTTATCCGGATGCCAACTCAACTATGCGTTTAACTTACGGAAAAGTTTTAGACTACATACCACGCGACGGTGTTAAGTATAACTACTTTACAACGGTTAACGGTTACCTCGAGAAAGAGATTCCCGGTGATGCCGAATTCGATGTTCCGGCAAGAATGAAAGAACTTCTTGTGGCAAAAGACTACGGACAGTATGCCGATAAGGACGGCTCGTTGCACGCTTGTTTTATTACCAACAACGATATTACAGGAGGTAATTCGGGCAGCCCGGTAATGAATGGCAAAGGAGAATTAATCGGGATAGCTTTCGATGGAAACTGGGAAGCAATGAGTGGAGATATTGCTTTCGAACCCGAATTGCAACGTTGTATTAATGTCGATATTCGTTTTGTGCTTTGGATGATAGATACTTATGCGGGTGCTACAAACCTTATCGACGAGATGGATATCAGAAAATAATGGTTTTATTCTGAAAAAATTTAAAGTAACCTCGTCAAAGTGTTGGCGGGGTTACTTATTTTAATTCTTGTTTTATGCTTGCAACTTATTCCTAACAAATGACACGACCAAAAATTACAATTTATACCGATGGAGCAGCCCGCGGAAATCCGGGGCCGGGAGGATACGGAATTGTTATGCTTTCGGGTGAGCACCGGAAAGAAATTTCGCAAGGATACCGGCACACAACAAATAACCGAATGGAATTGTTGGCCGTAATTGTTGCTCTCGAATCATTAAAAATTGAAGGTTCGGAAGTTACCATTTATACCGACTCGAAATATGTTGCCGATTCGGTAACAAAAGGGTGGGTTTTTAACTGGGTGAAAAAACGTTTTAAAGGCAAAAAAAATGCCGACCTGTGGATGCGTTTCCTCGAAATTTACAAAAAACATATCGTAAAATTTGTTTGGGTTAAAGGGCATGCAAACAATCCGTTAAACGAACGTTGCGACGAACTTGCCGTTGAAGCTTCTTTCGAGCCAAACTTGCCCGAAGACACAGGATACAAGCCTGAATAGCCGTAATTGCAATCACAAAAAAGAGGGAATTAGTTTATCTCCCAATACAATGTACTCCCTTTTAATTGCAGATAATCGAAATCGTACCTGTCGTAAATAAAGTTGATTGGGAAGAGTTGCAGGTAATTAACATTTTGCCCGTTTAACATGGCCGGTTTCCATTCTCCTTTTAATGTTTCAAATGCATTTATTGCTACTTCATCAACACTTTCGGCAAAGCCTTTTACAACTCTTACCCCCGATATTGTGCCATCGGTACGAACAACAAAGCCAACCACTATTTTCCCGTTTACATTGTCGCCACTTATTCCGGCCTTTTTAAATGCCTGAACAATATGTTGGTTTAAAATTTCTGTTCCGGGTTTAAAAAGGGGCACACTATCAACCGAATAGAAAATATTATCGGCATCTTTCTCTCCCGTTGGCAACCAGTTTTTATTCGAAATAAGTTCGTTGTTTTTATATTGCGAAACCGATTTTATCCGGCCGTTTTTATAAAAGTCGGTTATTTGCCCATCGAAAATTAGTGGAACTTTTGATGTGGAGAAACCGGTTCTTTTAATTCGCTCCTTTAACCAGTCGGTAAATTTCCACGTTCCGTTTTCCATTTTTTCAAAATGTCGCATAATTCGTCCCGAGAATTCGTCGCCTCTTATTTTTATCTTTGATATAGTATCCGACAAAACCGTTATTTTCTCGGAGAAAAGAAAATGCCACCCATCGTCATCCAATTTTGAAGTGATAACGGTAATTTTTTTGAAGATTCCGCGCTTTACCTTTTTTTTAATTACTGCTGTTTCATAATTACAGGTTTTACCATTTACACCAAAATAAAATGTGGTGTCGATTTGGCTAAACAGGAGGGTTGGGAAAAGAATAAGAAAAGTAGTTAAAAACGTTTTCATAGGTAACTATTTTATGAATCAGATATCTAATTTTAGTTGCTCGTTAAGCAATCTGAATGTCATTCGGTGGTATTTTGTTACACCGTATTTTTTTATTCCTTCGCGGTGTTTTTTTGTTGGGTAGCCCTTGTTTTTATCCCAATCGTAATATGGAAATTCGTTATGAATTTGTTCCATAAAATCGTCGCGATAGGTTTTTGCCAAAACCGATGCAGCAGCAATAGAGAGGAAACGTCCGTCGCCTTTAATCATACAGGTAAACGGAATATCGGTTTGCGGCCGAAAGCGATTCCCGTCGATGAGCAGATGTTCCGGTTTTATTTTGAGCTTTTTTACAGCGCGGTTCATAGCCGTAAACGATGCATTTAAAATATTTATTTTATCAATTTCTTCGTTTGTAACTGCTTCTACAGCCCACGCAAGTGCTTCTTTTTCAATAATTGGGCGAAGTTTGTAGCGCTGTCTCTCGGTCAGTTTTTTCGAGTCGTTTAATAGGTCGTTTTTAAAGTCGGGAGGTAAAATAACTGCTGCCGCATAAACCGGCCCCGCCAAACATCCGCGTCCGGCCTCGTCGCAACCGGCCTCAATGGTGTCTTTTTTATGAAAAGGAAGTAGTTGTGTTTTTTTCATAAACCGTTATTCTTATTTTTCAACACACATTTTTTAATTTTATGCCGATTCTCTTTTCAAAACTTGAAAAATATTCCATTTATTATACAACGTATTGAATAAGGAAAAGAACCAATTTATTGCAAAGCTCTTTCAATACTCAACCACAGCAGCCGGGCAGTTTCGTCCCAGCTAAATTTATCTTTCTGAATATATCCTTTTGCTATTAAGTCGTTTTGTAAATCTGTATTGCCAGCCAATTTCAGCATTGCATTGGTTATCTGGTCTATTTTTAGCGGGTCGGCATATAAAACGGCATTTCCGCCAACTTCGGGAATTGAAGTAGTATTTGAACAGATAACCGGAATTCCTGCGCTCATCGCTTCAACAATTGGTATTCCGAAACCTTCGAAAAAAGGCACAAAAGTGAGTGCTGTTGCCGCCCCGAAAATATCGTGCAGGTCGGCCGAAGAAACGCGCCCGGTAAATACCACATCGTTTTTAAAGCGCATATTGTCGTAAACGTTGAAAATATCGCCGGTTTTGTGCATCTGCCCGCCCACAATTACCAGTTTCATTGTGTTGTCGACTACTGTTTTAAAGGCATCGAAAGCTCTTAAAAGTCCACTTATATTTTTACGTGGATGCAACGCTCCAACAAACAGAAAATACTCGGAGCCACCGGTGTATTTCGTTCTTACTTCAATTTTATTTTCATTCGAAATAGGTTCAAAAATCTGATTTATTCCGTCGTAAACTACATCAATTTTGTCGTAATCTACCTTAAACGAACGAGTAATATCCTCTTTCGAATAGAACGAAACCGTTGCAATTCGTTTGGCAATTCTTGCAAATTTCGGGAAATACTTGTTGTAGTATTTTGCCTTTAACCACGGTAAATCTTTTGGCCGGTGAACAAAGTTAATATCGTGTATTACTGCAAGTTGTGGTACTTTTGTGCGAAGCGATAAATAACCGTCGGGAGAGAGAAACAGGTCGGCATTGTATTTTTTTAATACCCGTGGAATTTGGTAGTCGAACCACAAATACCACAAAACAGGGTGGCGGGTGGGTGGCCCAATTACAACCGGAGTAATGTTGTCGGAAAAAATATAACTTTTGTCGTATGGCCGGTCGAAGATAAAAATAAACCGATGCTCGGGATGGTTAATGGTAATCCGTTTCAATGTTTCTAATGTAAACCAACCAATTCCTTCGAGTTTGCCTTTTAATAATAACCGGGTATTTACCGCTATAATCATAAAGTTTACTGTTCAATTTGTGGTAAATGTACAAAGTCTGAGCAAATATTTGCTACTTTTATCCGGTCAAATTAAACGAGTAACTTTTCAATATTTTAATTTTGAAACGCAAATTTGTAACCAATCTTATATTATTACTTTCGCTAAATCTGTTAATCAAACCGTTTTGGATTTTCGGAATAGACCGGCCCGTACAAAATCTTGTGGGCGACCAGAGTTACGGAATGTATTTTGCGCTTTTTAATTTCTCAATGATTTTAAATATTTTTCTCGATGTTGGAATAACAAATTTCAATAACCGGAATATTGCACAACACAATTTTTTACTTCGTAAACACCTTTCGAATATTGTTGGTCTGAAATTTATACTCGCCGGTGTTTATGCCCTCTTTAGCCTTTCTATTGCTGCAATTATTGGGTACGATAAAGTCCAGTTTCATCTGCTTTTCTTCTTGATATTCAATCAGTTTTTAATTTCGTTTACTCTCTATTTGCGGTCCAATATCAGCGGGTTGCACCTCTTCCGCACCGACAGTCTTATTTCGGTTCTCGACCGCAGTTTAATGATTGCTATTTGTAGTATTCTGCTTTTTACCGAAATATTAAATCAACCGTTTACCATCGAAATGTTTGTTTATGTGCAAACCGTGGCGTATTTGGCAACTGCGCTTATTACGTTTATGGTGGTATTGAAAAAATCGGGAAGAATAAAAATTCGTTTCAATCTGAAATTTTTTGTTGTGTTTTTGCGGAAATCGTATCCGTATGCACTGCTTATTTTGTTAATGTCGTTTTACAATCGGATTGATTCGGTAATGCTCGAACGTTTATTACCCAATCCGTTGGGAAAAGAACAGGCCGGAATTTATGCACAGTCGTTCCGGTTGTTAGATGCTGTTTCAATGTTCGGGGTGCTTTTTGCCGGGTTGTTGCTACCCATTTTTGCCAAAATGATAAAACAGAAAGAACCGGTGGGGCAAATGGTACAGCTTTCGTACACGCTAATTATTGTTCCGGCCATTATTATTGCCATCTCAAGTGTTTACTATCATAGCCAAATTATGAATCTTTTGTACACATCGAGCACCGAAGAGTCGTCGGGAATTCTTGGCGTTTTAATGATTGGTTTTACTGGAATTGCAACCACCTACATTTTCGGGTCGCTGCTAACAGCAAACGGCAGTATGAAACACCTTAATATAATGGCATTTACGGCAATGATTTTAAACATTGTTTTAAATTTTATTTTAATACCCCGTTTTCACGCTTTTGGCTCGGCGTATGCGAGTTTAATTACGCAGCTTTTTGCCGGTGTTACACAAATAATTCTGGTCTACTTTATTTTTAAGTTGAAATTTAATCCCGGTTTTATATTCAGGTTATTGCTTTTTGTTGGCGTTGTTGCCGTTTTAGGAACGGTTTCTAAAAATATCGACAATTGGTTGACAGGGTACCTGGTAATGATTTTTGCTTCGGTTTTCTTTGCTATTTTACTGAAATTGTTCAATATAAAAGATTTGTATCATATCATTCGTTAGGCACAGGCACGAGGAATGAAACAGAATGATACATTTGCTACAAGAAAACAGATAAATGAAAAGCCCACGCACAAATAGCCCATTTGTTTTTTTTGCCGACACACTGGCACACCCTAAAAAACACAAAAGAGAGCTATTTTTTAATCAACGCTCGGACAGAATTAAAAAAAGAAAAAGTAATTTTAAAAACTAAATAAAAGGACAAAAATAATAGATGAAGAACTTTAAAGAAAAGTCAGATAAAATATGGGAAGTTGCAAATCTTCTCAGAGGCGATTACAAAAGAGCAGATTATGGAAAAGTAATTTTGCCAATGACAGTGCTAAGGCGTTTGGATTGTGTATTAAAACCCACCAAACAAGCCGTACTTGATTACTTGCCAACAGTTGAAAAATTAAAAGAAAGTGCAAAAGACATTGCTTTGAACAAAAAAGCAGGGTTTAACTTTCATAACCGAAGTCAATTTGACTTTGATAAATTAATTGCCGACCCAAATAATATTGCAGTAAATCTTAGAAACTTTATTAACGGATTTTCTACAAGTGCAAGGGAGATAATTGAATATTTCAACTTTGACGACCAAATAGACCGTATGGACGACCCCAAAGCTGATATTCTTTTTCGTGTTGTAAAAGCATTTCAGGAAATAGACTTATCAGACGATGACCCAATGGTTATGGGGTACATTTTTGAAGACCTGATTAGACGATTCTCTGAACAGTCCAACGAAACAGCAGGAGAACACTTTACACCACGAGAAGTAATTCGTTTGATGGTTAATGTGCTTTTTAACGAAGACAGCGATACCCTGACCAAAGAGGGAATTGTAAAAACAATGTACGACCCTGCTTGCGGAACCGGTGGAATGCTTTCGGTTGCAGAGCAGTACTTGAACGAACTAAACACAAAAGCAGAACTTAAAGTTTTCGGACAGGAAATAAATCCTGAATCGTATGCAATTTGTAAATCGGATATGCTGATTAAAGGGCAAAATCCTTCCAATGTAAAATTTGGAAATACCTTTACGGTTGACGGATTGGAAGATGAAAAATTTGATTATATGCTTTCAAATCCGCCTTTTGGAGTGGACTGGAAAAAAGCACAAAAAATAATAAAAGCCGAACACGAAAACAAAGGAATGCGTGGGCGTTTTGGTGCAGGACTACCACGAATTAACGATGGTTCGCTACTCTTTTTGCAACATATGATTTCTAAAATGAAACCGGACGGAACACGAATAGGAATTGTATTTAATGGTTCGCCTCTTTTTTCAGGTGCTGCCGGTAGCGGAGAAAGCGAAATTAGAAAATGGATTATTGAAAATGATTGGTTGGAAACCATTATTGCTCTACCCGACCAACTATTTTACAACACCGGTATTTCAACATACATCTGGATTATTACCAACAACAAAAGTGCTGAACGTAAAGGGAAAGTACAGCTTATAAATGCCACAGGTGCAAAAGATGAAGAACTTGTGAGCGAAGGTAAGCTCGATAGTAACCGTTTTTGGCGGAAAATGGATAAAAGTTTGGGGAACAAACGGAAAAAGATTGTTGAAAACGGAACAGAAAACGGAATTGGTTTTATAACGCAATTGTATGGCAACTTTGAAGAAAATGAATTTTCAAAAATAGTACCTAATGAATATTTTGCTTACTGGCGTGTAACCGTAGAACAACCTTTAAAAGATGAAAACGGTGAAATTGTAAAAACCAAAGGCAAGCCCAAAGCAGATACAAGCTTACGAGATTATGAAAATATCCCATTCCTTAAAAAAGATGAAGAAGGAAACCTTGTACCGCAAACTATTGAAGAATATTTTGAGCGCGAAGTTAAACCACATTTGTCTGGTGCCTGGATTGATGAAAAGAAAACCAAGATTGGCTACGAAATAAACTTTACCAAATATTTCTACGAGTTTAAGCCCTTGCGTTCTCTGGAAGAGATAAAAGCCGATATTTTGGCATTGGAAAAAATGTCAGAATTGGGATTAACCCGATTGTTTGATTAAAGGATTACATTATGAGTGAAGAAATAAAAGATGATTTGACCTATAAAATAATAGGTTGTGCAATGAAAGTTCATAGCACACTTGGTAATGGTTTTCAGAAAGTAATTTATCAACGGGCATTGGCTATTGAAATGCGAAAACAGGGGATTGAATTTGAACGGGAACTGGAAATGCCTTTGTTTTACGAAGGTTACTCAATAGGAAGCAGGAGAGTTGACTTTTTAGTGGAAAACAAAGTAATGGTTGAGTTAAAAGCATTGGTTAAATTAGAAGATGTGCATTTGGCACAAGGTTTAAACTACTTGGTTGCCTACAAAGTAGATTTAGGTCTGTTGTTAAATTTTGGTGCACAAAGCCTTGAAATAAAACGATTAAGACACCCGAAAAACAAACAAAACCCTGCAAAACAAATCCAAAAATCAAATCATCCGAAAAATCCAAATTCTGACAAATGAGATACGAAAAATATAAAGATTCGGGCATTGAGTGGATTGGGGAAATCCCTGAGCATTGGGACGTAAAAAGATTAGCTTATGTTATTTCAGATAAATTACAATATGGTGCTAATGAAGTAGCTATTGAAGAAAATATAGAACATCCGAGATACATAAGAATAACCGATTTTGGAGCAGATGGAAAACTTAAAAAAGACACTTTTAAGTCATTACCTCCTGAAAAAGCTAGTGATTTCATTTTAAATGATGGTGATGTATTATTTGCACGAAGCGGAGCAACTGTGGGTAAAACATTTCAATTTAAAGATTATAATGGGAAAGCCTGCTTTGCAGGATATTTAATAAAGGCATCACCAAATCCAAGACAAATAATTTCGGATTTTTTATACCTGTTTACAAAATCAGGCTTATATGAAAATTGGAAAAATAGTATATTCAATCAGGCAACTATTCAAAATATAGGTGCTGATAAATATGCTTTTTTGTCTTTGCCAAAACCTTCAATCATAGAACAAACAGCCATAGCCAACTATCTCGACCGCAAAACAGCCGAGATTGACGAACTCATTGCCGACAAAAAACGCCTGCTCGAACTCTACGAAGAAGAAAAAACTGCCATCATCAACCAAGCAGTAACTTGCGGTATAGACGAAAAAGGTCAATTAAGGCAAAAGCCACAATGCCTGCCAGCCTCTGGCTGGAAAGATAGCGGTATTGAATGGTTAGGGGAAATTCCGGAGCATTGGGAGGTGAAAAGAATTAGACACGTTGCTCAGATATTCGGGAGAATTGGATATAGAGGATATAAAACAACTGATTTAGTCCCAAAAGGAGAAGGAGCAATAACAATTAGTCCATCAAATATGAAATCATATCATATGGAATTTGAAAACTGCACTTATTTGTCTTGGAAAAAATATGAAGAATCACCTGAAATTATGATTCATAATGATGACATTCTTTTTGTTAAAACTGGTTCAACTTATGGAAAAGTATCCTTTGTCAAAAACCTGCCTGAAAAAGCAACAATAAACCCACAAATCATTGTTCTAAAACAAATTTCTTGCAATAATAAGTTTTTGTGGTATGTGTTAAAATCTACAAATATTATTTATCAAGTAGAAAGAACAGTTGTTGGAGGTACGATTCCTACTATTTCACAAGCCAAAATTAATAACTATGAATTTCCAATACCTTCTAATGAAGAGCAAGCAGTAATTGTTTCATTTATTGATAATGAAAGAAATAGAGTTGATAAAGCAATAAATAAAGCAAAAAAACTAATTGACTTATTAACCGAATACCGCACCGCTTTAATCAGCGAAGTGGTAACGGGAAAGGTTAAAGTTATATAAATGCAATATTTTTTGCTTTTATATGTTTTTATTCTGTATATTTGAAAACTTTTTACAAAAACAGGACTTAAAATGATATTAGAGATACGTTTAAGTAATTTTTACTCAATTAAAGATGAAGTGGTTCTTGATATGCGTGCAGCAAATATTAAGAGTAAAAACGCCAAAGCACTTTCCGATAATGTTTTTTCGTTTGACGATACCGAAATACTAAAAACGGTAACTATTTACGGGGCAAATGCCTCAGGGAAAAGCAATATTATAAAAGCCATTCGCTTTTGTAGTATGATGATTCTGCATTCAGCAAATTACAATGAAAATACAATTTTTCCGTATCGTAAATTCAAATTTGCCAATTTCGAAAAAAAGCCCAGCACTTTTTTTATCAATTTTGTGGTTGATGGTATAGAATATGAGTATGGCTTTTCTTTAATGCAGGATAAAATTCTTACAGAAACTTTAAATTACTATCCCAAAGGAAGAATTAAGAAGATATTTGCACGAGACGAAAAGGCAGGCAAAACAAAAAAGGAAAAATACAGTTTCGGGTCGGAAATAAAACGCCCCTTAGATGTTGCAGCAAATACTTCTGCTAAAACTCTGTACCTGTCGCGTGCCAGCCAAATGGACAGAGATATTGCCAAAGAACTGTTTATGTATTTTAATAGCACTTTTATTTTGGCATATCTGGGGCATAATGCCAGTCAGGTTGATATATTATTCAAAACCTACAAAACACATTTGCTAAAAGCATTACAAATAGCCGATAGCGACATTGTAAATATTACCGTAAAAAAAATCAAAACACAAGGTAAATCGCTAAATGTTAGTTTTACAGGAACAGAATTAAAAGAAGCAAGAGTAGAAGATTCGATACAAGAACAGTTGCAAATAAAAACTTTTCATAAAACAGACCCCTCAAAAAGTTTCGATTTGTTTGCCGAAGAATCGGAAGGCACAAAAAAACTGTTTGTCATAATGTTAAGTGTTCTTGATATTATTGCTAATGATAAAATTCTTTTAGTGGACGAAATTGGAGAAAGCCTGCATACCGATATTATTGAGTATATTTTTAACCTGTTTAGGGCAAGTAATAAAGCTCAATTGATTTGCACAACTCACAATACCCGCTTTCTGGATTTAACAAAGTTCCGTAAAGACCAGTTTTATTTTGTTAATAAAAAAGAAGATGCTTCTTCTGATTTATATTCTCTATATGATTATAGTGACTTTCGTGACACAATGGACTTGGAAAAAGCCTATTTACAAGGTCGGTTTGATGCCATTCCTTTTGTAAACGATTCTATCGAAAACTTAAAACAGTTAATAGATGGCGAGTAGAAGCAGAAAAGCATCAAAAGGGAAAAAGATTAATCCTAAATTTTGGGTGTTTTGTGAAGGTAAAACAGAAAAGGCTTATGTTGAATATTTAAGAGCCAAATATCGCTTACCGGTAAAAATTATCCCTAAAATAACAGGACAGGACATTGATGAAAGAACAATAGAAAGTCATATTAGCGAAAAGGAGAAGCACGATAAAGATAAAATATATTTACTTTACGATGCTGATGTTATAGAAGTTTTAGAACGATTGAAACAAATAAAAAGTGCAAAATTATTGGCGTCTAATCCAACCATAGAATTATGGTTTCTGTTACATTATAAAAATCAAACAGCAAATATTTCAGAAGAAGAATGTATTAGGCAATTAAGTAACAGAAATAATAACAAATATAAAAAAGGATTGATTGATGAAAAATTAGGAATACGTTTGAGTAATAAGCAGAATGAAGCCTGCAACAGAGCTAAGCAAACTGATTTATATAATAATCCGAGTTCGAATATTTATCAATTTATTGAAGAATTGGAGAACGCAAAGAAAGATAAATGAAGATTATCACCGAAAATACATTTGAAACAGCCCTTGTACAATCTCTTGTAGAGCAAGGCGGATACACACAAGGAAATGCAGAGGATTACAGCAAAGAACTTGGAATGTTTAAATATGAGGTTATTGCATTCTTGCAAGAATCGCAACCTAAAAAATGGGAAAAGATTTCTGCCATTCACGGAGCAGATGCAGACAACCGAATTATTCAGCGTTTGTGCAAAGAACTCGATTTAAGAGGCAGTTTAGATGTACTAAGAAATGGTTTTGTAGATTATGGCGTTCGTTTTCAGTTGGCCTATTTTCAGCCAGCTTCGGGGCTTAATCCTGATGCAGTTGATTTATACAACAAAAACAGTCTGAAAGTTTATCGACAGGTTTATTACAGCAAAAAGAATAAAAACTCGGTTGATGTTGTTTTGGCGATTAATGGAATACCTGTTGCTACCTTAGAATTAAAAAATCAATTTACCGGGCAAAATGTAGGTAACGCTTTAAAACAATACAGCACAACGAGAGACAACAAAGAGTTGCTTTTTGCTTTCAAAAAAAGAACTTTGGTACATTTTGCCGTTGACCAGGACGAAGTTTTTATGACCACAAAATTAGATGGAAGTAAAACTTATTGGTTGCCGTTTAACAAAGGCAATAACAACGGAAAAGGAAATCCGCCTAACCCTGATGGTTACAGAACAGCTTATTTGTGGGAATATATCTTACAAAAAGACAGTTGGATGGATATTGTAAAACAATTTATCCATTTGCAAACAGAAGAAATTGAAACACAGGGAAAGATTTACAAACGAGAAAAACTAATTTTCCCACGCTACCACCAATTAGACGCAGTTCGAAAAATTAGTAATAATGTTTTGAAAGTTGAAGCAGGAACAAACTATCTGATTCAACATTCGGCAGGTTCGGGCAAAAGTAACTCTATTGCCTGGTTGGCATACCGACTTTCGAGTTTGCATAATGCACAAGACAACAGAATTTTTGATTCGGTAATTGTTGTTACCGACAGGAGAGTACTCGACCAACAATTGCAAAATACAATTTATCAATTTGAACATAAAACAGGTGTTGTTCAGCGGATAGACAAAGACAGTACACAATTAGCAAATGCTTTGGGATATGGTACAAATATCATTATAACTACTTTACAGAAGTTCCCGTTTGTTGTTGACAAAGTTGGTGACTTGCCAGACAGAAATTATGCAGTAATTATTGACGAAGCTCATAGTTCGCAAGGTGGCGAAGCCAGTAAAAAAATGAAAGAAGTTTTGGCAGCTAAGTCATTAGAAGAAGCCGTAACCGAAGAAACACAGGACGACTACACAGGCGATGATTTTGTAAGAGAACAAATAGAGCGTTCAGCACAGGCAAGAGGTCAACAAAGCAATATTTCGTTTTTTGCATTTACCGCAACACCAAAGTATAAAACATTACAGGTTTTTGGTCATAAAGATGCCAAAGGTAAACCAAAACCGTTTCACCTTTATTCAATGCGTCAGGCAATCGAGGAAGGATTTATATTAGATGTTTTACAAAATTACACCACATACGAGCTTTATTTCAAATTAACAAAAGCCATTGAAGACGACCCCAATTTAAATAAAAAGAAAGCAGCAAAAGCTATTGGCAAATTTGTTTCGTTGCACCCACACAATTTAGCCCAAAAAACAGAAATAATAATAGAACATTTCAGGCAAATTGTTGCTAAAAAAATTGGAGGTAAAGCCAAAGCAATGTTGGTTTGTGGTTCAAGACTGCACGCCAAACGCTATTTTGAAGAATTTAATAAATACATAAAAGAAAAAGGCTATCAAACCGATATAAAAATACTCGTAGCATTTTCGGGAAAGGTAATAGATGATAACTTTCCTGATGGAGTTTCTGAACCGCAAATGACAGGGTACAGCGAAAAGGAACTGCCTGACATTTTTGATAAAGACGAATACAAAATCTTAATTGTAGCCGATAAATATCAAACAGGTTTTGACCAACCTTTGTTACAAACAATGTATGTTGATAAAAAGCTATCGGGTGTAAAAGCAGTTCAAACACTTTCACGCTTAAACAGAACTTGTGCAGGTAAAGAAGATACATTTGTTTTGGATTTTGTAAACGACAGGGAAACCATTTTCGCCTCGTTTCAGCCTTATTATGAAATCACAACAGTTACAGAAGAAACAGATGTAAACCATTTGTACGATTTAAAAGCAAGACTTGATGAGTTTCAGATTTATTGGGAAACAGAAATAAACGAATTTGCAAATGTTTATTTTAATCCTGATACAAAATTGAATAACCCGAAACAACAAAAATATCTTTATTCATTTACCGACCCTGCTGTTGATAGATTTAAGGAAATAAAGGAAGAAGAAAAACAAGACGAGTTTAAAAAAGGTTTGCGTACTTGGACTAATCTTTACGCTTTCTTAGCTCAAATTATGCCATTTGTTGACCCTGAATTTGAGAAGTTTTATGCCTATGCAAAACTATTACAAACAAGATTACCCAAAAGAGAACTTTCTGAAAGTTTGCATTTAGACGATGAAGTCGCATTGGAATATTATCGTTTACAAAAAATAAAAGAAGGTTCAATTGATTTACTTAAAGGAGAGGCAGGGGAATTAAGCGGAACAACAGAGGCAGGGCTAAAACGGGCAAAAGATGAAGAAGCTTTGCTTTCTGAAATTATCAATGTTTTAAATGACCGTTTCGGAACTGAATTTGAAGAAGCAGACCGTTTGTTTTTTGAATCAATTGAAGCGGAATTAATGGAAGATGAAACACTGCAAAAACAGGCGAAAGTTAATAAGATTGATACCTTCAAATATGCCTTTGAGGACTTGTTCATTACAAAATTGATTGACAGAATGGATATGAATCAAGAAATATTTGAAAAAATACTCGAAGACAAAGTATTTGGAGACTTAGTAAAAGAACTAATGATGAAAAAAGTATATAAGAAAATGAACGAATAGCCAAACCGTTACGAGTAGTTATGGCAAATCCAACCATCGAAGAGTTACAAAAGAGCAGTGAATTCGAATTGATTGCAAAACTCAGTCACAACGAAATAAAAGAGTTTGTACTGAACCGTTTTTCTGAGGGCGGGAAAATAATTACTGCGTTTATGATTTATCAGGTTGTTATGGTTTTGGGCGGTCTGTTTTTCTTTGCCTACGCTGTAATTCTCTTTTTTCGCGGGAATAGCGAACCGTTTTATTACTCGCTGGGAGCATTAATTTTTTGCTTTTCGTTGCTTATTGTATTTCACGAACTGTTGCACGGTGTTGCATTAAAAATAGTTGGGGCAAAAAATGTACGTTTTGGAGCTTACATAAAAAAGTTTGTTTTTTATGCCGAAGCCAACCGGTTTGTATTAAATCGCCGCCAGTTTGCTTTTGTTGCATTGGCTCCGTTGGTGGTAATAAAACTAATCTCAATTATTGCAATCTTCTTTTTTATCTCTTCGCCACAACTCTACTTTTTTGTTTTTCTGATGAGTGCGCACAGCCTGTTTTGTGCCGGCGATATCGGACTGCTTTCGGTCTTTTGTAATTATCCGGGTCGCGAGGTTTTCACATTCGATATAAAAGACGAAAAAACAAGTTTCTATTTTCTGAGAAACAATTAGCAGAACAATACACTTCGATATTGCCATTATTTGGTTTAGTGTGTTATTTTTGCAACAACATAAAAGTAAAATGAGGTATTTCTTTTTTATCGTAATAATTCTATTGAGTTTTAACCAGGTGTCGGGGCAGCGTAAGCCAACGGCTTTTCAAACAAAATCGTCGCTTGCTTTGCGGTATTATAATGCCAAAGATTACGAAAAGGCAGCTCCTCTTTTATTCGATATTTACAAAACCACACACAGCTCAACATACTTTCGTTTATATTTAAACAGTTTAATTCAGCTCGAAAAATTCGATGAGGCCGAGACTCAAATTCAGAAAGAGATAAAAAAGCAACGTACACCCAAACCCGAGCTTTACATTAGCTGGGGTTATCTTTTAAAAATGGAAGGTAAAACCGACGAAAGCACCCGGAAATATGACGAAGCACTTGATAAAACAGGGAATACACGGGGGCAGTATTTGTCGGTTGCCAATACTTTTTTAAACTGGGGCGATTACGAATATGCCAAGCGAACCTATTTGCGGGGGCGCGAAAAGCTGAAAGACGAAAACTTTAATTACGAACTGGCACGGGTGTATCTCTACTTACGCGATTATAAAAATATGATGGAGGAGTATCTCAATCTGTTGCGTAATAGTCCGGGGCAGCTTCCTCGCATTCAAAGTAGTTTGTCGTCGGCAATGCGGCTCGACATTGATAACGAGATGCGCGATAATTTCCGTTCTCAGGTTTTAAAACGTATTCAGGCCGAGCCACAAATAGTGGGATATAACCGGCTGTTAATCTGGTTCTTCTTACAAGAGAAGAAGTTCTCGAGCGCATTGCGTCAGGCAATTGCATTAGACCGCCGAACAGGCGAGGAGACACCTCAGATTTTACAATTGGGAAGTATGGCTCTGAACAATAAAATGTATTCCGACGCCAAAAAAGCATTTGGTTATGTGTTAGAAAAAGGGGAAAGCAGCAATTATTATTCGCAGGCATTTTTATACAATTTGCATACATCGTATTTGCAGTTTATTAACAAATTCCCAACCGATAAAGAGAAAGGAGAGCAACTGGCTACTCAGTTCGAAAGGGGAGTTGCCTTGTTGGGAATTAGTCCGGCAACCATAAATATGATTATTGAAAATGCCGATTTGCTTGCTTTTTATCTCGATAAATCCGATGCTGCCATCGATATTTTAAACAGAGGATTAAAAATTCAGCGAATGAAACCGGAACAGTGGGGGCGATTAAAAACCAAACTGGCCGATATTTATGTTTATATAAACGACCCCTGGGAAGCAACGCTTATCTATTCGCAGGTTATTGAGGGAAACAAAAAGAATTCGTTGGGCGACGATGTAAAACTGAAAAAGGCAAAACTGGGTTATTATATGGGAAATTTCAGTTGGGCAAAAGCGCAGCTCGATGTTTTAAAAGCGAGTACCTCGAAACTTACGGCTAACGATGCAATGGCTCTCTCGTTGCTGATTAGCAATAACTTAAGCCTCGACACAACGGCTGTTCCGTTAAAAATGTTTGCCCGTGCCGATTTGCTTTTCTTTCAAAATCACGATTCGCTGGCTATGGCAACTCTCGACTCGATTGCCGAGATTTATCCCTACAACTCGTTGGTCGATAATATCTTGTTCCGGAAAGCAAAAGTTGAAATTTCGCAGCAAAAATATTCCGAAGCGGCAAAACATCTTCAACAAATTGTCGATGAATTTGGGTTTGGCTTGCTGGGCGACGATGCACTTTTTATGCTTGCCGAACTGTATAATTACAACCTCGATAAAAAAGAGGAGGCAAAAAAACGATATAAAGAGATGCTCACGCGGTTTCCGGGTAGTGTTTTTACTGACGAGTCGAGAGAGAAATATCGTGAACTGCGAAAAATTTACCCCGATAAATTGAATAAGGAAGAGCCGTTTTTGGAAGGTGTTAAAGATGAATCGAACCAATAAATCGTATCTGTTTGCGGGAGTTGCCATATTTTTCTGGTCGACAGTGGCAACTGCATTTAAAATTGCACTGCGCGAGTTCGATTTTATCCAGCTCATTTTTTATGCCTCGGCAATTACGTTAATCATTCTTTTTCTTTTCCTGCTATTTCAGAAAAAAACAGGATTACTGTTTCGCCAGTCTCAAAAAGAGATTCTCAGTTCAATGGTTTTAGGTGCTTTAAATCCGCTACTTTACTATCTTATTCTTTTTAAAGCGTATTCACTTCTGCCCGCACAAATGGCACAGCCTTTAAATATGACCTGGGCAATTGTTTTGGCAATTCTGTCGGTTCCGTTGCTGGGGCAAAAAATTGGATGGATGAGCTTTGTTGCACTTTTTATAAGTTTTATCGGGGTGGTTTTTATTTCGTCGCAAGGAAGTGTGTCGGGTTTCGAAAATACAAATTGGCGGGGTGTTTTACTGGCACTCTCGAGCTCGTTAATTTGGGCAATCTACTGGATTTTTCATGTGCGCGACCAACGCGACCAAATTGTAAAGTTGTTTCTGAACTTCTTTTTCGGAACGCTCTATCTTTTTCCCGTTGTGTGGCTCTTTTCAACGTTTAAATTCGAGGCGGGTACAAGCTTTTATTCGGTAGTTTACATTGGTTTTTTCGAAGCCGGAATAACCTATATTCTTTGGTTGAAAGCGTTGGAGCTGAGTACAAATAATGCAAAAACAGGAACCCTGGTTTTTGTTGCCCCGTTTATTTCGCTCATTTTTATCCATTTTATTTTGAAGGAGACCATTTACATCAGTACATTTATTGGGTTGATTTTTATTGTTGCCGGAGTTTTACTTCAGCAATCGGACCGTTATAGAAATAACCTGTTGTAATAAATCAGTAAATCTGAATTATGAATTCGAAACCACTTAGAATTTTAGGAATCGACCCCGGAACAACAATAACCGGTTATGGTTTGGTTGAAATAAGAGATAAGACACCTGTAATTTTACACATGGGCAACATTACTCCCGGTAAATATTCCGACCACTACCAGCGGTTGAAATACCTGCACGAACGGGCACTGCATCTTGTAAAAGAGTACCGCCCCGATGTAATGGCAATTGAGGCACCGTTCTACGGAAAGAACGTACAAAGTATGTTAAAACTCGGGCGCGGGCAGGGCGTTTTAATGGCAGCAGCTTTAATGTTCGATGTGCCAATTCACGAATATGCGCCTCTTTTGGTAAAGCAGGCAATTACCGGAATGGGGCGTGCTTCGAAAGAGCAGGTCGCCTATTTTTTGCAAAAGGTGTACAACCTAAAAGATTTAGATGCCGGCCTCGATGCTACCGATGCAGTGGCCGTAGCCATTTGTCACTTTATTCAGTTAAGTAAACCGGAAAAATCGAAAGAGTATAAAAACTGGAGCGACTTTGTAAAAAAGAATCCGGGGAAAGTAAAATAGTGGAACCGAAAAGCTATTTGGTTTGAGTATATTAATGCAGCAGAACATGTGGGCCGCCGTCCATTATTTTAATTTTCAAAATATTCTCGACATATTGAAAATAGTAAAATAGCCTGTGGTTGAGTTCAAAACCGTAGTCGATGTTTGGCTCGTAACCACTAATCGGTTCGAAAAAAGAGCCGTATTGTCCGCTGGCTGCTTTGGCGTTCCATGCTGCAACATATTTTTGATTCCATTGCTCGTAATACTCTTGCGAACGGTCTGTTGCTTTCGATTTTTGCATTTCGTACCAACTATCGAATTTACCATCGAAAGTCTCCATAGCATATTCTGTACTGTCGTTTTCAATTTGTACATTGCTGGCGCGTTTCGTTTTTTTTGCAGCCTTTTGTGTTGAACAGGCAACAACAAAAAGAATGGCGATTAAAACCGGAATTACTTTTTTCATCTTTTTTATAACTACTTTTCGGGTGTAAATTTACTACGATTTTTATTGCAAAATTGGTTTTAAACTTAAAATTGCTGAAATTTATTCCGAAAATGCATCCGGGTTTTATGTTTGATTTGGTTTTGTAAAGTTGGGGTAACCCACAACTAATTTTTACAATTAAAGAATGTTTATACTAAACGATGTATGGCGGCTTTTTTCTCTGGTATCGCTTTTTACGGCAATTCCGGTTGCAATAATGATTGTGCTCGAAAAACGTTCTCCATATAAAACCATTGCGTGGATTTTAGTGCTTGTTTTGTTACCAATTATAGGGGTAATTTTCTACCTGTTTTTTGGCCAGGAGTACCGAAAGCGAAAACTCTTTTCAAGAAAAAATATTAAAAGTCTGGGGAAAGCAAGGCAGCTTTCTTCCGAACAACTTGGGAAATTAAATAAATTACAACTCGAATTAAGCGACGATGCGCTGGCAAAAGAGAACCTTATTAAACTGTTGTTGAATAACTCGAACTCGTTGTTAACTACCGGAAACAAACTGCAAATATTGGAGGGTGGTGCCCAAACATTTGAAGCTATAATTGAAGCGATAAAGGGGGCAAAACATCATATTCATTTAGAGTATTATATTTTTTCGGATGACAAAATTGGCAACAAACTGAAAACTCTGCTTATCGAGAAAAGTAAAAGTGGAGTCGAAGTTCGAATTATAATCGACGATGTTGGAAGTTGGGGATTGAATAAAAAATTTATTGACGATTGTAGAGAAAACGGAGTTGAAATTTACTCTTTTATGGAGGTTCGTTTTCCGCGTTTTACATCGAAAATGAATTTTAGAAACCATCGGAAAATTGTTATTGTCGATGGTGAAATCGGGTTTACAGGAGGTATTAATGTTGCCGACCGATATATCGACGGGCTGAAAGGAATTGGCCGTTGGAACGATATGCACTTAAGAATTGAGGGCGATGCAGTATTGTGTTTACAAGTGGTTTTTTCGTCCGACTGGTATTTTATGGTTAACGAAAACCTGTTGGGTAGGAACTATTTTCCTCCGTTTACCGAAAATGCCGGGGTACCGGTTCAAATTTCGGCAAGTGGCCCCGACTCCGACTGGCAAAGTATTTCGCAGGCATTTTTTGCCGCCATTACAAATGCCCGCGAAAAAGTGTATGTTGTTTCTCCCTATTTAATGCCGCCAAAGTCAATTCTGTCGGCACTCGAAATGACGGCATTGAGTGGTGTCGATGTACGTATTATTATTCCTGAAAAATCGGATACAATTACTCCAAAATGGAGTTCGTTTTCGTATGTCGAGGAGCTGCTCGAAGCTGGAGTAAAAGTCTATTTTTACCAAGACGGGTTTATTCACAGTAAATATATGATTGTCGATTCGGTGTTTGCAACCATTGGTACGTCGAACATGGATTTTAGAAGTTTAGAAACCAATTTTGAGGTAAATGCTTTTATGTACGAAAAGGAGTTTACCAACAATCTTACAAAAATTTTTATGGCCGATTTAGCTAAATCGCGCCAAATAAAACTTGAAGAGTGGAAACAGCGGCCGTGGCATTTTAAATTGCGCGAATCGCTGGCTCATATTGTTGCACCAATGATGTAACACTGCCGATTTTTAAAACGGTAATCGTTCCAAATCAATATTTCCGCCGGTAAGAATAATCCCAACTTTCTTGTTTTTTATATCAATTTTTTTCTCCAGAATTGCAGCCAGTGGTACTGCCGACGAAGGTTCGATAATAATTTTCATGCGCTCCCAAATCATTCGCATGGCTGCAATTATATTCTCTTCCGAAACGGTTACAATGTCGTCGACATTGGATAAAATAATTTTAAAATTTCTCTCTCCCAGCGAAGTAAGCAGCCCGTCGGCAATGGTTTTTGGATTTTCGGAGGCGATAAATTTTTTTGAATGGAACGAACGAAAAGCATCGTCGGCACCGGCAGGCTCGGCAGCAATAATTTTACAGTCGGGCAGCAGTTTTTTTGTTGCAATTGCGGTGCCGCTTAACAATCCGCCCCCACCAACCGGAGTAATAATAATATCAAAATCTTTCTTCTCTTCAATCATCTCTTTTGCCGCTGTTCCCTGCCCGGCAATTACATAAAAGTTATTGTACGGATGAATTTCGTAAGCACCGGTTTCTTCAACTACTTTTGCCAGTGTTGTTTCGCGTGCTTGTAATGTGGGAGCGCAAAATGTAATGTTTGCATCGTAGCCGGCAACCGCTCTCTTTTTTATCTCGGGCGAATTGTCGGGCATTACAATATGGGCTGGAATTCCCCTTAACTTTGCCGCCAGCGCAACTGCTGCCGCATGATTTCCCGATGAGTGCGTGGCAACGCCTTTTTCTGCTTCCGTTTCCGATAGAGAAAAAATTGCATTTATAGCTCCGCGAAATTTAAATGCTCCCACTTTCTGAAAATTCTCGCATTTAAAAAAAAGCCGGCCCCCAACAATACTATCTATTGCCGATGAGGTAAAAACCGGTGTGCGATGTGCATACTTTTTTACAATATTGTGTGCTTTTTCAATGTCGGAATAAGTTGGAATAAATGGCATAACTTAATTGTACCTGTTTAAACTTTAGCTTTCAGTTTCTTGCATTTTATTTGTCATCGAAGAAAAATGCGTTAACTCCTTTTGTTCCGGTACGAATTTTAAAAACTCCTCCGGCGTTAGGATATTTCAATAGTTCTTCGTTGCTGGTTCCTGTTCGGGCAGTTGTAATGTATAGCGTTCCTAAATCTTCGTCGCCAAAAGCACACGAAGTAACATTTTTGGCCGGCACTTCAATCTTTCGAATTAGCTTGCCGGTCTCCGGATTCCAGCATCCAACGGCGGCACCGCCCCAAAGTGCAATCCACAAATTTCCGTCAGCGTCAATGGTCATTCCATCGGGCGAACCAATCTCTTTCTGAATCCCAACAGCAACTTTCTTATTGGTAATTTCGCCTGTCGCGTTGTTGTAGTCGTATTGAACAACTTTTTGAGTTGGCGTATCGATATAGTACATTTTTGTTTTGTCGGCCGACCAAGCAATCCCGTTCGAGATGGTAACTTTTGCAATCATTTTATGAATGGAACTGTCCGGGTCGAAGCGATACAACGTGCCTGCCTCTTTCTCCATCTTCAGGCTCATTGTTCCTGCCCAAAACCGGCCGGCAGGGTCGCATTTCCCATCGTTAAAACGGTTGCCGGGGAGGTTGCTTTCCGGATTTGCAATACGTTTTTTCGAACCTGTTTCCGGGTTTAGCATATAAATGCCGTTTTGCAATGCAATTAGTACCTGCCCGGTTTCGGTGGGTACTGCAGTGCCAATGCGCTGGCCGGTAAACATCTCTTTGTTGTTCCCGGTTTTCGGGTTATAAAAGTTGAGGATTTTCCCTTCAATATTTATCCAGATGAGTTCTCCGGTTCTGTAATTCCAAATTGCTCCTTCTCCCAATTCCGATTTCGAATCGATTGCTAACGTAATAGTGTCTGTTTTTTTTGTTGAACACGATAAAAAGAGTAGCAGAGTTGAAAATAGCAAAAGCGTTGTAATTTTCATTTTCCGGAATTAAATGCTTTCAATGAGTTTTTTCATTAAAAGTGTCATTTTGGGTTCGGCTTTCATTGCCACTTCCTGCACCTCTTCGTGCGAAACTTCTACAATTTCGCCCGGAACGCCGCTGTCGGTAATAATTGAAATGCCAAAAACATTCATATTCATATGGCGTGCAACAATTACTTCGGGCACGGTCGACATTCCAACAACATCGGCACCGAGAATGCGGAACATCTTGTATTCGGCCGGCGTTTCGTATGTTGGGCCCGAAACACCAACGTAAACACCTTCTTTAATGTTGATGTTGTGTTCGAGTGCAATTAATTTTGCTTTGTGTTGCAATCGTTTGTCGTAACATTTACTCATATCGGGGAACCGCGGCCCCAGCTCGTCGATGTTTTTCCCGCGTAGCGGGTGTTCCGGGAAAAAGTTAATGTGGTCGTTAATGACCATAATATCGCCTACTTTATATTCAGGATTGAGCCCGCCCGAAGCGTTCGAAACAAACAAATTTTTAATGCCTGCAAACTTTAGTACCCGCACCGGAAAAGTAACTTCGGGCATCGAATAACCTTCGTAAAAATGAAAACGCCCCTGCATGGCAAGTACCTCTTTTTCCCCCAGTTTGCCGTAAATCAATCTTCCGGCATGTCCTTCAACGGTTGAAACCGGAAAATTTGGAATCTCTTGAAAAGGTATCGAATCGATTATTTCAATTTCGTTTGCCACTCCGCCCAGGCCTGTTCCTAAAATTATTCCAATTTCGGGCTTACTTTTTATTCTTTCGGTTATAAAGTTCGCGGTTGCTTTTATTTTCTCCAACATAGTTTAAAATTTTATTATTAAATGCTTTCCCTTCGTCTTCGAGGAATTTAACTTTTACAGGTAAATAATAGAGTGCTGTTTTTATTTCATCCGGCAAATTGTCGGAATCTTTTAAACGCATTGCATCTTTTTTGGTGGTAATAATTATTTTCTTTTCCGAATGAATTGCTTCAAACTTTTTTGTAATAGTAAGAAGATCGTTGTCGGAATAGTTGTGATGGTCGGGGAACGTGAGAATCTCTATTTTTTCTGAAAACTGTTTCAGGTATTTATGAATATTTTCCGGCGAAGCAATTCCGGTAACAATCAGCAACGAAAAATCTTTTGCTGTATAGAAATCGTTGTTCAGTTTTCCGGCATTAAAAACGGGTTCCAGTTTTTGATAGTCAAGTGTTGTGAAAAAGAGTTTTTGATATGGTTTCAGGTTTACATCTTTCATCAAAATTCTCCTCATAATGGGCGATATTTCGTTGGGGCATTTTGTGAAAATAATAATATTTGCCCTTCGCATTTGGAGAGTGCTTTCGCGTAATCTTCCTACGGGTAAAAGCGAATCGTTTTTTATTTGCCTCGAATAGTCAATCAATAAAATATTTATTCCGGGCGAAATTCTCCGGTGTTGAAATGCATCGTCGAGCAGTACAACATCGGGAATGGTTTTGTTTTGTGAACTTAATAAATTCTCGGCTCCAACAACCCGGTTTTCGCAAACCGAAACAGTAATATCGGGAAACTTGTTTTTAATTTGAAGGGGTTCGTCGCCAACTTCAATGGCAGTGGAACTTGTTTCAACTAACCGGAATCCGGTTGTCTTTCGTTTGTATCCCCTGCTTAATGTGGCAACTTTAAATTTTTTGCTAAGCAGGTTTACAAGGTACTCAACGTGTGGTGTTTTCCCGGTTCCGCCAACAGTAATATTGCCAATTGAAATAATTGGCACGTCGAATTCTTTCGATTTTAACAGGTTTAAATCGAACATTTTATTGCGAACAGAAACAGCAAAACCGTATGCCCACGATAGCGGATAAAGAAAAATTTTAATCATTAATTTAACTTCTTAACAGGTTGGCTAAGGTACGAAAAAAAGGATGTACCGAAAAAAGATACATCCTTCTCTTTGCGAAATAAGTTTAATTAGTTTACCGAAATATCGTATGGCATTCGTGCAAAAATACCGTTCATTTCCGATGCCTTTTTAAAATAGTCGTAATAGCGATATTTATCTCCTAACTCGCTTTTAATAAACCACACTCGAACATTGTCGGAGGTCATTTTAAACAGCTCCTCGAACGGGTCAGACTGTTTGGGCAGCGAAACGGTGCGATAATTGTCGAGATTTTCCATTTTTGCTGCCAGTTTAATGGCATCTTCAAGACCGCCAAATTCATCAATCAGTCCAATCTCTTTTGCATTTTCGCCACTCCACACGCGGCCTTGCCCAATTTTATCAACTTCCTCTTTGGTCATTCCCCGTCCTTCGGCAACGTGCGAAATAAAAGTGTTGTAACCTTCCTCAATGTTATTTTGCATCATTTGTCTTTCGTAATCCGTCATCGGACGCGTTAGTGTAAGCAAATCGGAGTTTTTATTTGTTTTTACAACATCGGTTGTTATTCCGAGTTTGTCGTTTAATAATTCGCCAATATTCGGAATTTGTCCGAAAATACCAATCGAGCCGGTAATTGTATTGGGGCTTGCAACAATTTTGTCGGCTGCACACGATAAATAATATCCACCCGATGCGGCAACATTGCCAAACGAAACTACAACTGTTCTTTCGTCGGCAGCCAGTTTTACCTCGCGCCAAATAGTTTCCGAATCGAAAACAGTACCTCCCGGAGAGTTAATTCGTAATACAATAGCTTTGTAGCTGCTGTCCTGCCTCACTTTTCTAATTTCCCTCGAGAGTTTGTCGCCATCAATGTAATCTCCCGAGATAGCCATTCCAATGTTTCCGCTGGCATAAATTACAGCAATTTTATTGCGGCTGTACTTTTTCTTAAATCCTTCTACCGGGGCATCTGCATATTTCGATGCATTAATAATAGGAATTCCTTTCGTTCCTTTTATTCCTGTAATTTCTCGAAGGTCGTCCAACACTTCATCTTTGTATTTTACTTCGTCAACCAACCCTGTTTCTACTGCTTTTTTGCCTTTGTTAAACGTTTGAACCTCGTCGGCTAACTCATTCAATTTTGCTACTGCGATGCCTCTCTTTTCCGAAATTCCTTTTAACATATGATTCCATAAACTTCCCATGTAGGTAAGTTGCTGTTCACGATTCTCCTTGCTCATTTTGTCGAGAAGAAAAGGTTCAACAGCCGCTTTAAATTTTCCGTGTCTCACAATTTGCATTTCAACACCAATCTTTTTTAATGCATTTTTAAAGAACATCATCTCGCCGCTAAGCCCTCTAAAATCGACCGAAACCTCGGGATGAATTACAATTTTATCAGCAACAGTGGCCAGATAATAAGCTTTTTGTCCTAAAATATATTTGTCGGCGTAGGCGTAAATGGGCTTGTCGCAACTGTCTTTAAATGCAATTAGTGCATTTCTAATCTCTTCAACGGTGGCCATGCCTCCGGCAATTACCGAAAGTTTCAGGTAAACTCCTTTTATCCGGTCGTCGTATGCTGCTTTTTTTAACGACTTGGTAATGTCGTCCAAACCTACCAGTTTTGTCTTGTTAAATCCCGGAATATCAATGTTCTCGAAAGGGTCTTTTGCAGCCCGGTCAACAATTTGCCGGTCTAAATCTAAAACCAGCATCGAGTTGTTTTTTACCGAAACCTCTTTCTCGGTCGATGAAATAATTACGCCGATTACCATAAAAAACAGGAACAATCCAACAATTGAAATTGCTGCCACACCTACAATTGTTGCAAATATATATTTAAAAAAATCTTTCATTTTATATTGTGTTGTTAAATTCGTTATTAACTTTATTGCATTGGTACATGAAACGTTTAAAAATTACAAATATACAATTCCATGCATAATGTTTTTTTAGGAATTGGTGGAAACACCGGAAATAAACAGAAAAATTTCGAAGATGTTTACGCTGTTATTGAAAAAGAGTTGGGGAAGATAGTAGAAGCATCGTCTGTCTACGAAACCCCGCCCTGGGGTTTTCAATCTGACGATGTGTTCTGGAATAGTGTAATTGAAATCGAATCGTCTTTTTCGCCTGAGGAACTTTTGCAAAAGATACATTCAATCGAAAATCAATTTGGAAGAACTCGCAATATGCGCGAAGGTTACTCCTCGCGCCCCATCGATATCGATATTTTATATTTCGACGATTTATACTTGGAAACAGAAGAATTAATTATTCCACACCGCCGCATGCATCTCCGGAGATTCGTATTGGTGCCTCTTAACGAAATTGCTCCGGCATTAAAGCATCCTTTGTTGCGTTTAACAAGTTTCGAGATGTTAGAAAATTGTAAGGATCAGTCGGTAATTAAAAAAGTCTCGGACTGAAAGCCTCTTTTTTTATATTTTTCTCAAGTTTCGTGCCCGATAAACACGAATAATTCAGAGTGTTAAAAAAAACAATATGTTATAGCGACACTTCTTTTTTCCTTGAAGAATGATAAAGATAATATAAATAGAGTTTAATTAACTGCTATAAATTATAGAGCTGAACTTGAATAGATTAACTGCTTTATGTAAAGTAATTCTAAATTAGTCTCTGCCAATAAGTATTTTAT
>Ga0256831_1000138_pt1 | contig 38100 bp, 36 predicted proteins | sample 132544metaG_FD_189087 | JGI IMG/M metagenome (GOLD analysis project Ga0256831, IMG submission 189087) | Hydrothermal vent microbial communities from Lau Basin, Pacific Ocean - 132-544 | ecosystem: Environmental > Aquatic > Marine > Hydrothermal vents | place: Pacific Ocean: Lau Basin | collected...
AACGCATCCCTACCAGTCGTTCTCTGCGTCCCCTCCTTCAGTATCAAAACCGGAACTCCCTGCAACGTCGCCATCCCTCACCACCCCCAAAATCACTGAAATAGTAGGTCTATATAAAGGTTTCGCTACCATAAATTTCATAAATCGTAACGCAAAGAACGAAATGGCTCTCTTTGAATGGACCCGTAGCCTAGCTTGGACAGGGCGTGGGCCTCCTAAGCCCAAGGTCGCGGGTTCAAATCCCGCCGGGTCCGCTACTTTTTCATAGTAAACGTTTTAAAATTCGAGTATATTGAAAGCTATGCTTGAAAGGTTGATTAGAGTAACGCAGGAGCACCACGACCTCTTCAAGTATTCGATACCCCTAATTGCAAGTGAGAACGTGACGAGTTATGCGGTCAGGAGGTTTTACCTAAGCGATTTCGGGCACAGATACGCTGAGGGGTGGGTTGGAAGGAGGTTCTATCAGGGTTGCAGGTTCATGGACGAGCTTGAAGCTCTGGCCATAGAGCTTACCAAGAAGCTGTTCGGATGCGATCACGCAAACGTCCAACCGATTTCGGGGGTTACAGCAAACATGGCAACTTTCTTCGCCTTAACCAAACCCAAAGACCTCATAATTTCTCTGTCCGTTCCAGACGGTGGACACATATCTCACGACAGGTTTTCCGCCGCTGGAGTTAGGGGATTGAAGGTGGAGCACTACGTTTTCGATTCCGAGGTTATGAACATAGATGTTGATGCAACAAGGAGGAAGTTGGAGGGGATGGAAGAGAAGCCCAAGGTTTTCGTTCTGGGTGCAAGCCTGTTTCTCTTCCCCCACCCGGTTAAAGAGATCGCCGAGCTTGCAAAAGAATACGATGCGAAGGTCGTTTACGACGGTAGTCACGTTCTCGGTTTGATAGCAGGAAAGGAGTTTCAAGACCCCATTAAGGAGGGGGCTGACGTTGTGACAGCTTCAACGCACAAAACGTTTCCGGGACCTCAGAGAGCAATAATAATGTGCAAGAGGGACTTGGCGAAGAAGATAGATCACGGTGTTTTTCCCGGTGTAGTGAGCAACCATCACGTCCACAGCTTAGCGGGATACGTCATGGCATGTTTGGAGATGCTTGAGTTCGGTAGGGATTACGCGAAGCAGATCGTGAAAAACGCAAAAGCCTTGGCTGAGGAGCTTTACAACTTGGGATACGACGTTTTGTGCCCTGATTTGGGTTTCACGAAGTCCCATCAAATTGCAATCGACGTTTCGAAGTTTGGAGGCGGAGATTACGTCGCGAAGAAGCTTGAAGAGTGCGGTATCATACTCAACAAGAACCTGCTACCTTGGGACGACGTTAGAAATGCTGAAAATCCATCTGGGATAAGGATAGGCGTTCAGGAGGTTACGAGGGTCGGTATGAAGGAGAACGAGATGGGGAGAATTGCGGAATTCATAGACATGGCCTTAAAGGAGAAGAAGTCTCCGAAGGTGATTAGAGAGGAGGTTAAGGAGTTCAAGTCAGAATTTTTGACCGTCAAATACACGTTCGAGGAGTGTCCGGCATACGACTTTCCAAAGGTGATATGAAATGTATCTGGTCGATAAGGGAAAGGGGATTGCAATAGTTAAAAACGATAGCGTTGTTACAAGGCATTTGAGGTTTAGCGGGAGGATTTTGGCGGGTCTTAGAGTCGTATTTTGGGGAAACGTTGAAGCTGAAGAAGTTTGCGTCTGTAAGGGTTGCGTTATAATGGGCGACGTGATATGCGATAGGGCTGTAATAGGTGCTTCTACGAGGTTTAAAAGGATAATAGCGAACGATTTCGCTCTAATTCAGAGCAAATGCATCGGCAAATACGTTAAGGCTAAGAACGTTAAGATTGCGGAAGGTTGCGTTATCGGTGAAGTGGATGCTGAGGAGAGCATATTGATAGACGGTAACTCGAAGCTTGGAAGGTTGAACGCCAAGAGGATACTGGCGGTGAGCGAACAAAAGTTAACAGCTTAGGCGGAAGTTTAGTGGATGGAATACAAAAACGAGAAAAAAAGATACATAACTCCACAGCCACTAACTTCATGGAGAAGTTCAGCTACGCTAAGGCTGGGGTGGACATAAAAGCGGAAGAGAGGGCGGTAAAGTCCCTCATAAGCAAGATAAAGCACATCAGAGAGGGTTTCGGAAGACCCATCCTGATGGGACACTACGCAAGCGTCTTAGATTTTGGAAGTTACGGGGTTGCAGTAACAACGGATGGCGTAGGAACTAAGGTTATCGTTGCGGAAAAGATGGGTAAGTTCGACACAATCGGAATAGACTGTGTCGCAATGAACGTCAACGATTTGATTGCTATAGGAGCTGAGCCGATTGCCATGGTTGACTACATAGCAACTTTCAGGCCCGATGAAAAGGTTATGGAGCAGATAGCAATAGGATTGGAGAGGGGTTGCGAAATTGCGAACATAACTCTCGTCGGAGGGGAGACCGCAACTCTTCCCGATTTGATTAGGGGATGGGATCTGGTGGGGACCGCTGTTGGTGTTGTCGAGAAAGACAAGATAATCACCGGAGAAAAGATAAGAGAGGGGGACGTCATATTCGGAATACCGAGCAGTGGAATACACAGCAACGGTTTGACCCTTGCAAGGAAGGTGATAGAGAGTGCGGGATTGAGCTATCACGATAAGTTCAACGGTAAAACTATAGGAGAAGAACTGCTAACACCAACGAGGATATACATCGACGTTTTGAATGTCGTTAGGAACTGCGAGGTTCACGGTTTGGCACACATAACCGGTGGAGGATTTCTTAACTTGAAGAGGTTGAAGGACGTTAAGTTCGTCATCGACAAACCCCTCAAACCACACAAGATATTCAAGCTAATTCAAGAGCTTGGAAACGTTGACGACGATGAGATGTTCAGGACCTTTAACATGGGTATGGGTTTTGCGGTAATATTGCCAGAGGACGAGGTTGAATGCGTTAGAAAGTTCGTTGACGGTAGGGTCGTGGGTTACGTTGAAGAGGGGGAGGGAGTTTACGTTGAGGAGATGCGGATAGATTGAGAACATTTTTTGATATATTATTTATTATTTTGAAAATAAATAATAATTTTGACGGATTCTCAAACTTTTTCAATCGAAATCTAACTACCCTAACAAAAAATCACGAGAGATTTTTGAGAAAAGATTATATACTATCTTAAGCAACTTCGAACAAGTTGGAGGTGAAGGGATGTTTCTAAAGAGGAGGCATTTGGAAATCTTGAAGGAAATAGAGAGAACTGAGGCTCAAGGGGACGTCGAAAGAAAGTTTCCGAAGGATTTCAAAGTTAGGATACTCGAGCTTTACATCCTCAGATTTGTAGAGTTGGAGGACGGAAGAATCAGGCTTACGAGGGCGGGAAGGAGACTTGCGAAGTTGGTTGATAGGATCAGAATCGAAGATTTGCCAGAAATCTTTGTAGATACCGAGATACTGAAGATTGCACAGCTTGCAAACGAAACGGGATACGTTCCAGAGGAGTGGGCTAAGCTTCTTAGAGAGAGGGGGATGTTTGACGGTAAGCTCAACGAAATCGGTAGGGAGATTTTAAGGATATACAAGGATACGCATCCCCTCCTCTATCTAACTCAGGAGATTTTAGATTTCGTCGTGGGAATGCCTAAGATAGGAACTTTGGACGAACTCGTAGCTTACAAGGAGGTAACGGGCGGTGAAAGTATTGTGAACGCTTTGCAGGCCATGAGAATGCTTTACATATCTCCGATGACGGAAGGTGGGAAGGCCTTTGCAACAACCAAGGCTGTCGATTTCGTTTTGAAAATAGCCTCCCTTTCGAAACTCGAAAGACCGATTGTGTTGAAGCCCGAGGACGTCAAACTACTGAAATCTGGTAAAAGCAAGGACGAGCTCGATGAAATGGGATTACACGACGAAAAGGGAGTTACTGAACTCGGAGAGACCGCTCTTGAAGCTTACGACGCTATGGTGTCTCGCGAGGATAAAATTCTGCCCATATACATACTCGATGAAGAGATAGAGGTCGTAAAGGCTATAATGGAGATAGAGGACTTAAACAAGAGAAACCCGGACATACTTCCGACTCACGACGAAATTCTAAAGAGAACGAACGTCGAGGATTTGGGGGAGGTTTTGCACGTTCTCGAATCCAAGGAGCTCGTTGAGAGGAGACTCGTAAAGAACAAGGACTGCTATTGGACCACGGATTGGGCTAAAAGAGTCGTAAACTACGGAAGGGTAACGAGCGATGGCATGAAGGCGGTAACGTATCCCTTAAGCGGTGATGTCCCGATAGCTGAGTGGGTCCTTAAAGCTAAGGAGGAAGGACTCGTAAAAGCTGGAATAACGCAGAAAGGATGGGTCATGCTCGAACTATCGAGGAGCATTAGGAGAAAGCCCTACTTAACGAGATACGACGTTGCGATACTTTCCAAAACTCCGAAGGGAAGGTTCATTCATAGAGACGAACTCGTTAAACTCGTTGGTGATTTGGTTGGAGGAGACGAGGAGAGTATAATCAAGGCCATCGGAGAGGCGGAAGCCAAAGGGTTTATAGTCGAACTGCAAAACAAGATGGTAAAGCTTACAGAACTTGGAAGAAACGTGAAAAATGCTGTAGAATCCGCCAAAGTTAAGGAACTCTTAGCTACGAAGTTCGGAATAACCCCAACGACTTTCGGTGTTCTTAAGGTTATACACGAGAACGCTGAAGTTTTCAACAGGATATGGAAGGAGAAGCTTGAAAGTAGGGGATACAGGACGGATGAGGTGGAATTCCTCAAAAGTAAGTTGAGCTTGAGTGAAGACGAAATTAAAAAATCCCTCGTTGTTTTGAGGGCTTTGGGATTCTTGGGTAAGAGGAGCATAACGCAGGCCGGTAAAACTTTGGTTCGTGCCTATTCAAAGCTCTGGCAAACGTGAGGAGGGCAATCAACTTATACCTCTAAGGTCTTTTTACATCATGAAGATACAGATATACGGTGCCGGTATTTCCGGTAGCTACCTCTACCACCTTCTATCTCAAAACGGTTTCGAAGTTTCGATATACGACGTGAGAAGAAGTCCCGACTGCAGGTGCGCTTGGGGTTTCAGCTATTCGGAAAGTAGGGAACTGTATAAAGAGATAGGACTAAACGTTGACGATTACATACTCTCCAAACCGAAGTTCGTCGTTGCAAACGGTAAGTTTTGGTTCAAAAACAAAGAGATAGTCATACTCGACAAGAAGAGGATTATGAACGATCTATGGGAGTTTGAACTGAAAGATGAGGGAGGGGATTTGATTGTGGATGCGACGGGAAGTTCGAGGGCATATCTGCCCAAGATAGAGAATGATGCAATATACACTACCGTTCAATTCGTTGAAAGGCACGATTTGGACGAGAACATATACATCTACATGGTCAAGACCGGTTACGCTTGGGCCTTTCCATTGGGAGACGACCTTTGGCACATCGGAGCTGGAGACTTGAGTAGAGAGAGGGCTTTGGAACTCGTAAGAAGCTTGAGGAGGACTTACGAAATAGATGAGGTCGAAGGCGAGTGCAACTGTGTGGGTAAGATAAGGCTTTTACCCCCATCAAAATGCAGGCCCATAGTTTGGAAGAACGTTTACGGTGTTGGAGAGGCCATAGGTTGTGTTAGCGGGGCTGGGGAGGGAAACGCTCCATCCTTAAAATGTGCGAAGCTCTTCTACGATTGCCTAATCAACGACGAATTGGAAAGCTACGAGAGGAGAGTTTTAAAGGAATTCGAATGGATAGAGATAGAGCACGAGTTCGTTTGGGCCGTCCAGAACAACAAGAAGCTGAAGGCTTTGAGGCTTTTGCCAAAGGTCGTTTCGATAGAATCTAAGAGGAGCGTGGAGCAATCCGTAGAGACTCTGAAAAATTTGATAAGGTTTCTAATCTGAACCGATCAGTTCTCTTAAGTGAATCTTGTATTTCCCAAGCTTTCCTCCGTAGTTTCCCGCAGAAATCTTCAAAACACCGTCAACGTTCGTTCCAACTTCTATGCAAATCTTCATAGCTTTTTTGACCGCATCCAAGCTCACGCCGTTTATAACTATCTCGGGAATCGATTTAACGCCATCTGGAACCTTTGAATCTGGAATCTTACCCCTTAAAACAGGGCAGTATGGATGATTGGTTGTTGGTCCTATCTCTGGGAACTTCGTTTCCGGTTTCGATCCAGCTGAACACACGTCGAACGGTGTGACGACACCTTCCACATCCCTCAAAGCTTCAACCGCCCTCTCACCAACCTCCAAAGCTGATTCCTCATCCCTGCAGAAGAACCAGACGTTTCCTCCGGCAACACCTTCAGCGTATCCAATGTATCTCTCTATGACGAACTCACCGAACATTATCGGAATCACTATCACCTCCCTACCCCACCTCTTTTCGAACCACTCGTAACCATCTCCACATCTTCCGACGTTTATCTCAACATCTATCTTTTCGCCTTCGCAGGCGTTGAAGACCCTTGTGGTTGGGACGACCAGTATGCCCTGCCTGATCCTCTTTCCCGTCTCCCTCAAGAGAACGTCCATGAATCTCTTCGTTTTCGGAACCCATATCTGTATTACAGCACCAACCCTTCCGTCTGGTGTCTCTTTTGGACTGAGCCATCTCTCCACTCCCGCTTCGGATTCTCCAAAGACTGTTGAAGGCAAAGAAGTTGCGGAATAGACAGCTTTCTCAAGCAGGTATCTATACTTTGCAGTAACTATTAGACGGGTGTATATCCCTTCGAAGGCCTCGCAATAGGTATCTTCAACTTCAGCCATGATGGTAATCCTCCACGACCTTAATAACTTTTCTCGAAATATCTCTCAGCCCTCTCCAAAGCCTTTGCCACCAAGTTCGCCGAATTCTCAAGGTCTTTTAAATCCACGACCTCAACAGGGCTGTGTATGTATCTCGCAGGAACGCTCACAACTCCAGAGGGAATGCCCTCCTTCGTCAATTGGATTGCGGTGGCGTCCGTGGTTCCACCTTCTGCAACTTCGAGCTGGTAAGGTATCTTGAGCTCTTCCGCAGTTTCCCTCAACCACCTCACGACGTTTTTGCTTGCGATCAAACCCCTTCCGCTCGCGTCCACTATCGTTATGACCGGCCCGCTTCCAAGCTTCACGTCCATGTGGATCGATTCAGCCCCGGGAAAATCGGTCGCAACGCAAACGTCTAAAGCCAAGGCAACATCCGGTTCCAAAGCGAAGGCTGAAACCCTCGCACCTTTTAGACCAACCTCCTCTTGGACCGTTGCAACCGCGTATATCGTTGCGGTGCTTTTGGTTCTCTTTAAAGCCTCAATCATAACGGCCAAACCCGCCCTATCGTCCAAAGCCTTTCCCGTTACCCTGTCACCCATTCTAACGAGCTCCCTGTCGATGGTTATCGGAGTCCCTATCTCTATCCCCATCTCTCTAACCTCATCCCTACTCCTCGCACCTACGTCTATGAACATGTCTCTGAACTCTACAGCCTTCTTCTTCTCCTCATCCCTCATTACGTGGGGTGGCTTGCAACCTACAACGCCGTAAACCTTCCTCTCTCCGTGAAGAATAACCCTCTGTCCCAAAGCGATTTGACTGAACCATCCCCCTATGGGTGCAAACCTTATGAAACCCTTCTCGTCTATGCTCTTCACCATGAAACCAATCTCGTCCATGTGCGCACACACCATCTCCTTGAATTCGCTACCGTTCTTCACGCATATGAGGTTTCCAAGTTTGTCAACCCTGATCTCATCCACGTAGCTTTCAAGCTCCGCTTTTACCACTTCCCTAACCTCATCCTCGTAACCGCTTATTCCGTGTGCATCGCACAGCCTCTTCAACAGCTCGAACATGTCCTTTCTTGAATTCTCTCGTTAAATTTTGTGTCGTAATTTAGGTAAACCGAAATATTTAAATATTTTTAGGCCAGCCTAATTTCGATGAGCCTAACTCTTGCAGACCTCGTTTGCGGTGAGAAGGGGAGGGTCGTTAACATAGTCGGTGGAAGGGGTGCAGTAATGAAATTGATGGCCATGGGGATCGTTCCGGGTAAGGAGGTTAAGGTTGAAGGTAGAAGGGGTGGAGCGATGCTCATTTCGGTCAACGGAACGAAGTTCGTCATAGGTAGGGGCTTGGCGATGAAGGTGATCGTCGATGTTGGGAAGGAGGGCTGAGGATTACTTGGAGGCAATTTACGAGCTCTGCAGAGGTAAGGGATACACGAGGGTTAAGGAGATAGCGGATCACTTGAAGGTTAAACCCGCTACTGTTTCCGAAATGCTGAGCAAGCTTTCAAGGGAGGGCTACGTCCTTTACAGAAAGCGTTTGTTCGTGACTTTAACTGAGAAGGGTGTTGAAGTTGCCAGAGAGGTTAGGGAGAGAAGGGAGACGCTGATAAAGTTCTTGACCGCTTTGGGAGTTCCAAAGGAGATAGCGGAAAGAGACGCTTGCACGATAGAGCACGTCTTGCACGAAGTTACAGTCGAAAAGCTTAAGATGTTCGTTAAATTTATAGAAAACAGCCCAATTTATCCAAAATGGCTCGAACACTTTGAGGAGTTTTGTAAAACGGGCAAACATCCCTGTAGGTTTTTCTAAGCGTAAGGAAGGTTTAAATTCAAAGGAAGTTCTCTCCCTTCGTGAGAGTTGCACTTGTGGGAAATCCGAACGTCGGAAAAACCGCTTTGATAAATTCTTTAACGGGTGGGAACTTTACCGTAGGAAACTTCCCCGGCGTTACGGTTGAAAAGAAGGAAGGTAGGGCGTTAATTGATGGTAAAGAGGTCGTTTTCATAGACCTACCCGGTGTTTACAGCCTTCAGGCTAAGTCTCTCGACGAAAAGGTTACGAGAGATTTTCTTGTCAAAGAAAAGCCCGATCTGATAGTAAACGTCGTAAATGCCTCCAATCTCGAAAGAAACCTCTACTTAACCCTCGAACTTACGGACTTTCAGATACCGATGATTCTGGTTCTGAACATGGTCGATATGGCGGAAAGGAGGGGAATAAAGATCGATTCGAAAAGGTTGAGCGAAATTCTCGGAGTTCCTGTTGTTGAGTGCGTTGCGAACAGAGGTCTGGGAATAGAGGATTTGAAGAGAGAGATTTTGAAGGGAGGGAAGATTCCTAAAAGAATTGGTCGCTCGTTCGAGGAGAAGGTTAGGATTGCGGAAAAAATTGCAAGGGATGTCGTTGTAGTTAGGCGTAGGATAACTCTAAGCGAGACGCTCGACGACGTCTTTATGGACAAAATTTTGGGTTTACCAGTATTTTTCACCCTCATGTGGATGATGTTCACGTTCACGTTCGACGTTGCAAAGCCTTTGGTCGATCTGATAGACCTGATATTTTCAAACCTCGTAAAATTGATTTCAAGCAACAACGGTCTAATTTTCGAAGTTTTGGCGAGCGTCGTTAAGGGGGTCGGTAGCGTTTTGGTCTTCCTGCCGAACATAACCTTCCTCTTCGTAGCACTCTCAATACTCGAACTGAGCGGATACATGCCGAGAGCGGTTTACCTGCTCGACTCCATAATGTCCAAGTTCAAGTTGCAGGGGAGATCGATAATATCTATGATCATGGGATTCGGATGTAACGTTCCGGCGGTTTTGGCTACGAGGAGTATAGAGGACGACAGGATTAGAAAAGCGACAGTTTTGGCAATTCCTTTCATGTCTTGCAGTGCAAGGTTACCGATATACGTTCTATTCACCGAGGTTTTCTTTCCGAAAAGCGGAAACTTGGTAATAATGTCCCTATACCTTTTGGGAGTTTCCGTGGGTTTGGTGTCCGCACTACTGTTCAGAACTTTGATATTCAAGGGTGAGGCGGAATACATAATCGAACTTCCCCACTACATGCTACCAAACTTGAGGGAAGTTTTAATGCTAACTTGGAACAGGGTTAAGCACTTCCTTGAGAAGGCCGGAACGATAATAGTCGGAATGGCGGTCCTTTTGTGGTTCGTAACGAGCTATCCGAGTGGCAACGTAGAGAACAGCTACGCAGGTTTGATTGGTAAGTCAATCCAGCCGATCTTTAATCCCATGGGATGGGACTACAAACTCGTGGTAGCCCTGCTAACTGGTTTCGTTGCCAAGGAAGTTGTGGTTGAAACGATAAACCTCCTGCACGTCAACGTAGCGGGTATGAATCCCGTGCAGGCCCTATCCTACATAGCGTTCGCCTCCCTATACATACCCTGCCTTGCGACGATTGCGGTTATAAGGGGGGAGATGGGTTTCAAATGGGCTATATTTTCGGTGTTCTACACCTTCTCAGTTGCATACCTCGTATCCTTGGCCATAATTGGGGTGGGAGGATGGTTGGTCTGATCTACGGAATTTTACTCCTACTTTGCGGAATCTTAGACGTCTTAAACGGAAACTACGCAAACTCGTTCGTTTCGTTCACGATTTCCGCCGTATTCTTCAAGGGTTTTGTTGTTAAGAGGGAGAGCTACTACGTGGGTGGAGCGATCCTCGCCTTCACGTTCGGCCTTCTATCTCTAATGGTCTTCGTTTCAACGTATTTGGACAGTTTTCTGAACGGAGAGACGAGTGCCAAGTTCAGTTACGGAATTTTCGGTCTGTTGGCCTTACCCCTCCTCCTCACGGTAAAGAAGAAATATTCCAAGTGAGTGTTCTAATCGTGAAACCCCCAGAAGATAGGGAGATGCCTCTTCAAGAACACCTTGCGGAGTTGAGAAAGAGACTGTTGAGGGTGTTCGTAGTTTTCGTTGTGGGAATAGCCTTAACTTTCAGGTTCTCCGGAGATTTGTTGAGGGTCCTTTGGAACTACATCCTCCCGAACTCCAAGGTTTACGTCGTGGCACCAACGGAATGGTTCATGGTTCAACTGACCTTCTCATTCGCATTCGTTCTGGTTGTCGTCTATCCCTATCTGGCCTACGAGCTGTATCAGTTTGCCAAGCCCGGTCTATACGAAAACGAGAGAAAATTCGTAAAGACTTTCATACCCTTTTCATACGCCCTATTCCTCGTAGGCGTTGCTTTGGGAATTTTCGTAGTAGTTCCAAGGGTCTTCAGCGTTTCGATGATTTTCAACTTGGGGGCGGATCCGTTTTTAACCGCAAAGAAAACGATATACTCCGCCTTAAAGATCGCACTGGCAATAGGACTATCGTTTCAGATACCTGTTTTGGCGGTAATAGCGGTAAGGATAGGTCTAATAGATTCGAGGTGGTTGAAGGGGAAGAGGTGGATAGTTTATCTGGCGGTTTTTGCCCTCGCAACCAACGTAACGTTCGACGTATCTGGAATAAGCCAGCTTTTAATTTTGGCGGTTGTTGTGGTTATGTATGAGTTGAGCATAGTTATAGCGAAGGCTATGGAAAAACGTATTTAATTTTGACCGAATTCTCCTTTCATGTTCGACTTGGTCGTGAAGGACGGCCTGTGCTTCGTAGATGGGGAATTCGTTAAGGCCAACGTTGGAGTTGAGGGTAACCAGATAGCTTACGTTGGGAGGGAAGACGTAAGGGGAGAGCTTGAGATCGACGCAAGGGAAAAGATCGTTATTCCCGGTTTGTTCAACGCACACACCCATCTGGCGATGACCCTCTTCAGGGGTTACGCTGAGGATTTACCCTTAAAGGAGTGGCTCGAAAACAAGATTTGGAAGGTTGAGAAGCTTTTAACAGCAAGGGACGTTTATTGGGGATCGCTTTTGGGAATCCTTGAGATGCTAAAGAGCGGAACCACAGCTTTCAGCGATCTCTACATATTCATGGACGAGGTCGCAAAGGCCGTTGGAGAGAGCGGGATTAGAGCGGTTTTAAGTTACGGCATGGCGGACAGAGGAGACGAGGATAAGGCAAAAAAAGAGCTCAAAATCGGGACAGATTTTATAAGGAACTGGGACAACGCCTTCAACGGAAGGATAAGGGCGGTATTTGGGCCACACGCCCCATACACTTGCACTCCAGATTTTCTCGTCAGGGTCAAGGAGAAGGCCAGAGAACTCAACACGCACGTTCACATTCACGTTTCCGAAACGAGGTGGGAGGTCGAATACGTAAGGGAGAGATACGGTAAAACTCCCGTGAGGTTGTTGGAGGATATAGGATTTCTGGACGAAAAAACGGTTTTGGCTCACGTCGTTTGGATTGACGATGAGGAGATGAGGATTTTGAGAGACAAAAAAGTCAGCGTTGTTCACTGTCCGATAAGCAACCTCAAACTCGCATCTGGAATTGCGAGGGTTAAGGAGATGCACGATCTGGGAATAAACGTTTGTTTGGGAACCGATGGAGCTTCGTCCAACAACACGTATAACCTCTTCGAGGAGATAAAGATGACGTCCCTACTTCAAAAGGTTACGACTGGAAGAGCGGATGCTTTGAAGGCCAAAGAAGTCTTGAGAATGGCGACTGAAAACGGTTACAAAGCATACGGTTTGAAGGGTGGCAAAATAGAGAGGGGTTATCTGGCGGACTTGGTTTTGATTGACAGGAGGAAACCCAACTTCTGTCCAACATACGATCCCATAAACAGCTTGGTTTACGCGAGTTACGGTTGCGAAGTTACTCACATCGTCGTGGATGGAGAGCTCGTGGTCGAAGACGGGATAGTTTTAACGCTCGACGAGGACAGGATAATCGATAAGGTGGAGGGTTTGAAGGAAAAATTCATACTGGAACGAACTTAGTTCCGTAGTATATTATTCCGTCCTCTCCATCCTCCCCAAACTTTCTAAAGACCGCTTTAACCCTCATCCCCTCCCTAACCTCGTCGGGATTGCAGTCCAGAGGTGCGACAATCTTTGCACCTTCATCGAGCTCTATCAGGGCAACGATGTAGGGTTTCGATAGCCAAAAGTTTTCAACCCCATCATGGACGACGCTCCAACTCAAGACCTTACCGTATCCGCTGAACTGGACCTCTCTAACTTTTCCCTTCCTCCTACACTTCGGACAGATGTTTCTCGGAGGGTAGAAGTAACTACCGCAGTTCTCGCAGTGGCTACCTATGAGGTTGTATCTCGACCTTATCTTTCTCCAAAACTTAGGCAACATACCGATCACCTCGAAAATATCGTAACTACCGCGGTAGCCCCGGTTCCACCGATGTTCAAAGACAAACCTATCTCACCATCAACCTGCCTCTTTCCAGCATCTCCCCTCAACTGCAAGGCAATTTCAACGGCCTGTCTAATTCCCGTGGCACCTACCGCATGACCGAACGCTTTCAAACCTCCTGAAGTGTTCACCGGAAGATCGCCATCCAAAGCTGTTACGCCTTCTCTTATCAACTTTGCACCTTCCCCCTTCTTTGCAAAGCCCAAGTCCTCGTAGGCGATTATTTCAGCTATCGTAAACGAGTCGTGCACCTCAGCAAAATCAACATCCTTAGGCTCTATCTTTGCAATTCTGTAGGCTTCTCTACTCGCAAAAACGACGGCGTCCATCGTGGTTACGTCCCTTCTACTGTGAAGCGCCATGTAGTCGCTCGCCTGAGTGCAAGCCTTTATGTAAATCGGAGTATCTGTATACCTCCTTGCAACCTCCTCGCTCGCCAATATCACCACAGAAGCTCCGTCGCAAATTGGGGCACAGTCGAAGAGTTTCAAAGGCTCGGCAACGTATGGAGAGTTCAAAGCGGTTTCCAAGCTTATCTCCCTTCTGAACATGGCCTTCGGATTTAGGGTAGCGTTTTTGTGGTTCTTGACGCTCACCATGGCCAAATCCTCCTCCTTAGTTCCGAACCTCTTCATGTGCATTCTCGCAATCATCGCATACAAAGCTGGCAAGTTCGCTCCGTTGAAAACCTCCCATTCGACGTCCGCTGATGAGGAAAGAATTTCCATTGCGTTCGGAACGTCCGTAACCTTTTCCGCACCTGCAGCTATTACCACATCGTGCATTCCAGATGCCACCGCCATGTAGGCCTGTCTCAACGCAACTCCTCCACTCGCGTCTCCGGCCTCAACCCTGACGCACGGAACGTGAAGTTCAGCCAAACCGGAGTAGTCCGCTATGAGTGAAGCGATGTGTTCCTGCCCTATGTATCTTCCCGCACTCATGTTACCCGCATAGACAGCTTCAATCTCCCTCCCCTCCAATCCAGCATCCTCCAAAGCTTCTATCCCAGCTGAAATGACTATGTCTCTGAAACCCATGTCCCAAAGCTCTCCGAACTTCGAACAGCCGACACCTATTATCGCGACCCTCCTCATAAGATCACCCGAACCTTATCTTCCTCCTAAGCTTGACGTAGAGTCCGTAATCTACGTATTCGCATTCCTTGATCTTCTCGAGAACTTTAGGGTTCCTTTCGATACCCTCTATTCTGTCGGTCACAACGAAGGAAAACGCGTCACTTCCAGCACCGCTACCAAAAGATGTCAGGAGTATTCTTTCTCCCGGCTTTGCAACGTCCAAAACGGATGCAAGTCCTATCATGGAAGAACCGGAGTAAGTGTTTCCAATGTATGGAACGACCAATCCCTGCTTTATCTGATCCTTAGTGAATCCCAAAATCTGAGCTACTCTAATCGGGAACTTCCCGTTAGGTTGATGAAAGACAGCGTAATCGAAATCCGAAGGTCTCAATCCCAACTTGTCCAAGAGACCCTTAGTAGCTTCGACTATGTGTCTGAAGTATGCTGGCTGTCCCGTAAACCTTCCGCCGTGCGATGGATATGGTTTTCCTTCTCTCCTCCAGAAGTCCGGGGTGTCGCTTGCGAAGGAAAACGTTCCCTCTATCTCCGCTATGCAATCTCTACCTACAATGAAACAGGCACCCCCAGCACCAGCGGTGTATTCCAAAGGGTCACCGGGTCTGCTTTGGCTCGTATCCGCACCTATCGCAATTCCGTAATCTATCAAACCAGCCTTAACCATCGCGTAGCATATCTGCATTGCAGTCGTTCCCGCCTTGCAGGCGAACTCCAAGTCCGCACAGAAGTAGTCGTTCCCGATTCCCAAAGCTTCTGCAACTATCGTTCCCGTCGGTTTTACAGCATAGGGATGGGACTCGCTACCAACAAAGACCGCTCCAATTCTCTTTGGGTCTATTTTAGCCCTTCTCAAAGCCTCTCTCGCACACTCCACGGCTATAGTAGCTGTATCCTCATCCCAAGAAGGGACGGACTTCTGTTCAACCCCCAAGCCCTTCTTCAAAACGTCGGCGTTCTCGCCCCATATCCTTGCGATCTCCTCAACTTTAATCCTGTATTTAGGTATGTATGTCCCGTAGGATACTATTCCGACCATCACTCAACACCCCTCAACCTGTCGATAAGCTCTTCGATACGGAGGTTCGTCACAACCAAACCAACGTTGTCCATCTCAGCGATCTTTACCGCAATTTCGTCAACCCTTTCGAGACCGTGAAGAACCACAACACTCGGCTTGAGATTCGCAACCCTAACCGCAACCATTGGAGATCTTCCCGTGGTAACTTTGGTGAAGATTAAAGCCCTTTCACTCGTGTATCCGTAAAGCTTGTAGAAGTCGTAAGCGTTTAGGGTGAGAATTGCCTTTATGCTGTCGATGATTGTGTATCCCCCCACAACCCTATCCGTTTTAACCAACGCCCTTCCGTTCACGACATCTAAGAACTCCTCAAACCTTAGGGGTCGAGAATACTCTTTCATGTCGATTATGACGTCGAGATTCACACCGCTTATCAGCTCTCTGTATTTGGATATGGTCTTGTAACCTCTCGACTTGTCTATTTCGAAAAGTGCGGTTATGACCTTTCTTATGAAGTTTATTCCGGGTGACTTCCTCCTATCGCTCTCGTAATCGCTTATAACTGAAGGAGAAACACCCATCTTGTCCGCCAACTCCCTTTGAGAAACTTCAAATATTCTCCTCCACTTTCTCAAAGCTTTACCGGGATTTTCGGAAAATACGACCTCACCCGATATCTTGTCTTTGAGAACATCGATAACGTGATCCATGAATAGGATTCACCAATTCTCTTATAAATTTAACGAAATTTGTTACGACTATTGACGAAAAAAGGAAATAAAAAATCATTCGCAAACGTCAACCCATATGGCCCCGTTTGGACAGGCTTCAACACATGAACAGCACTCCTGGCAGTCCTCAGGTCTTACGGGATGGGACTTTCCATCCTCACCTATCTCGTAAACCTCTCCCGGACAAACGCCTATGCACTCACCACATCCGTCACACTTTTCTGGGTCAACCCTTATCTCTACCATACCACCACCTCGATTTGGATATAACAGGGGATTATTTAACCTTTTTGAAGTTTAAGTGAGGAGTCAAGAAAACAAATTATTTAAAAATTAAAAAGGTTCAGATTCCCGATCTCTTTTCTTCCATCTCCTTCAACTTTTCTGGTGTTGTGATGTATGTGGTCGATCCAGAAGACCAATACGCAGCTTTTCCTTCGTTTATGAGCTCTTGAACGATTTTATCGAGCTCCTTCTTTTTGACTCTAAGAATTTTGGCCAAATCCCTCACTTGCCAAGGCTTCTTTTGGAGGTATTCTATGATTTTTTGCTTCAACTCCTCCTTGTTGATTTCCTCCGCCATTTTAGGTCACCAAAAAAATTAGGTTGAAAAGTATATACGCTTTACCATCTGAAAGCCGCAGATGTTCTGAAGGTCGTGTATAAGTATGGTGTCCTGTGGTAGTCTTCGATCAGCTTTTCGGTGAACTCCAGTCCCGTCAACTCGAAGAATCTCTCCCAACCAATTCTGTGAATCCATTCCGCTATCCTCTCGTATTTCTCCGCATGGGTCGCCCAAGTTTCGAGTATCTTTTTGACGGTCTGAACGACCTCTGGCCACCTCGGCGGGTTGTTCGGTAGCCATGGAACTACAACTTTTGACAACTGCGGTGGATATCTTGCATCTGACAGCTTACCGGCCACGAGTATAGCCACACCGTCGTTCTCTGGATCGAAGATCGGCATACCTGGGCACATCGTGTAACAGTTACCGCAATACATGCACTTGTCCTTGTCCAAAATTACAGTCTTCCTCTTCATGTCAGGCTTTAGAGCTCCAGTTGGACATGCTGCTACGGTTGAAGGAATCTCACAAGTCCTCCTTACCGCGTCGTCATCTATTTTAGGCACCTTCCTGTGAACGCCGACCATGGCTATGTCGGATGCATGGACAGCACCGCACATGTTCGCACAGCATGCGAGAGAAATCCTGCAGAGGGCTGGCAGTTTGTGATCCGTGAAGTAGTCGTAGAGTTCGTCCATTACCGCTTTTACTATACCAGATGCATCGGTAGCAGGTGTGTGGCAGTGAACCCAACCCTGAGTGTGGACTATGTTTGTCAAACCGTATTCACCCTTCGTGGCGTCCCAAGTTCCACCGCACGGAAAGCCCAACTTTTCCTGCACTTCCTGAATTAGAGGCTCGATCTTGTCCGGGTCGGTTAGGAAGAACTCCACGTTGTTTCTGCTCGTGAACCTCAGGTAGCCGTCGCTGTATTTGTCCGCTATGTCACAGATGTCCCTTATCGTATAGACGCTCAAGAGCCTTGGAGAACCGAACCTAACGACATAGAGAACGTCTCCAGACTCCGCTACTCTCTTAATCACACCCGGTCTCACTATCTCGTGATACTTCCACTTTCCGTAGTTGTTTTTAATTATCGGATGCAACATTATGGAGTAGTGTGGTGGACCAAAATCCGTTTTCGGCTCCAACTCCTCCTCAGGCTCCTTCTCAACCTTCTGCGCAACCACAAACAACACCTCCTAAAATTAGTCCTGCAACTCCCTCCAGAATATGAACGGATTGTTTCTCGGGGCGTAAACCATTCTAACGTCTGCCTTCTGACCTATGACCTTCAGGAACTCCTGCATTCCGACTCTCCATATCAGCTCTCCGACTCTCTCTCTGAACTTACCGTTCTCGTCCCACCAGTCCCAGATGGCCTCGAGAATTTCACAGCACTTGTCTATCAACTCGTCCGCTGGGATGAAGGGCACGGCAACCCATCCTATTATGGCTCCGTCAACGAACGGAGCCTTTCCACCGATGAGTATCGTTGCTCCTCTCTCCTTACCGGGCTTCAACGCTTTGGGTAGGACGTTTATGCAGTGCATGCACCTTATACAGTTCTTGTTGTCTATCTTAAGCTCGTTTCCGTCCCAGCTTATTGCACCAGTTGGGCACTTCTTAACGACCTGCTTCTCTATGTCCACTCCCGCTTTTGCGTATTCCCTTACAGCCTCTTGATCGATCTGGATTTCGTCCTTCCAAGTTCCTATTATGGCGAAGTCCGATCTGGCCTTTGAAGCTACACAGTCGTTCGGACAGCCAGAGCACTTTATCTTGAACTTGTATGGCCACATCGGTCTGTGGAGTTCGTCCTGATACCTAATAGTGAACTGGTAGCATGCCTCAAGTGTGTCGTAGCACGCAAATTCGCACAGAGCCGGACCCATGCATGCGGATGGGGTTCTCAAGTCTGAACCCGAACCTCCGATGTCGAAGGGTGCGGGTGAACCGTATAGCTTGTCCAAGTAGGCCAAAGCGTTGGCCATCGGCTGTAGGTGCTCTGTTCTAGTTCCCAAGAGGATTATGTCACCCGTCGAACCGTGCAGGTTTGTCAAACCGGAACCCCACTTCTCCCAAGCGTCACATATAGCCCTCAAAGCCTTCGTTGAGTAGAACCATCCTGCTGGCATGTTTATTCTCATCGTGTGGAAGTGCCAGACCTCTGGAATCTTGTCTTCCAAGTCGCAGTATCTACCTATAACTCCTCCACCGTAACCGTAAACCGCTACGATACCTCCGTGCTTCCAGTGGGTTCTCTTGTCCTTGTATGAGAGCTCAAGAACCTTCAGAAGGCCTTTCGCAGCTCCGGGGAGTTTTATCTTCTTGCCCGCTTTCATCGCCTTTTCGGACTCTACCGCCGCTCTCTTGATCTCCTTCACAAAAGACGGCCACGGCCCCTTTTCGAGTTCGTCGAGCAGAGGGGTTTCTGGTAACTCTACACCATCTACTACTGGCATTAAACCACCTCCCAACAGCTTCGTATTTATCTACTCACAAACCATATATAAGATTTTCGAAATTAAATTTGATAAAACTGCGATTTAATTCTGAAATTCGCAAACCTTTTAGAGTGGTTGGCCTCATCGATGTAGGTGGTGGGCAAGGTTTACATAGTCGGTGCCGGCCCGGGAGATCCGGAGCTTTTAACGGTCAAGGCTTTGAAGGTTCTAAAGGAGGCGGACGTTGTTCTCTACGATAGGCTCGTGGGCGAGAAGATGGAGAGATTTTTAAAGGAAATTTGCAGAGAGGCCATATACGTCGGTAAAGGATCGAAGGAAAACGGCTCTGTTAGACAGAAGGCAATAAACGAGCTCATGGTTAAGTTGGCTAAGGAGGGAAAGACCGTCGTCAGATTGAAGGGTGGCGATCCCTTCGTTTTCGGAAGGGGCGGTGAGGAGGTAGAGTGTTTGATTAAGAACGGGATTCCATTCGAAATAATACCGGGGTTAAGTTCGATCACAGCGGTTCCGACTTCAGCGTGCATACCCCTAACTCACAAGGGCAAATCTTCCACCGTTTTCGTTATGACGGGAAGGAACTTGGACGACATCGGTAGGTCCGCTCTGGATGGGACCATAGTGATACTCATGGGAAAGGAGAGGATAGGTGAGATTGCAAAGAGGCTCATAGAACTAGGAAAAGATAAGAAAACACCCGTTGCGGTAATAGAAAACGGAACCTTGGACAGTCAGAGGGTGCACTTCGGAAACCTTGAAAACGTTGGGGAGATAGTTAAGAGAAGGGTTAAAGGCGTAGCTTTGATAGTCGTCGGTGATGTCGTGGAGCTGGGGATGAAATTCAACTCCAAAAGAGACGGGTCCTCACAAACCTCTTTTCGGCCTCCATGAGCTCTTTGAAGAAATCATCCTCGCTCCTGTATGGCTTTGAAAGAATTTTTACCGCGGTGTTCACCCCGACTCCAAGCGTGTTTAGGGCGTATATTGCCCTTTTACCGTAGTTCATGACGAGGTTTGCACTTCTGTAAAGCTCTTCCCTACTTAAATCGTTCAAATCCCTCCTCGCATTTACGCACGCTACCATTACAGATCTGCATTTTATGCACCGCGTATCCTCTATCTGATCAACCCTCAGCTTCAGCTTGCAACCGCAGTTTAAACACAGGAGGTAGCATTTCTCCCTCTCCAACCTCTCTCTGAACGCTTTCAGAATTGCCCTCTCCCTGTCTCCAACCACATCTCCAACCCCGAAATCTCCAAGCTTAGATATGGGACTCAACTCCTTGAACGTGAAAACCCTTATACGTCCCTCTTGGATGTCCCTTAAAACTCTAACGGTTCTTTCGATGTCGATTCTTTCGTGCAACAGCTCCTTTAAGGTTTCTCTGTAAACGACGGTATCTCTCATCTTCTCCAAGAGCTTTCTGACGTTAACCCTTTCAACCTCCCCTATACAACCGAACCTCTTGGCTACTTCGACGAACTTGTATTGCATCACCTTCGAATCTATCAAAGCCAACTCCAGAAGTCTTTCCACATCTTCAACATTCAAGTTCGTTAGAACGTCTTTAACGTAGTCCGCATCGACCCTACCCTTAATCCATATCCTGTAGGGTTCCGAGCGTATCTCGAAGGGCTTCGGAAGGAATAGGGATAGGAGTTTCGACAGAGTCTCGTTCACCCTGTGGCCGAAGCAAGCGTTCACGACAACGTTCCCATCTCCCTCTATCGTGATCGTTCTGTCGTCGGGGATTGCAAAACCTCTCTTGAGTGTCTCTTCAATGACTTCGTCTTTGAACTCCTTCCTCAACCTCCCAGCTTCCTTGGCGACCTCGTATGGGACTGGGATCTCTTCGCCGATCCAAGAGGGAATTACACCTTCGCCATCAACCCTCTCGACCATTACCGCATCGTCTATGGCAACAATTCTCCACAGCTCTCCCTTCATTGCGAAGACGCTGTGATCGAGAGAAAGGAAGTTTTCGTCCAAGTATCCTATGACCTTTCGAGTAGTCACGTCAATTACCTTGACCTTCCTCTCGTCGGGAATCATTGATAAGTTGGAGTAGAAGTGCTTTCTCCCCTTCCTCGTTATCCTTCCGTTTAGTATCAGGCGATTTTCCTCCAAAAAGTCGCAAACCTCCTTAAATTCCTCCCAAGTCAAATCCTCGTAGAACTTGACTCTCTTAACGACGTCGAATATCTCCTCAATTCTGTATCCCTCCAAGAGCATGGCGAGGATCTGATTTGCCAAAACGTCGAGGGGTTTGTCGTATGGAACTACGGGTTCTATCAAACCCCTCTTGGCCCTCTCAACTATCGCAATCGATTCGAGGTAATCGTCCAAGTTGTTCGCAACGATGTATCCCTTAGAAACCTCGTCAAGTCTGTGCCTGCTCCTCCCAACCCTCTGAATCAACCTTCTAACCTCCCTCGGGCTGTTGAACTGAATAACAACATCTACGTGACCTACGTCTATACCGAGCTCCATCGAGGACGTGCATATCAGGGCTTTAAGCTTACCTTCCGCAAACCTCCTTTCCGCGTTCACCCTAACATCTCTTGAGAGCGAGCTGTGGTGAACCTCGACTTCCAAAAAATTCCTAAGCTTTACGCCGAGATACTCCGCACTTTGCCTCGTGTTCGTGAATATCAAAGCGGATTTGCAACCCCTCAATATCTCAACGATGTCTTCGACTTCTCCCCTTAAAACCCTGAACTCGTATCTCTTCTTTGCGTTCCACTCCAAAACCTCTTCGAATCCGAAGTATTTGGCTATCTCTTTAGCGTTGCTGAGGGTCGCGGACAAACCTATCCTCTGAAACTTAGCGATCCTTCCGAGCCTTTCCAAAGCAACAGCAAGCTGAACCCCCCTCTTGGAATCAGCAAGCTCGTGAACCTCATCTATCACAACAAATCTGACGTTACTCAAAGCGGATCTCAACCTCTTACCCAAGAGTAGGATTTGAAGTGTTTCTGGAGTTGTGATCATTATTTGAGGTGGATTTAGTGACTGCAACCTCCTCTCAGAATTTGGAGTATCTCCGTGCCTTACCGCTATGCTAAAGCCCAACCTCTCAGCCAGAAACTTTAACCTCCTTACCATGTCCCTGTTCAGAGCCCTGAGGGGCGTTACGTATAGGAAGGTTACACCTTTGCAATCCATCCTGAGCATCCTGTTCAGAATGGGTATTACAGCACACTCGGTTTTACCGCTACCAGTTGGGGCGGTTATCAAAACGTTTCTTCCTTCAGCTACCTTAGGGATTGCAACCCTTTGCAGATCGTTAAACTTCTCTATGCCTATCTCTCTTAAAGCCTGAACGAGCATTCGTTTAATTTAAAGCTACGACTTTTTAACGACTTTGCTCCACTTCTTTTCCCAATACTCCTTAATGACCTCCAAAACCACGAGCTTTTCTCCGCTCAAAAACCTTATGCAAGCCCCTCCAGCAGTCGAAATGTGATCCATCTTCTTTTCGAGACCGAACATCCTCGTAGCTGTCGCTATGTGCCCCCCACCCACGATCGAATACTTGGCTTTGGAAACAGCCTTCAAAACCTCCGAAGTTCCCAAGGTAAACCTCTCGTCCTCGAAAACTCCAGCTGGCCCGTTTATGACCGCAACGTCGTATTCTGGAATTAGTTCGGAAAGCATGGATATCGTCTCTATTCCTATGTCCTTGATCATGTGTTTTCCGTCGAAACTTTCCAGAGGTAGATCGACCCTAACCCCATCCTTCTCAATCGCAACGTCCTTCGGAAGGACTATCTTATCTCTATACCTCTCAAGGAGCTCTTTCATCTCCTCATCCTTAACGTCCCCCTTGTTCTCCTCAACAACCTTCCTGTTCACCTCTCCTATGTCTACGCCCGACAGCATCAGGAAGTAGTTTGCAACCACACCGGTCAAAACGACCTTGTCAGCAATTCCTTTGGTCAGAACGTTCTTCAGAACCTTTACCGCATCGTCTATTTTGGCACCACCCAAGACGAAGACCTTCCTCCCCCTATCTTCAAAGACCCTGCTCAGTGCTTTGACCTCCCTCTCAACCAACCTCCCGACAACCGTGGGCAAAACCGGAACGAATCCTATGAGAGATGCGTGCGGTCTGTGGAAGGCTGAGAACGCGTCATTGACGAAAAGATCGAACTCGTCCTTCAACTTCTGAACCATGTGACAGGTTGAATGCTCTTCTGCACTCCTCTTCAACTGCTCCTCCGAATAAAATCTCACGTTCTCAAGCAAAATGACGTCTCCAGTTTTCATCGACCTTATCTCTTCTATCACCCTACTGCTGAATATCTCGTCAACGTATTTTACTTCCTTACCCAGTAGGTTCGATAGGACCCTTGCGTGAGCTTTCAAGGTTGTGAAGTCCTTCTTTCCCGGCCTGCTTTGATGGGCCATCAAGACGACCTTGGAGTTTTCAAGTTCCTTCAAGGTCGGGATGTGGCTCTCAAATCTCGTTGTGTCGAGTATCGTTGAGTTCACCACTGGAGCGTTTATGTCCACCCTAACGAGAACAGACTTACCGTCGTAATCGACATCATCGAGCGTTGGTATCATCGAAAAAAGTTATCCGATAAGTATAAAATTCTTTCACTTTGCGGACACTATCTTAATCACGTCGTTGTGCTTCAACTCGTAGTCCTCTCCAATCCTCACCTTCCTCTTGGCATCCACGGCGTATATGAAGTGTTCTCCTATTTCCGTGTGTATCTTGTATGCCAACTCCTTGACTGTAGTCCCCTTTTTAACGAGAAATGCATCTGGCAAAACGTTTCCCTTGCTGTCCGTGAACTTGTTCTCGTCCTCGACGGGGTAAACGACTATGTAACCCAAAACGTCAAACACCAACGTGTTTATGGCCTTTTGAACACCAGTTCCGCCGAACTTCTTCATGAAAGCCCTTATCTCGTCCAACAACCTCTTTTGCTTTTCATTTAAGGGTTTCAAAACCTCGAAATCGCTGTCCCCCGGTATATACTTTACGTAGCCGTTCTTCGATGCAATCCTCAAGGCCAACTCGTAGTAGGCTGACGTCGGTATAACTATCTCGTCCAAGCTGAGAAGTCTATTTATCAGCTCTTCTGGAGCCTTGTCAGCCTTGTTACCCGCTATGACCATCTTCATTCTAACCTTTCTCAACTCCTTAGCGAATTTTTTCAAATCTTCATCGTCGAAATCCTTCAAATCCTTACCCATCTCCTTTAAAGCACTCTTAACCATCCACTCTTCGAAACCCAGTCCGGCCAACTGCTCAGTTAAGAACTTCGAAGGGTCTCTCCTCTCAAGGTGTATCCTCCTAACTATCTTGTTCCAATTCCTCTTCAGTATTCCGAACAGCCACATGTCGAGCTCTTCCCTCAAAAACTCCACATCCCTAACTGGATCGTGTTCCCCCACACCGACTTCGTTTCCCTCCTCGTCCGTCGAACCTGAAGCATCTACGACGTGTATTATACCTTCCGCCTGCCTCAGGTTGTCCAGGAACTCGTTACCCAAACCCCTTCCCTCGTGGGCACCGGGAACCAAACCTGCGATGTCGATGAGCTTTATCGGTATGAACCTCCAACCTTCGATACATCTACCGCAGTTCACACCCAACTCCCCGCAAACGCACTCAGTTCTGACGTATGCGATTCCGACGTTCGGCTCTATGGTTGTGAAGGGGTAGTTCGCTATCGCAACGTCTATTAGCGTTGCGGACTTGAAGAAAGTAGATTTTCCAGCGTTCGGCTTTCCCGCAATTCCTATCTCAATCAATTAGACCCCTCCTTGCGTAATCTCCCCTCTTCCTCTTCCCGAATAGAAACCTCGGCAAGTTACTCCTCAAATACTCCGCCTCCTCCTTACTTATTTCCCCCTTCCTTTCGAAGTATTCTATTATCTCCAAAGCCTCCTCATCGCTTTGACATATCTCGAAGTGATCGTATATGGTTGGCATTTCGAAGATCTCCCTGTAGAGGTTGGGGAAGAGACGTTTGAACTTCCCGATGTTCCATTCCATCATCGCATTCGGTTTTGCTTGAAGGTTAATAACGTTTTGCAAAACGTCTTTAACCCTGAGTGTTAACTGCGGTTATGTATGACGTTGCAATCGTTGGAGCTGGTCCCGCCGGACTGACATCAGCAATATACACGTGCAGATACGGGCTAAAGACGATAGTTTTCGAAGACCCCACGAATCCATCGCAACTCTCTCTGGCACCGAAGATAGAAAACTACCCGGGATTTGAGGGGAGCGGACTCGATCTCGTGAGTAAAATGAGGGAGCAGGCTGAGAAGTTCGGGGCGGAGATAAGGGTAGAGAGGGTTGTTGATTTATCGAAGGGGAACGGGTTTTTCGAGATAGTTACCGATGAGAACAGATACAGGGCCAAAGCTCTCATACTTGCAACCGGGGGAAAGCACAGGGAGTTGGGCGTTGAAGGTGAAAGGGAGTTCGTGGGTAGGGGTGTAAGCTACTGTGCAGTTTGCGACGGATTCTTCTTTAAAGGAAAGAAGGTCTTGGTAGTTGGTGGAGGTAACTCCGCCCTGTCTGAAGCTTTGTATCTTCACGACATAGGTTGCGACGTAACGATAGTTCACAGGAGAGACAAGTTTAGGGGGGAAAAGCTTTTGCAGGATAGGGTTTTCCAGAGTGGGATAAAGGTGATCTGGAACTCCGTTGTTGAGAGGATAGTGGGTGAAGAGAGAGTAAAGAAGGTCGTGCTTAGGAACGTCAAGACAAATGAGGTTTTTGAAATAGATGTTGACGGAGTTTTCATAGCCATAGGTTTGGAACCCAACACGGATTTGGCGAAGAGATTGGGTGTGGAGTTGGATGAGAGGGGATACGTAAAAGTTGACAGGTATCAGAGAACGAACGTTGAGGGGGTTTTCGCCTGCGGTGACTGTTGCGACAACCCCCTCAAGCAGGTGGTAACCGCATGTGGAGACGGTGCCATAGCCGGTTACTCCGCATACAGATACGTTTCTCAGAGTGAATGAGACGATTTGAAAAAGATAAAATTTAAATTTATATATAAATTTCTATTTTTCAAAATGTCGCCTTTTGATTTCAACTAAAACCAAAATTCTTATATATTAGTCTGTCAGACTATTGTCGGACAATGTCGGACAAACGAACCATGATGGATATACTCATGTGCCCTACGAGTCCCCCGGAGTGGGGACGTAAGTTTAGGTGACCCGAAATGAGGAAGATATCAGTTAGATTGACAGATCAACACTACGAAGTTTTGGAGGCTCTCGTAGCTATAGGTGAATACGCCTCCGTTAGCGAGGCGATTAGAGACGCGATAAGAAAACTCATAGCTGAAAAGGCGGAACTCGTTGAGAAGCACGCTAAGATGAAATCGTTTGTGTAGGTGGTTGTATGAAGTCGTTTATAGCCAGAGCTCAGGAGTTTAGTCGCGTTGAAAATAAGGAGAGGTGTGAAGATTTTTTCGTTCCTAAGATAGTGGTAGTTGGAGTGGGGGGAAGCGGTTGCAACACCGTAAACCGTTTGATGAACGTGGGTTTGAACGGCGTGGAGACTATTGCAATAAACACCGATTACCAGCATTTGAAGATGATAAAGGCTCACAAGAAGGTTTTGATCGGTAGGAGTTTGACGAAGGGATTGGGTGCTGGAGGGTATCCCGAGATAGGTAGAAAAGCAGCTGAATCCGCAAGATACAAGATAGAAGAGCTCTTGGCGGATGCAAACATGGTTTTCGTTTGTGCTGGGATGGGCGGTGGAACTGGGACTGGAGCTTCACCCGTAGTTGCGGAGGTTGCAAAGAAGAACGACGCTATAGTTATAGGTGTCGCCACGATGCCCTTCTCAACGGAGAGGGCGAGATTGATAAGGGCCTACGAGGGGTTGGAGGAGTTCAGGAAGCACTGCGACACCGTAATCCTTTTGGACAACAACAAGCTACTCGAATACTATCCGAACTTACCGTTGGAACAGGCTTTCAGCGTCATGGATCAGATAATAGCGGAAACGATAAAGGGAATTACCGAAACCATAATGTATCCGTCCTTGGTAAACATAGACTTTGCGGATGTTAGGGCTATAATGAAGAGCGGAGACGTTGCAGCGTTGTTCGTTGGAGAGTCGAAATCCCAGCAGAGGGCCAAGGATGTCGTTAGGAATTGCCTCTCCCATCCACTGATAGAGGCAGACGTCACGGGTGCCACGGGTGCATTGGTTCACATCTCGGGTGGAAGAGACCTGACCGTCAAAGAAGTTCAGGAAATCGTGAGGGAGCTGACTTTCGAGATAGACGATAACGCCAACGTCATTTGGGGTGCGAGGGTCGATCCAAGCTTGGAAAACTTGATCAGAGTTGTTACGATAATGACGGGAGTAAAGTCACCGAACATACTCTCCAAGGGGGAGGATAGAGAAGTCTTGAGAGAGCTGTGCGAAAGAAAAGACAATAAAGGTGGCAGGAGGTTCATCGATTACATCTAATTCTTTCCAGAACGCTTGCGACGATTATCGGTAACAAAACGGTTGCATCCCCGTAAACGTTTACACTTTTCGCCTTTTCGTTCACCTTTCCCCACGAAATTGCTTCCCTAACCCTCGCACCGCTCAAACTCCCGTCCCACTCTACGGCTGTCGTTAAGTATATCACGTAGTCCAAACCGTCTTTGAACTGATTCCACCAAATCGTGTGATGCTTGCTTATCCCCCCACCGATTATTAAAGCACCCGTTTTCTTTGCGTTGAAGACTATCTCACTGAGCTCGTCCTCATCCTTTAAAACGTCAACCACGAAGTCCCTGTGAGTCTGGTAAAATAGCCACAGCTGACTTCCAAAAGCTCCATCCGTTATTCCCGGGACGAACATGGGAATTCTGTTCTTGTAGCACCAGTAAACTATAGAGCTTTCTGCGTTTTCCTCTTTTTCGATTCTCTTTCCAACCTCCCATACGAGTTCTCTGGTTGACAACCTCCTCTTTTCTCTGTAGATGTCCTCAAAGATCGGCTGGAGCTTTTCCTCCAATACAATTCCGTAGCTCTCCTTAGGCGTTAGAACGTTTCCGATTCTGTGAATTCCCCTTTTGTAAAGCTCAACGTCGTCGAGCATGAAAGAGCCGTGATAGTAATCCCTCCAAATTCTCGCCAAGTCGTGATCCAACGTCCCGCACGTCGTTACGATCACGTCAACGAGCCTTCTCTTCACGAGCTCTTTTATGACCCCCCTCGTCCCAGTCGCAACTATGCAAGCCGGAAAAGATAGAAAAACTGTGCATTCTCTATCTTTAACCATTTCTTCGAATATTTCGACTGCCAAAGCCAAGTCCTTTGCGGTAAACCCTCCAGATTTGTAAAGCTCTCTCACGAGTTCATTGACTGTCATCCCCTCCCCAAGCTCGATGTCCTCGACTCTCATGTTGAAGGGTAAGACCCTTATTTAAATAGGTTGAGCTTGAAACGTGAAACCCTTGGGATTTTGCGAGAGGTGCGGATACTTTGAGGGAATTTGCAGATGCAAGAGGGGTAAGATACTGATAGACGGCGAAAAGAGGGAGAGGGTGAGCAAGTTTCTCAGCGGACTCTTAAGGCACTATCCCGAAAGGTTCAACGTCGAGCTTGACGAATACGGATGGGCAAACATCAGAGACGTCTTAAAGGTTCTGAGGGAGAGATACGGTATCGATAGGAATATACTCGAACTCATCGTTAGATTCGATCCCAAGGGCAGGTTCGAGATTAAAAACGAAAAGATCAGAGCCAAATACGGACACAGCGTAAGAGTAAAGTTCAATTGGAGCGAAGAGGGGGAGATACCACCCAAACTGTATCACGGAACGCATCCTAAAAACATTGATTCCATACTGAAGGAAGGTTTAAGACCCATGAAGAGGTTGGAGGTTCATTTGAGCGAGAGCTTCGAAGATGCGGTTGAAGTTGGGAAGAGATACCATCCGAACCCCGTCGTTCTCGTGATAGATACCAAATCTCTCCTAAATCACGGTTTTAAAATAAGGAAGAAGGGTAAAGTTTACACGACCGATTACGTTCCCCCCGAATGCATCGTGGACGTGGTAAAGACTTAGAAAACTTTTAAATACGCTCAGCTTAATAATACTCACAATGACCAAACGATCCCGTTTGGGTGTTGCACTCCCCATAGTCATACTGTTAGTTGTTGTGGTATCGGTAATAGTCGCTCTAACTTTGACGAACTACCAAGCGATCGTTCAAAAGTTTCGTGGTATTCCAAATACCATATTAAACGTAAAACTGCAGAAGAGCGACTCGAAGTATATGCTCGTATTCAAATGCCTTGGAGGGGACGAGATAAACCTTAAGGATATTGAAGTTATAGTTTCCTATAAAGGTGGAAATTTTATATATAAATATCCTTTCTCGTATATGGAGAACGAGATTTTGAGAGCCGAAGAGTCCTTTGGTGTTCTTCTAAATCTTAGCTTGGAACGGGGAGACTTGTTGGACGTCAAAGTGGTTCATCTACCGTCGAGCTACACGCTACTCGAAAGAGAGATCGTTGTTGGTGTAACCGTTACACCCACACCAACCGCAACTCTGCCAATCCCACCAAACTCAAGCTATCTCGTTTTCAACGTTGACAAGAACAGATGGTATAGAACGATTAAAGAGGCCATAAAGGACGCGGAAAGTGGAAACACGATACTCGTCTATCCCGGATACAGAGAAAAAGAAAGCTTGACAATAGACAAATCTTTGAAGATTGAAGCGGTAGAGGTCGGAAATGCGACGATAGTAGGATCAATTACAGTATCCAAAGGGGGAGTTACAATCGAGGGGTTCAACATAAAGGGATACTTGAGGGTTTACGGAGGAAGCTGTAAGATCGTTGAAAATAAAATCTCGTCCAACTACCATGGAGTTGATTTGAGAAACGCCAAAGATGTGACGTTGGTTGGCAACCAAATAGATTCGCCTTATTGTGTATGGATACACCACGGATCGAACGTAACCTTAAAGGGTAACAAGATAACGGGCTACTACGGTGTCTATGCATACAGATCCGACAACGTTGCAATCACTTCAAATTACTTCAGCACGAGCTACGGTATCTTAACATACCATTCGAAAAAAGTTGAGATAGCGAAAAACGACATGAAATGCAGGTATTACGGATACAGAGGATACAGAACTTCCGACGTAAGAATCTATTCGAACTACTTGGAAAGCGGATACGGAATATACCTCTACAGATGCAAAAACGTAACCGAGTTTGGCGAGAACAACGTAAAGATAAACGGTAGGCATGGAGCTGGTTTGAGCGTTTACGATTGTAGCTCGAAGGAGTTGAGAATCTACGATAACAAACTAACGGGAGGTTCTGCAGGCGTATACGTATACAAGTTTGATGGCAAGATAAGCATGCAAGGTAATACGATATCTAACAATCGTTACGGGGCGTATTTGATTCGTATCGGTGAAGTCAACGTTAATTCAAACGAGTTTAAAGATGTGTCATACAACGCGCTAACTCTCTACCACACTTCAAACTGCTCGATTTCGGAGAACGTATTTGAAGGTTGCAGGTGCGGTGTGTCCGCAAGCGACGTGAACGGTCTAAAGGTATATGGAAACACGTTGAAGAATGTAAAGGACGGTTTGATCGTTAGGAGCTCCGAAAATACGGACATCTCCAGAAACAGAATCGAAGGTAGAGGTTACGAAGGTGTGAGAATTGATAGATGCGGTAACGTCAAATTGGAGTCCAACGAAATACTTGGTTACAGATTCGGTATCTACGGATTCTACGGTAGGAATGTTGTGTTAACTTCAAACGACATAAAGGACGGATATTCTTCCGTATACTTTTACAGATTTAACAAGGTAAAGATTTTCGGTAACGATTTTGACGGGACGAGAAAGGCGATCTCTCTCTACTCGAGCTCCGACGTAGTAGTATCCGAAAACAAAGCTCGCGGATCCCACGTGGGTTACTACGTGATATACTGTAAGAGAGTTACGTTAAGCGATAACGACGTCAGAGGTTTTAGATACGGCGTCTATTCATACGGATGCGAAGGTGTTAACTTGAAATCGAACACATTCGAGTCCAACCGCCAATCCATTGGCATTATGAGAGATTATAAAGATACGATAAGAGGGAACGTTGTAAGGCATTCCAACATCGGTGTATACATGTATAGGACTTACAAGAGCATATTGAGGGACAACGTGATCGAAAGTAACTACTGGGGTTTAAGGCTCCACCGTTCGAGCGACAACTTGATCTACAACAACGTGTTTAACAACACGCGGAACGTTGATGTAAGGAAAGATAAGAACTCTTGGAACGTCTCAAAAACTTTGGGTATAAACGTGGTGGGTGGCAAGTATATAGGAGGAAACGCTTGGCTATCTCCAAAAGGAAACGGTTTCAGTCAAACGTGCGAAGATAGAGACGGGGACGGAATTTGTGATAGACCCTACGAAATCAATAAGTGGAATGTCGATTACCTACCACTCAGGGTGAGGTGATCGATATGAGGTCGAAACTCGTCCTACTTTCTTTGATCGTCGTCTGCTTTGCGTGCTGTTGTGTATCCCCTTTTAAGGGTGAAAGACCTCAAAGCAAAAACGTCGTGCCAACCGTAACACCAAAGAGTGACCTTGCCAAAAAATTTAGCAGTCAGATTGCTCAAGCTTTGAAGTCTGTTTTCGGGGATGCAAAGCTGATCGAGTCCGTAGAAGATGTGGGATTCATACACCTATCATATAAGCTACCGAGGGAGGCCAAACCCGAAGACTTAAACAAATTAATAAAAACTCTTGGATACAGAATTGAAGATACCATTTACAACGGGAGCGACGTTTTGTTGACTACGAATTTAAATGGAAAGTCTTACGAAGTGCACGTCCTTCTCTTAAACGACACGGTCGATATTGACATCGAATCAAAAAGTTAAAATATACAACTTCGAAGAGCTGGAAAAGGATGAAGAAGTTCGACGTGATTATAGTCGGAGCGGGACCAGGAGGGCTATTTGCCGGCTATAAGCTTGCTGGTAAAATGAACGTGGCTATTTTTGAAATGGGGAGGGATATAGAAAAGAGGAAGTGTCCGAGCGACCTCTCTCAAAGCTTTTGCCAGAAGTGTAAGCCGTGCAACATAACCTACGGTGTCGGTGGTGCTGGTGGACTGTCTGACGGAAAGCTGAACTACCCCCTACCGGAGTATCCGTCGAGCTTTACCGTCGGAGGAGATTTCATAGATTTGGTCGATACGGAGTATCTGCTGAAGAAGATGGAGGAGGTTGACGAGATATTTTTAAAGCACGGTGCTCCTAACGAGGTTTACGGAACGGACAGAGAGAAGATAAACGAATTTCTGAGGAAGGCAAATTCCGCCGGTATAGAGTTCGTTCCGCTGAAGCAGAGACACGTCGGAAGTGACGAACTGCCGAAAGTCATAAAGAGCATAGAGAGGTATCTGAAGGAAAACGGTGTCAAGATTTACACGAGGAAAACTGTGGTTGACATAAATCCCAAGGAGAAGGTCGTAACGCTGAAGAACGGTGAAAAATACGGATACGATTATCTGATAATAGGCGTTGGAAGGGGAGGTGCAGAATGGCTTGAAAGATGGGTCAAGAGGTATGGTATAGCGATTAGTGAGAGGGCGAAGTTCATAGACGTAGGGGTTAGGGTTGAGGTTCCAGCTTCTATAATGGACGAGATAACGTCCGTAATATACGATCCAAAACTTAGAATTTTGACGAAGAGGCACGACGACTACGTTAGGACGTTCTGCACGTGCCCGAGGGGTTGGGTAATAAGAGAAGATTACGGCGACTTCTGTTTGGTTAACGGGCACAGCAAGGCTAAGGAGAAGACTAACAACACAAACTTTGCCCTTTTGGGACATTACGAATTTACGGAGCCTTTCGAAGAGCCAAACGATTGGGGTAGGGATTTGGCGAAGATAACCACAAAGCTTGGAGGGGGAAATCCGATAGTTCAGAGGTTGAGGGACTTGAGGCTGGGTAGGAGGAGCACGGAAAGGAGAATAGCGAACAACCGCTTGGTTCAACCAACTTTGAAGACCGCAATACCCGGTGACATAAGCTTGGCGTATCCGGGAAGGGTGATAGACGACATAATGGACGCCTTGGAGGCTCTGGACAAGGTGATTCCCGGAGTAGCTGATGACTCCACTCTGATATACGCTCCTGAGATAAAGTTCTACTCCCTAAAGCTGAAGGTCAATTCGGAGATGGAGACTAACATTCCAAACGTTTACGCGATAGGAGACGGAGCTGGAGTTAGTAGAGGTATCGTAGGAGCTGCGGTAACTGGTTTAATCGCCGCTGAAAGCATTTTGAGGAAGGCTAAGAAACTATAAATTTTTATTTTTCGAATAAATTCCGAAGTTTAGCTCCTCATCCTGAACGTAGCTCTTCCCAAGCTTCGAAGCCAACTCCGCCTTTTTAAGCTCTCTCCCCAGATATCCAGCGTGATCCAAACGTGAAATCAAGCCCAACCTTATCACCGTATCTATTATCTCCTTGGCGTTTTCACCAACAACGGTTACCTTCTCGTGCTGGCAGTAAATTCTATCTCCAACCCAGATTCTGAAATCCCCTTTGGGGTCTCTAACGAATTCCGAAGGCTTAGCCTCAACAACCTCCCTAACTTCAAACCTCTCCCTTCTTATCCTCTTCTCCTTGAAGACGAGCAAATCGAACCCCAAATCCTTGGGCGGGATTTTCTTCAACTTAGATGCCTTTGCCATGTATGTAGCTATTCTCAACTCCCTAACGCTCCCCCTCGTCTTGTCACTTGCCTCCGTTGTAAATACGAGTTGACAACCTATCTCCTCAGCTATGTAAGTCAGCAAAGCGTTTATACCGATCGAATCCGCATCGAAAAGTTCCGTAACGTTTCCAACACCCATTAAAAGTGGAACATCGCTCCTACTTCTAAATTCGTGGTATCTCATCAGAGATTCGAAAACTCTAATATCTAAGAGCGGATCCGCTATAACCCTATCCGTGAATCCTTTAGCTACATCAACAAGCTTCAAAAGTCTTTCGACATCCCTATCCACAACGACAACAGCCTTATCCCTCACCAAATCCAAGCAGTCCATATTTTCGTGGGATACGCTCATGATCATGTCAACCCCATGCTTAACACCGATTTCGATGGCCTTTCTGTTAAACGTGTCTATACTCAAAGCCTTGCAGTGATCCCTCGCAACCTTAACGACCCTTTCAACATCTCTCGAATCGAAATCTATCGGGATTCCCAAGTCTATTATGTCCGCTCCGCTCTCCAAGTAGTAGTTTATCCTATCGATCAAGCTGTCGTTGTCCAATTCCGTTGCGTCAACTATCTCCGCAACGACCTTTATCCTACCTCCCACCCTAACGTCGCCTATGTAGAAGTAGCATTCATCTATCGAATCAACCAACCTAACGCTCTCCTCAGCCTTATTCAAATTCAAAAGTCTGCACGCCGGAATTTCATGAGACAATTCTAATTCTTCGATCCTTTCAAGAATGTAGGGCAGATCGGAGTAATGGATTGGCCCCAATCTAACCTTAACGCCTTTAACCCTCTCAAGCTCCTTCCAATTTCCCTTAGCCATCCCCGGAATTAAAACCAAATCGTATTTGCTCAAATCCAAGTCTTTTAAATGGTTTGGAGTTAAAAAGCTTGCAACATCCACATCTGCGACGTAAACGTCGCATCCATACCTTTCCGCAATTTTTCTAACCTCCCTCTCCGCAATCCTACCAGTTACGAGCAAAATCCTCATTTCAACCTCTCAATACCTATTACCGCCTTTACACCCTCTATGTCCCACTCCTTAACGAATCCCCTTTCGGGTTTCCCGAAGATTAAGCTTTTAGCCCTCGTTTCCCTCTTTATGTAATCCTCCCAACCCTCCACAAGCTCCTTCGGAAACTCCACGGTAACGTTTATGAACTCCTCGACATTCAGATTCATCTCCTTCCTCATCTCCTGAATTCTCCTGACCAACTCCCTCGCAAAAGCTTCTCTCTTAAGCTCTTCATCTAAAACGGTGTAAACGTAAACCCTTCCCTTGGAGAACTCCTCGAACTCGTATCCCTCTGGAATTTCGTATTCCACTGTAACCGCATCCTCTATCTTCATTCCATCGAACTCTACGGTTTTGCTTTCTGCAATCTCCCTAAGCTCGTCCTCGCTCAAATCTTTCAAGAACTCCGCAAACTCCCTAACCCTGTCCTTCAAAATCCTACCGACGACCTTGTAGTTGGGTTTGACGACTATCCTCTTCTCGAACTCGTCAACGACTTTAACGTCTTTCACGTTGCACTGGGACTTTATCACATCTTTGAGCATTTCCACTGCCCTTTTAACCTTTTCATCCCTACTCTCCACGTAAATAACTCTTAAGGGCCATCTCAACTTTCTCCTACCTTTTTGCCTTGCACTACTTACCGCTTCGAATATCTCCCTTGCAATTCTCATGGCACTTTCAAGCTCCTCATCTATAAAGCTCTCGTCTGGTTTCGGATAGCTCTCCATGAAAACGGATTCCTTTCCATCTCTAAACTCCTTCAAAAACCTCTGATAAACGAATTCGGACAAGAACGGTGCGAACGGGGCGATTATCTTAATAGACTTCTCTATAACCCTCAGAAGGGTTAGATAGGTTGCGATCTTTAGCTTATCCTCGCCCTCAACCCATACGCGGGGTCTTACAAGTTGTATGAACCACCTGCTGAAATCTTCGACGACGAAATCCAAGAATGCCCTAACGACCCTATGAAGGTTGTAGTTTTCCATTTCTTTACAAGCCAACCTGTTCAAGCTCTCAAGCCTTGAGAGAATCCACCTGTTTTCGTAATCCTCTATTCTCTTCAAAGCGGATTCGAAATCGCAACCGAATACATCCCTAATTTTCTCCTCGGTAATCATCTCTTTATCCAAGCTCATGTACGTGTAGGCGAACCTTACGGCGTTCCAGAATATGTTTAGCATTCTCAAAACGTTTCTCACTTCGCTCCAGCTGAACCTCAAATCCTCCCAAAGAGCGGAGCTAAGGACGTAGAGTCTAAAGGCATCGACCCCAACCTCCTTAATGACTTCATCAGGCTCAACTACGTTGCCTAAGCTCTTGCTCATCTTCCTTCCCTGCTCGTCCAAAGTGAATCCGTGCATCAGAACGGTTTTGTAAGGTGCTTTCCCAAAACTTATAACGCTCGCACCCAGTTGAGAGTAGAACCAACCCCTCGTTTGATCGTGTCCCTCGGTAATAAAATCTGCGGGCCAAATCTTGAAGAACTCCTCGTCTTTGATCTTTAAGGGATAACCAAGAGTTCCCCAACTAGCAACACCACTGTCGAACCAAACGTCGAAAACGTCCTTGATCCTACGCATTACTCCACCGCAATCGCATTTGAACGTAACTTCATCGATCTTGGGTCTGTGCAGATCCAAATCGTCCTTCCAAGGGACTTCGTTTATATTACCTACAACCTTCCACTTTCCGCACTTCTCGCATATCCAAACCGGAATTGGAATACCCCAATACCTCTGCCTGCTTATACACCAATCCTTCGCATTGCTCACCCAATCCTTAAATCTCGCCTCTCCAGCCCACTCTGGAATCCATCTAACCCTCTCTATCTCCTCAAGCATCTTGTCCTTAAGCTTCGAAATGGCTAAGAACCACTGCTCAGTTGCCCTGTATATTATGGGAGTTTTGCACCTCCAGCAGTGCCCGTATCTGTGAACTATGGTTTCGGCTGAGATTAAAAGTCCCTTAGCCTTCAAATCCTCTATTATGACCTTGTTTGCCTCAAAGACGTGCAATCCCTCATACTTCCCGGCTTTACCGTCGAAGATACCCCTATCGTCAACTGGATTGAAAACCTCCAACCCCTCCTTCAAACCCAATTCAAAATCCTCCAAACCGTGACCTGGTGCTATATGAACACATCCAGTGTTTTCGTGTGCAACAAAGTCAGCGTTGACAACCCTATGTTTCTTATCCCTTTGAATAGGAACTTCATCCGATAAAGGATGCTCATATTCCAAACCGTAGAGTTCTTTACCCTTGTAAGTTTCTATAAGTTTCCAGCTGTCGTAAGCCTTGCTCAAGACGTTTTCAGCCAAGTCCTTGGCTAAGATCAAATACTCCTTCCTACCGTCTTTAACAGCCTCAAAAAGACCGTATTCGAAATCTGGGTGAACCGCTACGGCCATGTTGGCTGGCAAAGTCCAAGGCGTTGTAGTCCAAATAACTATGTAGGTGTTTTCCCTTCCCTTTATCGGAAACTTAACGTATATCGATGGGTCTTCCTTATCGGCATATTCAACCTCAGCATCAGCTAAAGCGGTTTCGCATCTCGGACACCAATTAACGACCCTCAACTTCCTCTCAAGTAAACCCTGCTCATAAGCCCTCTTTATAGTCCACCAAGCGGAGTTTATGTATTCTGCTTTAATCGTCATGTAGGGGTTTTCCCAGTCCATCCAAACCCCAAGCGCTTTGAACTGTTCGGTCATAGCGTCTTTGTTCTTCAAAGCGTATTCGTAGCACTTCCTAACGAACTCATCTATACCGTATCTCTCTATATCTCTCTTGGTCTTGAATCCGAGCATCTGCTCGACCTTAACCTCTATCGGCAAACCGTGCATGTCCCATCCCGGGGTATCTGTAACCCTGTAACCCTGCATTCTCTTAAATCTTAGAATTGTATCCTTTATCACCTTGTTCCAAGCGGTTCCCAAGTGAATTCTACCAGTTGTATAAGGTGGGCCATCAACGAAGAAGAAAAGCTTGTCTCCTTTACTTTTAATTTTTTCATAAATTTTTTTCTTCTCCCAAAACTCCCTCACTACCCTCTCCACTTCGTGAGGAGAATAAGCGTTAGGAAACATGAAAACTTAGCTTCAAACACTGTTTAAAATCCTATCGAATCAGCGGGTTCGATTCATCATCGCAAGGCTCAGTGTAGAGCAACCTCATCACCTCAACGTTGTTTCGTTTGACCTCCTCCCCGCACTGAAGTGCGAGGATTCCTTGCGGGGAGGTTTGTGCATATCCTCAGCCTCGCTCCTCATCGGATATGCATGGGGTGGGCCAGCACCCCGTTACCCCTATCCC
>Ga0256831_1000139_pt1 | contig 38043 bp, 41 predicted proteins | sample 132544metaG_FD_189087 | JGI IMG/M metagenome (GOLD analysis project Ga0256831, IMG submission 189087) | Hydrothermal vent microbial communities from Lau Basin, Pacific Ocean - 132-544 | ecosystem: Environmental > Aquatic > Marine > Hydrothermal vents | place: Pacific Ocean: Lau Basin | collected...
ATTTAACATTTTTGTAAGTTAACATAAAAAAAAACACCTCTAAAAGAGATGTTTTTTATGTTAGATGAGTCAATTCTATTATTTTACGGGAATTTTGTTTATTCTGCGTTGATGGCGCCCGCCTTCAAAAGGTGTACGCAAAAAAGTTTCAACATATTCTAAAGCTTGATATTTGGAAATAAAACGAGCCGGTAAACTCAAAATATTGGCATCATTATGTTGACGCGCCAGTTCAACCAACTCTTTACTCCAACACAGGGCAGCACGGACCCCTTGATGCTTGTTTGCCGTAATAGCAGCCCCATTGCCACTGCCGCATAATATCACCCCAAAATCTACTTCTTTATTTTCGACAGCAACTGCTACCGGATGAATATAATCCGGATAATCAACACTTTTATCCGAATCAGTTCCAAAATTAATAACTGTGTGGCCCAATTTTTCTAATAAATCTAATATGGCAAATTTATATTCAGTGCCTGCATGATCGTTTCCTATTGCGATGGTCATAATTTTATTTTTTTACAAAGATATATTTTTTATAAAAAAAGCTGCCTCAATAAAGACAGCTTTTACTAAAAAAAACAAAAAGACTTATTTTTTAATAATTTTAACCATTTGCGTTTTGCCGCCGGTCGAAACTTTCATAAAATACACACCATTTTCCAAGCCGTTTAAATTCAATTTAACCTGTGTTTTTTGTGGTTTCAAATTTTTCACTTCTTGACCTAGCAAATTGGATAAACTTATAGCGTTTATTTCATCTTTAGATTGCAAATAAATAACTTCTTTTGCTGGATTTGGATAATAGGTGAAGTTCAAAGCAGCATAATCTTCTACGGATTGCGAAGCCGCTTCAATGACATAAAATTGAACTTCGCCGATATTGTCATTTTGATCGTCAAAAGCACGCATATAATAGACTTGACCGGCCGTTAAGTTATCATAATGGACAGAAGAAGGAATATTATTTACATCATTCACATTGGCATTAATTTGATGTTGCAGCGGCGTAGTAGAAGCAGCCGAATCATACAGATAATGAACAAAAGAAGACCAATCGCCCTGTACCGGAACGACCACATCAACACTTCCCGATGCTGGTGCTGTAAATTTAAACCACACATCACCACCATTAAAATGTGCATCAGGGTCGGTAATTGTACCATTGATTGCCGAAGAATCTGTTGCACCTACATTGCTGGCTGTGGTATAGACTGATGGCGTCGAATTTTGAGGCGCTACATTGACATTAAAAGCGCCGCTTGCCTCATCATTTAACACCACATATTCTACTTGAATCACCATTTGACCCTTTTCTTCATAGTCTGTAGAACCGGACCAATAACCAATATTTATTAAATATTCTTCTCCGGCAACTGCATCAAACTCTACGGTTTCGGGTGCGCCAGCAGACCAACCATCATCCGCATTACCCACACAACTTAAATTGTCACACGTGCCACTATAAATCCCTAATTCGGAGTCAAACCCATAACAATTTTCAGTGACCATTACATGACCACTGTAAACAGGGGTAAATTTATACCAAACGCCATCATTCATACCATATCCACATCCACTAACTTCAATAAAACCATCATTATTGGTAGTCCCATCAAGCAATTGAGTGTTAGTATAAGGCAAGTTGCTAAAACTTATCGCATCGCTACAAGCATCGTTTACAGGCACACCGGTTATTTTAACATTATCTACACCGGCACCCCATGAGTTCACTTCATTTTCATCATCCCATGCAAAGCCAAAAATAAAGTTAGCGGCATCTACTGTAGTATGAGCTGCCAAAAAAGCATCTACATCAAAACTAAAATTAGTTGGATTGGTATCTGTATCAAATACTTGTGCAGCTATATAATTATCATTGGCATTGTCATAAATATAAAAAATTAATTGCCCTTTGTCGACAAAAGCTTGTATGGCATAATCAAAACTCAATGTAATATTTTTATGCTGAGAAAGATCGAGTCCTTGACTATAATATAATAGTTTAAAATCATGCACATCACTCCCATCATTAAAAATGGCGGCATTGGTATCAAAATTATCGCCCGCAGGCATATTACCACTACCAAATGTCCAATCGTGCGGGCCATTTCCTCCTGGCATGTCGATGGTTGCCCATCCGGACGGAATTGTCGCATCTTCAAAATCTTCTGTGTAAATAACACCTTGTGAATAACTAAACAAACTTATCAAAAGCATGCTTAAAACAGTAATTTTTCTTATCATATTTTCATCTTTTTAAAATACACCTTGCTTAAATGAGGATTAACAAAATTATTAATTAAAACATCGCCAACAATGAATATTAAGCGCAAATATATAAAAATAAACAAAAAACATGAGTTAAATTAATAAAGAAATGAATTTATCGCAAAGATATAATGCATAAAGTTTCTTTTTGCAAAAAATTAACCTTAAAAGTTAAAGAAATTACAAAATTCCCATCTATTTTAATTCACCATAGACTACGAACTATAGTTACCTTCAAAGGTTTTGTTTTGAATATTTTAACATATCCGTAAACAGTGAAGATACATTGAAAAAATGTTTACGTGAAACATTTTATTGAACATTGAACTTTAGTATTGAGTAACAGGCTTGTTAATTATTTTGAAAGGTTGTCAAAAAAATCTATTCACCAATCGTACTTACAGTTCTACACAGCAGCATTGATGTAGCAAAAATAACAATTTTATGGCATGTTGCTTAATATTTTGGCATTTTTCCTGATATTTGTTTCATAAGATTATAACCGGTTTTTAACTCTTCTTCTGTCATTTGCCGAAAAGTTTCCGGGTCATTTTTTTTCAAAATTTGCTTATATTGCTTGAATGTCATTTTGAGCTTTTTCTTAGCATCTATTTTATAGTCTCTATGATTTGACATAATATCACCTGTATAACCGGACAGTTTTTCCACAGGATAATCCGGCAAAACAAAATATTTATCTGCTACTGGAATATTAAATTTTGCTGATGTAGCCGTTTGTTCAGTTGTCATACCCATAACAGTCATCTTTATTTTTAACGGCACCCCTTTATAAATCCATTGCTTTCCTCCGGGGATTTGCCAAACGTCACAAGCATAACCCAGAACATTAGCCGTCCCAATTTTTCTGCCGCCCATGGCTTCCAACATATTTCGACCGGCTTTTTCAGCATTTGTTCGTGTATTATTTTTCATCATAGACATAAACGGATCATCGCGCATATAAATAACTTTATTTTTCAAATCAACCTTATAGCTTTTACCGTTATCAAGCTTATCTATGCTCCGAATTTTATCGACCTTTGTTTTCTGATGTCCGAAAATATTAATATGTGTTATTTTCTTTTCAGTGTTCTTTTTCAATTCTAAAGCCCCCCAATTTCTAAAAAAGAGGTCTTTTTGCCCCGAACCGGTTATAGTAGACCCCATTACTTTTCCTTTAATATTTGTTTGGTAATGAACGATACCAGATTTTACATTATACCGTTTTAAAGTCTTATTGCTAACCTTATTTAAATTTGTGCTGACTGCAGATTGTGTAGTGTCGTTCGCAAAATTGCAAGCATCAAAAAGAAATAGCAAGATCAGATAGCCTGTTAAAAAATATATTTGTTTCATCATCGTATAATTTAATAGCGTAAAATTACAAGACAAGAACAAAATATCACTTACCCCCTTTAATGAAAAAATCTCACCCAATAGGGTGAATTTGATGAAAATTGCACGAAAAAAACTACATTTTAAAATACATATAAAAAAAAGCGCCATTAGCGCTTTTAAATTTATCATTGTTCAGAAAAATTACTTTTTGAGCAAATCTCTAATTTCGGTTAACAACAATTCTTCTTTAGAAGGTGCAGGGGGTGCAGCAGGCGCTGCTTCTTCCTTTTTTCTCAATTTGTTGTAAATATTCACTATCAGAAACATGACCAATCCTACTGTCAACAAATTTATAATAGTATCGATCCATTGACCATACATAATGGCATTTTCAGGCCGAACAATTTTATCCCCTTCTTTTACAGCTTCATCCAAAACAATTTTCCAGTCTTTAAAACTTACACCATTGGAAAAATGACTGACAAAAGGCATGACTATCATACTGACAAAACCCTTCACAACCAAACCTATCGCTCCCCCCATAATTACAGCAACTGCAAATTCTACTACATTACCGGTTAATACAAATTTTTTAAATTCTTTAATAAAACTCATAATCTTATTTTTTTAGGTTAATTTTTACCAAATATATAAAAAATTAAAGTTTCAAGAATTTAATTTGACCATTTTAACAGTCTAAAAAAGTTTTTATAATAGATCATTTGGAATCAAAAAAATATATATATTTGCAATTCAGAAAAAATTAATTTAACCGGGGTCGGGAACCCCACAAAATCAAACAGTTATGCCTGTAAAAATCAGATTACAAAGACACGGAAAAAAAGGAAAACCTTTTTATTGGATTGTCGCTGCCGATTCTCGTGCTAAAAGAGACGGTAAATTTTTAGAAAAATTAGGAACTTATAATCCGACTAAAGTTCCTGCAGAAATCAATTTGGACATTGACAAATCCGTTGAGTGGTTATTCAATGGTGCCCAACCTACCAATACGGCCAGAGCCATCTTAAAATACAAAGGTGCTTTGCTCAAAAAACACTTAATGGTCGGTGTCAAAAAAGGCGCTTTCAGTGAAGAAGAAGCTGAAAAACGTTTCCAAGCGTGGTTAGCTGAAAAAGAAGCTAAAATTCAAGCCCATCAAAATGAAGTAGATGAAGCACGCGCTAAAGATAAAGCTGAAAGACTTGAAAAAGAAAAAGCGATAAACCAAGCAAGAGCTGCTGCTCAAAAAGCTGCTAATGCTGAAATTATAGCAGAAGCTGAAAAAGCCGCTGCTGCCAATGCACCTGTTGATGCAGTAGAGGAGGCTTTACAATCTGACCAAACGATTGAAGAAGCAGCAGGCACCGCAAAACCTGCCGACAAAACAGAAGAATAAGTTTTTTCTAATGAAAAAAGAAAACACTTATTACTTAGGAAAAATCGTCAAAAAATATGGTCTAAAAGGCGAATTGCTTGCCAAAATAGACACCGACGAACCTGAAAGTTATAATAATTTGGGATCAGTTTTTCTCGAAACAAGAGGAAAACTGGTTCCATTTTTTTTAAATAAAGCCTCATTGCATAAATCCAACACCTTACGTCTCGATTTTGAAGATGTCAACAATATGGAGGAGGCCGAAGCGCTCATCGGGAAATCAATTTACCTACCCTTAGAAGATCTGCCTCAGTTGGATGGCAATAAATTTTACTACCATGAAATTAAAGGCTACGAAGCAGTAGATAGGAATAAGGGACCCATAGGATTCATTACCGGTATCAACGACCAAGCGCCACAAGCTTTTTTCATTATAAAAGACAAACAAGATAACGAAATACTCATTCCGGTTGCAGATCAGTTTATTGTTAATGTGGACAGGGAAAATAAAAAAATTGTACTGGACCCGCCGGAGGGGCTGATCGACATTTATACCAAGAAATAATAATGCGCCATTCAGGTTATTTCAAATTCAAACAATTTGAAGTAAAACAGACCAAGTCTGCTATGAAAATAGGCACAGACGGTGTTTTATTGGGTGGTTGGGCAGACATTGAAAAAGCAAAACAAATATTAGATGTCGGTACCGGCACCGGATTAATAGCATTAATGTGTGCTCAACGTAACCCTAAGGCGCAAATTACAGCCATCGAAATTGAGCCCTTTGCAGCCGAAGAAGCAGCATTTAATTTCCGGAATTCACCTTGGGCTGACCGGTTGAATCTTATTCAAAAGGATTTCAAGCAAATTGTTTTTGATCAAAAATTTGATGTGATTATTTCCAATCCGCCTTATTTTAGCCAAGCAGTCCAACCCAATAAAAAACAACGTATTTTGGCCCGTCACACAAGCGGTTTAAATTTGGAAGAACTGATCAATAAGGCTGAAACACATCTCTCGGAAGACGGGACTGTTTTTTTGATATTGCCTACCAGCCAACAAGAGGAAATTCACAAGATAGCCGAAAAAACCGGTTTATATATACAAAAAAAATGTTTGGTAAAAGGGCACGCTCAGGCACAACCTAAAAGAATCTTGTTAAAATTGGGACGATCCAAGCAGCAAGTTCAAACAGGGGATATAATTATAGAAGAAAAAAGACATTTATACACCCCTAAATACAAAAATTTAACCAAAAATTTTTACCTGAATTTATAAAAAAGTCTTCATTTTTATAAATTATATACAATAAATATGTATATTTGCAAACTTAAAAAATAAAAATAACAGAATTATGTATGCAATTGTAGAGATAGCAGGGCAGCAATTCAAAGTTGCAAAAGACCAAAAAGTTTTTGTGCATCGTTTACCAGGAGCAGAAGGAGATGTTGTCAAATTTGACAATGTTTTACTTTTAGACAATGATGGACAAGTAACTGTTGGCGCCCCGGTTATAGAAGGAGCAGCTGTAGCTGGTAAAATCCTTCGTCACTTAAAAGGTGATAAAGTAATCGTTTTCAAGAAAAAAAGAAGAAAAGGTTACAAAAAGAAAAATGGCCACCGTCAATATTTAACCGAAATTTTGATTGAAGACGTGGTCGCTTCAGGCAATAAACCGGCCAAAAAAGCCGCTAAAAAAGCGGAAAAAGGCGATGATTTGAAAAAAATTGAGGGTGTAGGTCCCAAAATTGCAAGTATCTTAGCTGAAGGTGGCTATGACAGTTTTGCAAAATTAGCCAAAGCAGATCCTGAAAAATTACGCGAATTGTTACTTGAAAAAGGTGGCAAACGTTATGCAATGCACAACCCTGAAACCTGGCCTAAGCAAGCCGAATTGGCTGCTGAAGGAAAATGGGAAGAATTGAAAAAATGGCAAGACGAACTCAATGGAGGACGTTCTTAATTATTACTTTAAAGAAAAATTAAAACTATAATATTATGGCTCATAAGAAAGGTGTAGGTAGTTCTAAAAACGGTAGAGAGTCCGAAAGTAAACGACTCGGTGTCAAAATCTTTGGTGGTCAAACGGCTGTTGCTGGTAACATCATCGTAAGACAAAGAGGCACAAAGCATCACCCAGGAAAGAACACTTTCATGGGAAAAGATCACACCATTCACGCTGCTATTGACGGTATCGTGAAATTTGAAAAACGCAAAGGCGGTAAATCTTATATTTCAATTGTCCCAATTGAAGCTTAAGACAAATAAAATTTTAAAACTAAAAACCATCCATTCCGGATGGTTTTTTAATTAGAAATAGATAAAGTTTGATTATTCTGTGCTATATGGTATGGCTTTAAACTATATTGTCCGGTTCCTTTGGTCAATTGACCGGTGTATAAACTGTAAGTATTGTCCTCACAAGAACAACTGCAGGTAAACTGATTGGGCTGCATGGTAGAGCAACTGGATGGGTAATGATTCGGATCACTTGCTTCATAAGCCAAAAAGCCATTGCCCGAATTGAAAACCAAAACGCCTTTAATACCGGCATTGCGAACCAAGACTGAATTGTTGGCAAATTTTAAAGCGGAATATTCCGGCAAATCCAAATTAATTTGGATTGAAAACTTAACATTTTCTAAATAAGGGTTCTGATAAGTTGTTTTCTTTTGGCAAGCAGATAATAAGACTATTAAAAAAAGAACAATTAGTTTTTTCATTATGATGGAGTGTTGATAAATTTGGAAACAATATTATAAGCATCTTTCTTAGCCTTTTCTAAATCATCATTTACTAATATAACGTCAAAATTCTTGGCATATTTCATTTCTTCATGTGCTTTTTCCAAACGCATTTTTATTTTTTCCTCCGTTTCGGTCTGGCGCGTACGCAAACGCTTTTCCAACTCTTTAACGGAAGGCGGCTGGACAAAAATAGCCAGGCTATTGTCCGGGAATTGTTTTTTTATATTTAAGCCACCTTTTACATCAATATCAAAAATGACATTTTTACCTGCTTTTAGTAAACGTTCGACTTCCGTTCGTAAGGTTCCATAAAAATTATCTTTATAAACCTCCTCCCATTCTATAAACTCCCCCCGCGTAATTTTCTCTTTAAAGGCTTCCGGTGTGATAAAATAATAATCTTTCCCATCAATCTCATTTGGGCGTCTTTGTCTGGATGCTGCCGAAATGGAAAAAGCAAGATTAAGCTCAGGCCGGCTCAATAGATAATGTACCAAAGTTGTTTTGCCACTACCTGAAGGCGCTGAAAATATAATAAGTTTGCCTTTTTTCATATAATAAAATTTCTACCAAAGATAAATTATTTTTTGCGGAAATAAAATTGTCCGGACAACAAACAAGAAGCTATTTATGTTTAAATTTGGGAAAATATTTAATATAACATGCCCGAACTTAATTTGGTGAGTATTGCATTTTATAATCTTGAAAACTTTTTTGATACAGTTGATGACCCAAATACCGATGATGATGCTTTTACGCCAAAAGGGATAATGCATTGGGTGCGCAAACGTTTTGAAAATAAAGCTAAGAAAATAGCCAAAAGCATTAGTAAAATTGGTTTTAAAGAAACACATACTCCGTCTGCTTTAATTGGCCTTGCAGAGGTCGAAAACAAAAGGGTTATCCAAGCCATTGTTAAACAACGGTATTTGCGAAAATATCATTATGGCTATATCCATTTTGAATCGGCAGATAAAAGAGGGATGGATGTGGCCTTGCTTTACCAAAAAACTTTGGTGGACATTAAGGAACATAAAGTTTATCCGGTTGTTTTATATAATAACCAAGGTGAAGCTTATAAAACAAGAGACATATTATATGTAAAAGCAAAGTTAGCCGGTCAGATCATTCATTTGTACATCAACCATTGGCCATCAAGACGCGAAGGGAGTTTTGAATCGAATATTAAGCGTTATCAAGCAGTTATGACACTTGAAAAAATTATCGATTATACTTACTATGAAGAGCCGGACGCCAATATAATTGTTATGGGCGACTTTAATACAGATCCGGATGATCCGCTTTTAAAAAATTTATATAAACATTTGTTTAATCCTGCCCAAGATATTTACAAACACCATATAGGAAGCTTAAATCATCGCCATCATTGGCATTTATTTGATCAAATTATGTTTAGTCATAATTTGTTTAATAGTGCACATTTAAAGTTTAGGAAATTTGAAGTATTTGCCCCTGATTTTTTAAAAAATAAGGCAAATACAAAAAATTTACCCTACAGGACTTATCAAGGGCGACATTATACAGGTGGTTATAGCGACCATTTTCCTGTATATGTCTTGTTAGCATTAAATTAACTAAACTTTCTTTTTACGGCTTTTAATTTTTGTTTTATTTTTTTCCAAAGTCCCGGTTTTTTTTCAAAATAAGGACCATAACCATATTCATAATTGTTACCGTAAGCATATTTCTTAATGGCATTGACTTTAAGGTCATTGTAAATAATCCCAAGATTTTTCAGTGCTTTTTTTCTTTCATCTATGTCTTTAATGTATGACTTTAAAGTATAATCTTCGCGTACAATAAAAATAACCATATCAGCAAATTTTTGTAACTCTAAAGCATCAGATACCAGTCCCATAGGTGGGGTGTCAATAATAATATAATCATACTTTTGGGACAATTGCTCAAAAAGTTTTTGCGTGTTGTCGGACAAGATTAACTCGGAAGGATTTGGAGGAATTGGACCTACCAAAATCAAATCCAGATTGTCAATATCGGTAGGGACAATAATTTCATCGACTGTGGTTATCATCCCACTTAAAAAATTTGACAAGCCCAAACGATTATTTTCTGCCTCTTTAAAATATTCCTTAAATTTTGGCTTGCGTAAATCAAATTCTAAAACCACGGTTTTTTTATTGGCAATGGCCTGAACTATTGCTAAATTAGAGGAAATAAATGTTTTGCCTTCACCGGAAATACTGGACGTTATCAAAAGTGTATGACTTTTTTTATTAGGCGGCAGCATAAAACGTAACGCAGAGCGGAGTGTACGGAACGATTCAGAAACGATATCGTCTTTGTATTGTATTACAGGCAAAAATTCTTTCTTATCTAAATGAAATATTTGTCCGATGATGGGCAAATCAGTTAAATTTTCGACATCAGAAACATCATGTATTTTGTTGTCTAAGAAAAACAGGGTGGCAATAATCAAAGCCGGGAGCAGAAAAGCAACCACTAAAGCTATTAAATAATTAATACGCCTGTTTGGCGCAACCGGGCCTTGGCCAATGTCCTTCGCATTGTCAATTATTTTAAGGTCCGAAACATTGGAAGCTTTAACAATGCCGGCTTCGTTTCTCTTTTGAAGTAAAGTATTATAAACTTCTTGTTTTAATTCGTATTTTCGTTTTAACCCCAATAGTATTTGTTTTTCTTCGGGAAGTTTATTGATTTTATTTTCGATAAGGACTATTTTATCATTGACAATTTTTAATTCGTTATCTAAGCTTTGTAAAGCAAATTGGACCGTTTGCAGTAAAGACTGACGCAAGGATTCAATCTCCAGATTTAATTTTTGTATTACCGGCGAATTTGGTTGGAAATGCGCTAATGCATTTTTACGTTGAATGGCTAATTGCGTAATTTTAGCTATTTTTTCAACTATTGTCGGATCATCAATCCCTACGACCGACGGGGCCGGCAGATTTTCGTAATTGGTCTTATTCTTTAAATACTTTTGTAAGCGTTGATAATAAAGTTTCTTAAGCGAAATTTGGCTTCTGTTTTGATCCAATACACTTACTTGTTCAAAAAGACGGGCTGTCGGATCATCCAAATTTAATACGGTTTTATTTTTTACAAATTTCTTTAAGTCTTGCGCTGCCAAAGAAAGATCTGTTTGAATATGCTGTAGCGTCGAGTCAATAAATTTAATCGTATTGAGTGCAAATTTATTTTTGTCCTCTAAAATTTGCTTTTGCAATAGTTGCGTGGTCGTATTCAAATAATCGGCCAGCTCTGCTTTGTTACTACCGCGCATTTTAAGAACCAATATCGAAGAATTCTTATTTTTGGTTTTGACTTTTAACCGGTTCCGGTAATCGGTTACCACTTTATTAAAATCCCTTAAAATTAAATAATAAGTTTTATTAACCTCATAATTAACATTTTTATGGCGCTTAAAAACGCCATTTAAAAAAGCTAATTTTACCGGTTGGTTAAATGAGAATATACCTTCAAAATCACTTGTTTTTTTAATTACGGATTTTTGTTTTAGATAATCGTATAATTGAACACGATCATGCTTGGGATGGAAAATCAATTTAAAATGCCCATCATCAATTATTTGTATTTGAACAGGTTGGTCAATAACTTGCAGTGATGTTGAATCAGGTTCAAAAATAAAAGGTGATTTTTGGTACAAATTAAGTTTAAAATAAGGACCTTTTTGTCGATATTGTATATAGCTTTTTAATTTTTTGACCACTTTTTCATTGTGACTACGTGACTGTAAGGTTGTGACCACCAAATTGACCTTATCACTAACCCCTCCCCAATTAAAAACCAAACTCATATTAGAGGTGAAAAAAGGATTACTTTCATCTTTTATGGTAATATAATTATCGAGTTCATAAATATTTTCCTTGCGCAAGTTGACATAATATGCTGTTAAAAGACCGATAATTAAAGTCAACACAAACCACTTCCAATGAGATAATAGTTTGAACCATAATAATTTAAAATCGAAATTGACAGAATCCTCAAATGAAAACTGATTTTCCATAATGCTTAGAATTAATTAGCGTATTTACTCAACAATATAATTGTCGTAATAAGAGAAAGAGCTGTGATAGTCGTAGAAATGGTTTGCTGCAAAGTGGTCCCGGTCCCCCAAACTTTTTGTTTTAAGGGCTTAACATAGATGATATCGTTGGGTCTGATATGAAAATAAGGGGAATAGACAATATCCGCTTTGGTTAAATCCAAAATGTGTTTATGCGGACGATTTAATTCCTTTCGAAGCAAAACTACTGATCGGCGGTTGCCTACAGCAGTAATATCTTTGGCATTAGCCAACACGTCAAAAATTGTAGGATTTTCTTTATACAAGACACCCGTTTGGGGCGCGCCTACTTCTCCTACAACAGTATAAGGAATTCCTGCCAATTTAACTTTTATATATAAATCTGCCGACCCGGTAAATTGCGTCGCCAAAAATTTTTGTTTTATTAAACTTTCTGCTTCCTTAAATGTTTTGCCTTCAAGCTTTATTTTATGTATGATCGGCAAGTCAACAAACCCATTTGAATCAACCGTGTAGCCTTTAAAAAATAAGGCTTCTGCAGTCATTAAGTTGGCCGAATTTGCACCTTCTTGCACGGCAAACAATCGGTTGATGCTTTCATCTGCCGATTTTAAATTAATATATAAAATATCACCTTTCTGTATTTTATAAGACGTGGACGAAAGGGTCTGATTGGTTATATTACCCTGCATATACACAATATCTTTGTAGGGAACACATGATTGCAAAAAAAGCAAGAAAATAAGCCCGGTAAAAAATTTTAATTTCATAAATTTAATAAAATCATTATTTACAAATGTACATTATTTTTGGCATTAAAAGTATTAAAATGGAAACCTTCCTGAGTAATAAAGAATAAAATTTTATTTAATTTTCATATATTTTTTAAAAATCTAAATCGGGATATAAAAAATCATTGTAAGGAAAACGCTTGATATGTATCTTACGCACCTCTTTATACAGCATATTCTTCAAATCATCAATGTTTATTTTGTTGGCAGCCGAAATAAATACAGTTGGAGACTGGGTTTTGGCCAACCAGGTTTTCTTTAAGTTTTCTAAACGGTTTTGTTCGTTCTCTGGCAACAAATCTATTTTATTAAAAACAATCATCACCGGTTTATTCGCAGCCTTTATTTCACCTAAAATTTGTTGCACCGTTTGCATATGCTCTTCAAAATTAGGATGTGAAATATCTACCACATGAATGAGTAAATCGGCCTCAGTTACTTCACTAAGCGTAGATTTAAAGGATTCGATTAATTGAGTCGGCAACTTTCTGATAAAACCAACTGTATCGGTCAGCAAAAAAGGAATATTATGCACGACTATTTTTCTGACTGTTGTATCCAAGGTTGCAAAAAGTTTATTTTCGGCAAAAACATCCGATTTGCTCAAAACATTCATCAGCGTACTTTTGCCTACATTAGTATAGCCTACCAAAGCAGCCCGCACCATTTTGCCCCGGTTACTTCTTTGTGTCGCCATTTGTTTATCAATAGCCACCAGTTTCTTTTTTAACAATGCTATCTTATCTCTGATAATACGCCGGTCAGTCTCTATTTCTGTTTCCCCCGGGCCGCGCATACCGATTCCTCCACGTTGCCGTTCCAAGTGTGTCCACATACCGGTCAGTCGTGGCAGCAAATACTCGTATTGTGCCAACTCAACCTGTGTACGTGCATACGACGTTTGTGCCCGTTGGGCAAAAATATCCAAGATTAAACGGGTCCTGTCCATTATTTTAACCGGCAAAAGTTTTTCTAAGTTTTTTTGCTGTGCCGGCGACAATTCGTCATCAAAAATCAGGATATCCACTTCATTTTCATCGATATAAGCTTTGATTTCATCTAATTTTCCACTTCCTAAAAAGGTTTTAGGATTGGGTTTATCCAACTTTTGAACGAATTTTTTGACTACTTTACCACCGGCTGTTTCTGCCAAAAAGGCCAATTCTTTCAGATACTCCTCTACTTTCTCAGCTGACTGTTGCTGATTTATAATCCCGATCAAAACTATTTTTTCGTAATTATTTTCAATTTTATTAAATATTTTATTGTTTTTCATTAAATGTTTAATATTTTATTAAATGTTTTATAGTTTATGCTGAAAATTAAATATTATTTTTTTATTTTTGGTGCCAAATATCAAATAACAAAATTATGAAAAGAAATAATTACTTTGTTAATGTCCTCTTAATATTTCTCCTTTGGTCGGTCAACTCCTTCGGCCAACATATTGATGCAGGGCCTAATCAATATCTTTGTTTAAATGAAACACAAGCCCATTTACAAGCAAAATTGGGCGCAGCATACACGCAGCATTATGCTGTCAGTGCCATCCCTTTTGAATGGGACAACGATTTTTCTACGGCACACGATATAATGTATTCCGGTAACGGTCAACCAGAACCCATGCGAGAAGACGATCACTACAGTGATGCTATTGATCTGCCCTTTGATTTTTACTTTTTTGGCAAAAAATATACCAAATTAGTTGTCGGTTCTAACGGAGACTTGGTTTTTAAAGCTGAAGTGGCCGATAGCCGGGATGAATGGGAAATTCAGCCCTATCAGGAAATTCCCAACCAAGAATTACCCTATTGGGATGATGCCAATCAAATTTCTTATGCCTCAATTATGGGTGCTTATCACGATATTGATATCAGTGAACCCAGTCAAAATTTGGCATTTAAGTATAAAATAACAGGTACTGCCCCTAATCGTAAAGTCATCGTTATTTATCAGGAAATTCCGCAATATAGTTGTACAAACTTATTAACCAGCCAAGAAATTGTATTAAATGAAGCAGACTACAGTATAGAAGTCCATATTAAAGAAAAACCCATATGTAATGATTGGCCACCTACTTTCTTTGGTGATGTGCCGGGTTCCGCCGTATTAGGTATTCAAAACGAAGCTTTAGCACCGGACACTTGTGGTTTTTATCCCGGCGATGGCACCAGCCCATCATTACCATATAGAAACACCGGTGTATGGGAGGTTACTCCTGCCAATCCGGAAGCCTACAAGTTTACCCCCGATGGTCTTATCGGCGTAGAATGGTATGACAGTAATAATCAACTGGTAGGAACAACGCCAGATATAGATGTTGATTTGCCGGCTGATAACAGTTCTGCAACTTACACCTTAAAAGCGACACTTCAAGATTGTCAAGGAAACAACTATCAGGAAACCGATAATGTGACCATTTTTAAACTGCCCGATTTACAATTAGATTTACCAACACAAGCTTTTCTTTGTGAAAATCAATCGATCACCTTAAATGGCCGTCCTGCCAATGAAAATGACTACCGGCTTATTGCCTATACTTGGACAGACAGTAATGGTCAAGTAATTAGTCATGACCCGCAACTCGAGGTAGACCAACCCGGCCAATATACGTTAGAAATCAATGCAATGGAATGTGTTCATGATTTTGTGGTAGATGTTCAAAATTACCCCGGTCAATGCAAAATTCCGGAAGGTATTTCTCCCAATGGCGATGGTAAAAATGATCGTTGGGTCTTAGATTTTTTGGCTGACCAAGTTGGCATTCAAAAAGTGGAAATTTATGATCGTAGAGGTGTTAAAGTTTATGAAAAAGATGACTACGTCGATCAGTTTACCGGAAAAAATAAAAACGGCACCGACTTACCGGCAGCCGGCTATTTTTACGTTATTCATTTGAAAGATAATAGAACATTAACAGGTTGGTTATTAATAGCAAGATAAAAATATATACTATGAAAAAAATACTACTCAGTTTAACTGCTTTGCTATTTCTATCGATAGGGAACAGTTTTGCACAACAAGTGCCACATTATACCCAATATATGTACAATATGAATATATTGAATCCGGCCTATGCCGGGTCTAAAGGAACAGATGTGATCTCATTTGGCACCCTATACCGTAATCAATGGGCCGGTGCCGATGGGGCCCCAAAAACTTTAACTGCCAATATACATGCTGCTTTCAATCCAAACAATGGCGTGGGGCTATCCTTTATTAATGACAATTACACGGCTATTAAACAAAATGTTATTACAGCAGATTATTCGCATACCTTACACCTGGGCAATGCCAATTTAGCTTTTGGCCTTAAAGCTGGTATCCACTCTTATAATGTAAACAATGATGTTTATGTACGCGATCCTAACGATCCTTTTTTCTTAAATGGTGAAAAAGGAACCCGTTTGAACTTAGGTGCCGGTCTTTTTTATTACACCGATAAATATTACCTCTCTGTATCGGTTCCTAATTTTGTAGGCGGTCATGGGAGTCAAAACAGGTACAATACACTAGATAAACCCAATTTATTTGTAGCAGGTGGTTATGTCTTTGATTTAAGTAAAGATTTTAAATTAAAACCGCATTTTTTGCTATTTAATGTTATTAATCAACCCATTCAAACAGACATAAATTTGAATATGCTTTATTTAAACACTTTTGAATTGGGTATATCTTACCGCACCAATGATGCTGTTAGCGGTATGGCCAATGTCCGGCTGTTCAAAAGCTTACACGTGGGCATGGCTTATGATGTCCATATATCGGATATTTCTGCCTACAGTCCGGTATCGTATGAGTTTTTCCTAAATTACGATTGGAGTCTTAATCCCAAAGTCATGTTATCACCGCGCTATTTTTAAAAAATTATTATTATGAAAAATATACTCATTATTATATTATTATTTGGTTTACAAAACACCTTTGCACAAAGCTCTTTGGTCAAACAAGCCGACAAGTATTACAAACGCTTGCAATATGTTAAAGCGGCTGAAACCTATGAAAAAGCTATAAAAAAAGGGGATGCTGATGAACATGTTTATAAAAACCTGGCTGATGCCTATTACCAAATATTTGACACAAAAAATGCCGAAAAATACTACGCTTTATTAGCGCCTAAATCTGACGATCCGGAAGTATTTTACCGTTATGCTCAAGTCTTGAAGGCCAATGGTAAATATGAAGAAAGTATTCCGTGGATGGCAAAGTTTGCCAAAATGAAACCAGCCGATCACCGCGCTATCAAATTTAGAGAAAAGCCCGACTATTTGCCTAAAATTTTAGATCGGGATAAAGATAAATTTGTCGTCAATGAAATGCCTAATATTAATACCGAGTATGCCGATTTTGGCGCCAAGCCATTAAACAATAAATTATATTTTGTATCGGCCAGAGATACCAAAGGCAAAACTTACAGTTGGGATAAACAACCATTTTTAGACATTTATCAAGCTGATTATGTAGATGGTATTGTCAGTAATATTGAAAAGGTTCCCGGTGATGTCAACACCAAATATCATGATGGCACTTTCTGTTTTTCACCGGATGGCAAAACCATGTATTTTACCCGTGATAACTACTATGATCGTTCGTATAAAACAGACACAACCGGTATTAGCCGTCTTAAACTCTTTTCGGCTAAATTGGTGAATGACGAATGGACTAATGTGCAAGAATTACCATTTAACAATGACAATTATTCAGTAGGACATCCGGCCGTAAGTCCTGATGGTAAAAAACTTTATTTTTCATCTGATATGCCGGGCGGTATGGGGCAATCAGATTTGTATTATGTAGACATCAAAGGAGATAATGATTATGGCAAGCCTGTAAATCTTGGCCCTAACATCAACACCGAAGGCCGTGAAAACTTTCCTTTTATCAGTAAAAAAGGCGATTTATATTTTTCATCTGACGGTCATCTTGGGCTGGGCGGACTGGATGTTTTTGCTTGCAAAAATGTTGATGGCAAATTTTCACGTCCGCGCAATTTAGGCGTACCGCTTAATAGTGGAAAGGACGATTTTGCCATCTACATCAACGACGACACCAAAAATGGTTTTATCTCAAGTAACAGAGATGCAACCAGAATTGGAGATGATAACATTTATACCATCAAAAATGTTAAACCGGTTTGTGATGTACTAATTTCGACCACTGTTGTCAATGTCAAAACCGGAAAAATTTTAAAACAGGCCTCAGTAACGCTTACTGATGAGGAAGGTAATCCGGTCAAAACTAAATTGACAGATGATGAAGGACATGCCGACTTTTTGATAGAATGCAATCAAAATGTAACTGTTGAAGGACGCGCTGAAGAATTTGAGAACAATAAAGTGAAGATTCCTGCAACGGATGAGGAAGAAGTCGCTGTTAAAATAGCCTTAAATCCTATCGAAAAGATAATCACGGTAAAAGAACTGGATATCAATCCCATTTACTTTGACTTTGACAAATGGAATATACGGCGCGATGCTGCTTTTGAACTGGATAAAGTCGTTGCAGCCATGAAAAAATATCCTGAGTTAAAAATCCATATTGTTGCGCACACCGATACGCATGGACCTGCAGAATACAATCAAAAATTATCAGAAAAAAGGGCGAATGCTACTATGCAATATATTATTTCTAAAGGTATTGATGCTAGCCGCTTGTCTGCTGAAGGTAAAGGTGAAAGTGAACCGGCTGTTAAATGTCACCCTTGTACCAAAAAACAAGATCAGCTAAACAGACGTTCCGAATTTTTGATAAAACAAGAAAAGGACGCTAAATAAACAAATCTTTGGACATATCAAAAAATGCCGGCTTTATTAGGCCGGCATTTTTGGTATTGCTTTATTAACTTTATTCTTCAATAAAATTAATTTCATAGGTTACTTCAGCAAAGCTTCTGAACATTTTATATACCCCACAATAACGGCTTTCGGACAAAGTAACACATTTTGTTAATTTCTCACGATTTAAATTCTGCCCTTTAAAAGTATAAATAACATGTACTTTATCAAAGTATTTAGGATGTTCTTCCGTCATGTGAGCTTCAACATTTACCGTGAAATCTTTTACATCTTCGTCTATGCGCATTTTTTTCATTAAAGATGCAACATCAAGGCCTGTACAACCCGCCAAAGCAACCAACATCAAAGGTTTAGGCTGATAACCTTCGCCTGTTCCGCCAAATTTGGCTTCTGCTTCAATAGGAATGGGAACGTCTTTCCCGGCTGTATAGGCATCAAATTGCATGCCTCCTTTCCAAACTAATTTAGTTTTTGCCATGATTATATGTTTTATATTACGAATACAAATTTAAGTAATTAAACGCAAGTATACCAAATTAAAATAAACCCTCAGATGTTTGTGAACTTGGTTTATAACCCTTATCGGTGTGGATAGCCGCTTCTTTGGCGGCCTTTACGGCAAGCTGGTCACATTGTTCATTTTCAGGATGATTATTGTGTCCTTTTACCCAATGAATAGTATAATTGAGACCTTGTGTTACCCGGATAAACTCTTTCCATAAATCCGGATTTTTGGTTTTAGTAAACTTTTGACGCAACCATTTATTTAACCAAGCTTTATTAACCGCATCTGATACATATTTCGAATCGGTATATATTTCTACCGGCCAGTCCTTTTGTTTAATTTTTTTTAACGCGTCAATGACTGCCATAAGTTCCATACGGTTATTGGTTGTTTTCTTAAAACCCTTTGAAAAGGTTTTTTCCAACCTGCCATCAGAAGTTTTCATAACTATCCCATAACCACCGGGGCCGGGATTGCCCAATGACGATCCATCCGTGTAAATTAATATTTTAGGCATTGGTTTCATCAATAAGAACGTGGAAAATCGGCGGGAACAACAATAATAAAATCTGCTTTACCAATATGTTTAGGATTTAATTTTTTCAAATTCTTTTGCGTCTCCACATCTATCGTAATAATTTTAAGGTCCGGATTTTTTTGTTTAATATACCATACAATTCCTTGATGAAAATTTGAATGGTAACTTCCGTTATAATGAATAAAGTGTTTTCCTTTTTGATAATGTCGCAAAATGTTATAAGCCATTGTTGCATCTTTTAAAGCTTGCGCTTTAGGGAGATTTTCGCCACCGTGTCCCCCCATCATACTTAACATTTTCTGATATTGTGATAAATCACTTTTATATTTGATGGGCAAAGGGGCCATCCATTGTTTATCCGATTTTTTTAAGGTATCGACGGCTATGAATCCGCCATGATATACTTTGCTGGCATAGCGACGAGGCACATTTGTTGCAATAAAAGGCAAATGGTGTTTTTTTGCAAATTCAACTAATGGCTTATAATCGGTTTTGTAATTATTCCATAGTCTGGTTTGTTTTTTAAAAGTCTTATAGTCAATTTTGTCATTTAAATACTCATCTAAAGCAGTTTGGTTGTCTGCTTCAAGCATTTCTGCGCCCAATATTAAATCTTTTCCCGATTTTTGAAATAAGTCCTTAGTTAAACGTAATTCTAACCAATGTGCCACCGGATTATCATGCTCTTCACCAAAAAAAACCATATCTGCTTTAGCAGCTTTTTTTAATAGTTTTTTGTAGCTTGTCTTCCTACCGTTCGACTTAAAAATTTGAAAAGCTTTTGCCTGTTGTGTCCGGCCATTGAGGTGAATTAATAAAATAAAAATAAAAGTGATATGTTTCATTATGTAATAATTTTAATACTTTTTATGCTTAATTTTTGTCAGAATTAACTTTTAAAATCCCGGTGATATTACTTAATCTAACATTTTTAAAGTCTAAACTGGAATCGAAACCATAGCCTGTTATTTGTTCATCATTTTGCTTTAAAACCGTTTTGTCATCACCAAAAATATGACGATTAAAACCATCCCAAAACAAATGTCCGGTTTTTAAACTGCTTCCATCGGCACCTGTAATTTTTACATTGCTGATTAATTCAGCCATATCCGGATTTTTATAAATAATAGCTTTGTTGGCTGTGATTAAAGTTTTTTCATTGGTATCATGGTTTATGAGAACAATTTTAATGTGTTTGGGAAAATATTGAAAAGGAAAATCCTTTTGATTACTGTAATCTATCATTACCGGCGCGGTTAATACCAATGATTTATGTCCCAAAAGGGTATAAGTTAATTTAAAATTTGTGGTTTCGGATGCAGGAATATTTTCATTTTCTTGATAGAACCGATGAATTTCTTCTATTTTTTTAGAACAAGAAAAAAGCATTGCCAGGCTCAAAGCCAAGGCAATGCTTTTAAAATTTATGTGTCTTAAAAAGAACATTTTATTTTTTTGGTACAGTGACACTTCCACCAATCCAACATTTTAAAGTAATTTTTTTGCCACCCATATTTTTCATAAAAATATCCGTTTTACTTGGGGCTTTTGAACGGTATGCAGCGGCTACTTTTCGCGCAGATTTAGCAATTGAAGGATCCACTCTGGCTGCTTTGTCAGCCATACTGGCAGCCAACCAATAGGTTGCACGTTTACTAAACTCATCTTTTCCACAACTATTGGCACTGTGTGCATACAAGCGAGCAATTAATAAATAAGCTGACCCCATAGACGGTTTATTTTCTAAAGCCTTATAAGCATAAGTTCGTGCTTGTGATTTTTGACCTCTTTTTTCAGCCAAACGGGCTAATTTGTAATAAATTTTGGCTTTATCATAAGCATTATTGGATAAATTAATGGCTTTTTTATAGTAATTGACAGCTGTATTTATTTGCCCTTGTTTTTCATTCAAAATACCTAAATAGTAAGCAGAATTGTAAGAGGGTTCTATTTTGTCTAACTGTACAACCAATTTTTTGAAAATAGGATCGTTAGAACAATCCTTTTTACTTAGATTGTGCGCAGCCTTTCTTAACCATGCCGGATTATTCTTATTTAAATCAAAGGTTCTCTTGTATAAAGGCACTAAATGCTTACAATCTCCTAACTCTCCTAAGATGTTGTCCATATTTTTGGCTACAATATTATATACCGGCAAATTTCTTCGGATGGCTTTAAGCTTATGGGCTTCACGGCTCATCAACTCACCTGCATCTTCTTTCTTTTGAAGGTCTTCCATCATTTTGGTATATTTGTCGGTTGCCTTGTCAATAGACCCCATTAAATTGTCATAAAGATTAATCAAATCTTCAAAACTTATTTTTTTATTTTTATACATAGCCACTCCTGCATCAAAATAGCCATAAATAGCCTTCGGATTGGTAAATTTGGTTTTATCTAAATTATACCCCTTAGAAAAAATATTGTACAACTCTTCTTTGGTTCCGGTTTTGCTGTTCAGCATCATTAAACCTTTGTCATGATAAATTCGCGCCAAATTTTTCGAATTCGGAAAATTAGCAACCCATTGATCATACAATGACAAAATTTTGTTAGTATATGTTTTAACTTTTTCTTTGTCTCCTGCTTTTTTGGCTGCTTTCAATTTAACTTTAAAAATTTTAATTCCGTCAGCATAAACGGCTTCACTATGTTTAGGACAGTCTTGAATAAGTTTATTCCAATAAGTTAAAGCCTCATCATATTTGCGGCTGTTAAGATAGTCCCGTTCTAAACTTAAGTTGACATCACACTTATTAGCTTCTTGTGCATATGTTCCCCAAAAGCTGAATAAAATAATTCCTAATAATGTGTAAACACTTTTCATAATATCTATTATTTAATTAATTTTTCGTTTCATAAACCAGCGGTCATTTAAAGAAATACCAATATGTAAATTGATGTATTGTTCTTTGACCAAATGGGTAGTAACTTTACCACGTTGGCCAAGTTCTAAACCTAAATTAAGGTTAGAAATACCTCTGATAGCCGGCAAACCTAATCCAAAAGTTATGCCAAAGTCCGTTATATCTTCATTATAAATGTTTATTCCGGTATTTTTAAAATAAGCCCCGGCTCTATAAGTTATTCGTTTCCAATAGCTTCTAATAGAATTATATTCCGGAATATATAAACCACCCAACTTAAATCCGGTTCCTGTCTTGTATGACACATAAGCCGGATCGTAAAACGGATTTCTAAAATTTTTCAAATCTTTGTAAGTAAATTCTGTCCCTAAAAACCATTTATTTGTTTGGCCATAGCCGAAACCTATATCTATTTGCATTGGAAAGTTGATTTTTCCGGTTTCGTCGGCATTGGTAGTATATTCTACCGTTTCTTCGCCACCGGGCAAAGGCGTTATTACTCTTGTGCCACTTCTATATTGGGCTGACAAACGTGTTGCCAAGCGGTAATTGGCAAAAGCATTAACATAATATTTTTTAGCAAGTTTATATTTATAAAGTGCAGACAGTTTAAGCGTGCTACCGGTAAAGTCCAAGAAATCGTTCTCTTTTGTATAATTTAAAGTAGAATTGGGAATCCAATAATTTTCCCGGTTTAAATAACCGAAATAATATTGATATTCGGCACCCAATGAGATATGACCGGTTAATTTATAGGCAACAGCTAAAAATAAACGGGTATTTCCACCATCACCCTTATAGGATTCGGTTCCTAAATTCGTTTTTTTATAAACCATATAGCCACTTGAATTAACAGGAAATAACCCGAAACCAGCACCCATTTTTTTTCCAACAGGAAAAGCTAAAGAAAAATAAGAAACATTATGAGCCGAGAACCATTGCTGATTAGTTTTGTCAATTATTTTGATAAAGTTATTGGATAATCCGAGGTTCAAATTAACCAATTTCAACTCAGTTAAAGATGCCGGCATGTTTATATTATAATGTACTTGATCGACATATGTGCTGATGCCTCCCATAGAAACATTTTCGGCCGTTCCTTTAAAAGACACATCACCCAAACCAAAAAATGAATAAGGCGATGGGGAGCCATCTTGTGCTTGTAGGCTTACGACCGAAAATAATAAAACCGTCCAAAAAAGTAAGCGAGATATTTTCATAAACTATTTGTTCAAATTTAAAATATGATTCATTCCTTCTAACAAAAGAAATTTTGAGTTCACAAATATCTTATTTTTTATGTAGCTATCCAAAAGTTTCTCATCGCCGCCTGTTAAATAAACCGTTAAAGGCGTATATTTTAAGTTATATTTAACAATAAACCCTTCAATTTCATTTGCCAAACCGCGTATGACTCCACTTTGAATGGATGTTGTGGTGTCAGTGCCAATAAGTGGCACATGATTTTTAGGTATGGATAATAAAGGTAAATTGGCTGTATAATTATTCAAAGCTTTATAGCGTAATTGTAAGCCCGGCGAAATGGCTCCTCCCCTGTAAATATTGTCTTTATCAACAAAATCGTAAGTGACACAAGTGCCGGCATCAATAATTAATTGATGAGTATTTTGCTTATAGAGTAAAGCGCCGGCAACTAATCCTAAACGGTCTGCCCCAATAGTAGCGGGCGTTTTATAAGCAATTTTAAACGGCAGTTTAAGTTTGTAAGACAAATGAAAAAACCGGATGTTTTTTTTATTCAAATACTCATCTAATGGATTAACGGGTTCGCCAACACAAGAAATCAGAGCATAAGCGGGCTTTAAATCATGAATAATATGATCTAACTTGTCAAAAATACAAGAGCGCTCGACAGTTGTAAAATAGATAAGTTTATTTTTCTCATTAAAAACGGCCAATTTAATGCCTGTATTGCCTATATCAACGATTAAATTCATTTTTTATAAATCTTTAAGTATCTTGCATGCTTAAAATTTAACTTAAAAAAGCATGCAAATAAACGGATTTTCAAAGTTATCAAAAAAAGAGAAAATCAATTGGTTACTAAAAACATACTTTCAGCAACAACCCGAAGCAGAAAAAATATTAACTCAATATTGGCATAGTGATGAAGAATTGCAAAAACTGCATGATGGTTTTATCGAAAATACTTTAAGTAATTTTTACTTACCCTATGGTATTGCCCCCAATTTTAAAATCAACAATCGTCTTTATGCCATCCCTATGGTTATTGAAGAAAGTTCTGTTGTGGCGGCGGCGGCCAAAGCAGCTAAATTTTGGTTAGACAAAGGCGGTTTTACAACCGAAATTTTGGGCCTGACCAAAACAGGACACATCCATTTTTTGTACAATGGTCATACCCAAGAACTCATACAATTTTTTAGAGAAAACCGTTCCAAATTATTATCGGCCATAGCCCCTCTTGAAGAAAACATGAAAAAAAGAGGTGGTGGTGTAAAAGACATAGATTTAATAGATAAAACTGACCAAATAGAACATTATTATCAAATAGAATTTAAGTTTGAAACAGCCGATGCCATGGGAGCAAACTTTATCAATTCTGTATTGGAGGAAGCTGCCGAAAAATTAGAAAAATTAGCCCAATCGCAATTAACCGGCCAACTAACAATATTGATGAGTATTTTATCGAATTTCACGCCCGATTGCCGGGTAAAAGCCATGGTAAAATGTCCGGTTGAAGCTTTAGAAACGACCGCCATGACGGGAAAGCTATATGCCGAAAAATTTATCACCGCCATTAAAGTTGCCGAAAAAGAACCTTATAGAGCCGTTACCCATAACAAAGGTATCATGAACGGTGTTGATGCAGTAGTATTGGCAACAGGCAATGATTTTAGAGCTGTCGAAGCTAATGCCCATGCTTATGCCGCAATTTCGGGGCAATATACTTCACTTAGTCATGCAAAAATTGAGGACAATCATTTTTATTTTTGGTTAGAAATGCCTTTAGCTGTCGGAACTATTGGCGGTATCGCCGGATTGCATCCTTTGGTAAAATTTTCGCTTCAATTGTTGCAAAACCCATCGGCAAAAGAGTTAATGCAAATAATAGCCGCTGCCGGTTTGGCTCAAAATTTTGCAGCTGTAAATTCATTGATTACCGATGGTATTCAAAAAGGACATATGAAAATGCACTTGAATAATTTATTAAACTTTATCAAAGCAGATGAGAAAGAAAGACAAGTGGCTTATGCATATTTCCAAAATAATAAGGTAAGTTTTGCCGCCTTAAAAAAACTTTTAAATCGCTAATAAATATATTTTAATGAGGTACTTGCGCTGGTGCTACTAATTTTTCCAACACTTTAACAGGCGCGGTTTTTTTCTGTTTTTTTGAGGATGACACGAGTTTATTCAGGCTATCAGCATTTTTCTTCAATTCATTATAAATTTGTTCATAAATTTTGATTAAGTCTTTTGGATGTTCAGCATAATACGCTGTGTTTTGCTTTAATTGAAGGCTATCAACATGATATTTCTTATACACCTGATTTTGTAAATTAAATGAAATAGAATCCTTAAGACTTAAATCATCGTGGAGTAAATTTATTAAAATCAATTCTTTAAGAATATTTTTATAAGTTTTTGGTGCAATAGCAGGTTTAGGCTGTCGTTGACAAGCCATTAGCAAAAACAAACCGGCAATAAGCAGCACCTTGATTTTCATCATCTTATATTTTTTTAAAACGCATTTTTAAAACACCCCATATGGCTTCTGAAATAATTCCACCATTCATTTTTGATTTGCCTTTGACACGGTCGGTAAAAACAATCGGTACTTCTTTAAGCTGAAATCCCTTTTTCCAAGCTCTGTATTTCATTTCAATTTGAAAGGCATACCCCACAAAATCGATTTTATCAAAATCAAAAGCTTTTAGTACATCCCTTTTGTAGCCAACAAAACCGGCAGTCGTATCCTTTACCGGCAAGCCCGTTATTAAACGGACATAAAGAGAAGCAAAATAAGAAAGTAAAATTCGTTTCAAATCCCAATTAACGACATTTATTTTTCCTTTTAAATAACGTGAACCAATGGCCACATCAGCTTCATTTTTCCTCAAAACTTTCAATAAGTCAATTAGTTTTTGTGGTGGATGAGAAAAATCGGCATCCATTTCAAAAATATAATCATATGAACGGGCCAAAGCCCATCTAAATCCGGCTATATAGGCTTTGCCTAAACCCTCTTTGCCGGGACGGCTTAATAAATGTAATTTAGCAGGAAATTGTTTCTTTAATTTTTTTACCACCTCAGCAGTCCCATCCGGTGAGTTATCATCAACAATTAAAATATCAAATGGCTCGGCTAATTGCATAACATAGGGGACAATATCCGGTATATTTTCCTTTTCATTATAGGTTGGTATGATCACTAAATTTTTTGACATAAATTTATCATTTAATAAGCTTTGTCTTCGCCTCTTAATAAATTAAAAATAGTAAACAAAATTATTTTAATATCCAACCAAAAAGTCCAATTTTCGATATAAAAAAGATCATATTTAACCCGGTTAATAATATCTCTATCTGTTTTTACCTCTCCTCTGTATCCCTTTACTTGTGCCAATCCGGTAATGCCCGGTTTGACATAATGACGGCTCATAAATTTATCGACGCGTTTTAAAAAACGTTCATTCTCTTTAACCATATGAGGACGTGGCCCGACAACAGACATATCACCTTTAAAAACATTTAAAAATTGTGGCAATTCATCTAAACTGGTACGTCTTAAGAAATAGCCAAATTTGGTAACTCTTGGGTCATTTTTACTCACTTGCTTAAAATCTGCCAACTTATTCGGACGCATCGACCGGAATTTGTAACAATAAAAGGGTTGATAGTTAATGCCATTCCGAATTTGTTTAAATAAGATTGGCCCCTTAGATTCCAATTTAATAATCAATCCAAAAAGAGGAATTAACCACCACAAAATAGTGACAATGACCAAACCGGAAAAAATAATATCAAAAGCCCTTTTTATCAGTCGGTTAACCGGTTTGGTTAAAGGGGATTTATTCACTGACAAAACAGGAAAATAATCGAAATAATCGACTTTTAAATTTTTGCCCAAAATCTCTTTATTATCAGGAATAAATTTTACGGACATAAAATGATTATCGGCAAAAATAATAAGCTCTCTAATCTGCTCATCTGTACATTCTTTTAAGGAACAAAAAATAACATCAACAGGATTAGTTGACAAATACGTTTTCAGTTGTTCAAAATCGCCTTGTGCTTTTGGATCCTTACCAAAAAAATTATCGAACTTATAGCCAAAATCTTTTCGCTGCTCTAAAAGTTCTTTAAATTTTTTAGTTTCATCATTATAACCGACTATCAAATACGTCCGTACATTCCCCCCTTTGGAACGATAATATTTTAAAATAATGTAGATGGTAATTTTGATCAATAAAAGTAAAACATCAAATAAAAGTAAATTTTTAAGTAAAAGATGATCTGAATAGGAAAACTTTAAAAAGTGAAAAAACGTCACAATGGCCAAATTGAAAATGATGACCTGATTTAAGGTTTTACTAATTATTTCAGTTGGCTTCGTATGGCGGTAAACTTCATAAAATTTGGTAAAAAAGGAAATAACAAACCAAACAAATAAGAGAATAATCCATGAAAAAATAAAGTAGTTAGATAATTTAAAATTATACAAAAACCAAGCTATTAAAACTGTATCCAATAAATAAATAATTGGCAAAAGCAAAAAAGAAAACCGGTGTGATTGTTTGTAATGCATTATTTTTTTATAAAGTTATCAAAGTTTTTATAATTCGTTTGATATAATTCCTCTTGGGTTAAAGATTTAAAATAATCAAAAGTTTTTTTCATACCTGTTTGACGATCTACCTTGGGGGACCAATTTAAAATAGTTTTTGCTTTAGTGATATCCGGACAACGCTGTAAAGGGTCATTGACCGGTAAATCTTTAAATACTATTTTTGATTGACCATTGGTCAACTCAATAATTTCCTTAGCAAAATCCAAAATAGAAATCTCTTCAGGGTTACCAATGTTAACCGGTAAGTTATAATCGGAAAAAAGCAACTTGAAAATACCCTCAATTTGATCGTCAACATAACAAAAGGAACGGGTCTGACTACCATCACCAAAAACCGTTAAATCTTCCCCCCGCAAAATTTGCCCCATAAATGCCGGAATAACACGCCCGTCATTCAGGCGCATACGTGGCCCGTAGGTGTTAAAAATTCGCACAATACGGGTACTAATGCCATGAAAATTATGATAGGCCATAGTCATGGCTTCTTGAAAACGCTTGGCTTCGTCATATACGCCACGAGGCCCTATAGGATTAACATTGCCATAATATTCTTCGGTTTGCGGATGCACCAACGGATCGCCATATACTTCTGAAGTTGAAGCTATTAAAACACGGGCTTTTTTTGCCTTTGCCAAGCCTAAAACATTATGGACTCCCAAAGAACCTACTTTCAATGTTTGGATAGGAATACGCAGATAATCTATAGGACTTGCCGGCGAAGCAAAATGTAAAATATAATCTAACGGACCGTCGATATCGATAAAATTAGTGACATCATGTTCTATGAAACTAAAACCGGAATGCTGCTTTAAATGCTGAATGTTTTTGGGAGTTCCGGTTAAAAAATTATCCATACCGATCACCTCAAAACCTTCGTTTAAAAATTTATCACACAAATGTGACCCCAAAAAACCGGCTGCACCGGTTATTAAAACTCTTTCCATAATTTTCGCGGAATTTTTACCGGTTTTCGACCGATGGAGATATAATCAAACCCTAAATCTTGCATTCGTTCGGGCTTATATAGATTACGCCCATCAAAAATAACAGGTCTGTTCAAACGTTTTTTCATTTCTTCAAAATCCGGCGTTCTAAAAACATTCCATTCGGTACTGATTATTAAAGCATTAGCCTCATTTAAAGCCTCGTACAAACCGGTTGCATAATTCAAACGCTTCCCATATTTTTGACGGACATTGTCCATAGCTTCCGGGTCAAAAACGGTTAACTCAGCGCCTTCTTTCAACAGTTCGTCAATCATATACAAAGCCGGTGCTTCACGAATATCATCAGTCTCGGGTTTAAAAGAGAGTCCCCAAATAGCAATTTTTTTCCCTTTTAAATCACCCAAATAAGCTTTCATCTTTGGTATTAAAACGGTTTTTTGACGGTCATTAACTTCAATTACAGATTTGAGCAATTTGAATTCGTGTTGATATTCCAAGCCTGTTTTATACAAGGCTTTGACATCCTTGGGGAAACAAGAACCTCCATAGCCTATGCCGGGGAACAAAAAGCGTTTGCCAATGCGTGAGTCTGACCCCATACCTATACGAATTTTGTCTACATCGGCCCCAACTTTCTCGGCAAAATTGGCTATTTCATTCATAAAGGTTATTTTTAAAGCCAAAAATGAATTAGCTGCGTACTTGGTGATTTCTGCCGAGCGTGGATCCATCATAATAATAGGATTACCCGAACGGACAAAAGGCTCATACAATTCGGTCATTTTTTCTCCGGCACGTTTGCTTTCAGTACCAATAATAATGCGTTCAGGTTTCATAAAATCATCTACCGCAAAACCCTCTCTTAAAAATTCGGGATTGGATACCACATCAAAATCTTTACCAGTTCGTTCTTTTAGAATATTGGTAACTATTTCAGCCGTCCCTACCGGAACTGTACTTTTGTTTACAATAATCTTATATTCCGATTCGGGATTTTGTTCCATTATTTCTCCTATTCTGGCAGCCACATCTTTTACATAAGACAAGTCGGCAGAGCCATCTTCATCTTCGGGTGTTGGCAAAGCCAAAAAAATAATTTCACCAAAATTCACGCCTTCTTGCAAATCAGTGGAAAACTTTAAACGACCTGCCTTTATATTGCGTTTAAAAAGTGTCTCTAAGCCGGGCTCGTATATAGGAATTTGCCCAGCCTTCATCTTTTTAACTTTTTCTTCGTTAATATCAATGCAAGTTACTTCATTACCTGATTCGGCAAAACAAGTCCCCGACACCAAACCAACATAGCCGGTTCCTACCACGGTTATTTTCATACTAATTATTTAATAAATTCATTATTTCATCTAAACGAGGCGTCAAAATTACCTCAATCCGTCTGTTTTTGGCTCTGCCTTCCGGTGTGCTATTATCCGCAACCGGGACATATTTACTGCGACCTGCCGGAATTAAACGTTTGGGGTCTATATTTTTGTTATTCATCAATTGGCGAACCACCGATGTCGCCCGCTTCACAGACAAGTCCCAATTATCTTGAATGGCGCCTTTACCATGGTATGGCACGTTGTCGGTATGGCCTTCTATCATGATTTCCACATCCGGATTAATAGACAAAATATTGGAAATGGTTTTGATAGCATCGCGTCCGTTTTGTTTGACATGCCAACTACCCGAATCAAACAGCAGTTTGTTCTCCATAGAAATATAGATTTTGCCGTTTTTTTGGGTTACTTTCAGGCCTTGACCCTTAAATTTGTTTAAGGCTCTATTTAAAGATCCTTTCAAATTATTGAGCTTGGCATCCTTTTGAGCAATCAAGCTTTCAAGACTTTGGATTTTTTTTATTTGTTTATCCAAAGCAGCACGTTCTTTGGCCAATTCTTGCTGTTTTTTTTCTAATTCTTTTAACAATCGTTGACTTTTCTCAGCTTCATATGCCAATGTCTGACTACTACTTTTTGACAAAGCATCGTAGCTTGCTTGCAATTTTTTATAGGCATTGTCTTTAACGGTATATAGTTTGTCAAGTGTTTCGTATTTACTTTTCAAACTATTATAGCGTATCGTCAATCTATCCAAAGCGGATTGACATTTTAAGGATTTGTTTGCCAAAGTATCTAACTGATCTTTCAGTTCAACATTTTCACTGCGAAGTTTAATATACTTATCATCCAGTTCCTGATATTTTTTAGAACTCACACAAGATGACAATACAGATAAAACAACTAAACTTAAAACTATTTTTTTCATGGAATTTAATTTTCTTCTTTAAATATTATTTATCAATTAAAACGTTAAATCAACAAAATATTGTAAAGTTCAAAGATAAAACAAATTAAAGAAAAAAGTAAGCCTCTTAGACAGGAAAAACAGGAAAAACCGTCGCACATTTATGAACATCTATTTCTATAAAACGACAAGTGTAGGGAACTTTAAAATTTTGCTGAATAAATTGATAGCCAATATCTTCATCTTTATATAACATTAAAAGATAATTTAAGCTAGGTAAATCGGGAAATAAATAGAAGGCTTCATCTGTATCAAACAAGGTATTGGGATGCGAAACCGGAATCAAAACTTCATTTTGAAGCAAGCGCATTTTTTGACCGATATTATTTTCGGGGGTAATATAATTTTGAAAAGCTATAGTCTTATGGCGTCTTTCCAAAATCAAGTCTTCATTGAGGTAAAAATCAAAACCGAAAATCTTATTAAAATCAAAAACCAGTTTATACAACTTTTGGGTTGTTTGGATCCCAACCAATTCGACATTATGTGCCAACAAATGGCTATCAGGTTTTAAAATATACTTTTTAGGTTTGGTTTGTTTTCTTGGGGGCATTTTTTTCCGGTTGTATAATATAATAAGCTCTTCTGGCAGCTATTTCTTCTGCCTTTTTTTTACTGCTTGAACGGCCTTGGCTTATTTTTTTATTGTTTAAAACAAAGTTAACTTTAAAATAATTATTTTTTCCTTTCTGCGTGTCTTCAGTTGCTAAAAACTGAAAATCTTGATGATTTTTTTGCGCCCATTCTATCATATGACTTTTATAACTGCTGATTTTCTTTTCCAATTTTTCCAAGTCGATATGCGAATCAATCATACTGCTATAGATAAATTTTTTGACCCCTTCATAACCTTTGTCCAAAAAAATGGCCCCAACCAAGGCTTCATACAAATTGCCCGAAATATCATTGCCCATTTGTTTAGGGGTCAATTTAACATCGAGTAGTTTTATCAAGTTCAATGATTTTCCCAATTCATTGAGGTGTTTACGGTTGACTATTTTGGCACGCATAATAGTTAATTCCCCCTCAGAGGCATAAGGCAATTCTTTAAATAAAAAAGCCGATACAACCGCTTCTATGATAGCATCTCCCAAAAATTCTAAGCGTTCAAAATTAACTTTTTGCCCGTTTTTATCTTTTATATTTTTAGCCTTGTGTGTTAAGGCTTCTTTATAAAGCGACAAATTGTTAGGCTTAAAAGGCAAAATATCTTCTAATTTATTTGCCAAATCTTTGTAGTCAGATGATTTTCTAAACCGTAAGATTTTTGAAAGTAATTTCAAAATAAAAGTTTAAAAATTACCGAAAATAATCGAGGCATTATGACCGCCAAACCCAAAAGTGTTGCTAATAGCTGTATTTATTTCTCTTTCTTGTGCTTTATTAAAGGTTAAATTAAGCTTCGGATCGATGGCCGGATCATCGGTAAAATGATTAATCGTGGGGGGCACAATATTATTATTGATAGCCAAAATAGACGCAATGGCTTCTATGGCGCCGGCTGCGCCCAACAAATGGCCGGTCATAGATTTGGTGCTGCTGATGTTTAATTTGTAAGCATCCTCACCAAAAACTTCTTTTATGGCTTTGATTTCAGAGATATCTCCTAATGGTGTAGATGTACCATGAACATTAACGTAGTCAATGGCTTGGGGTTGCAGGTTGGCATCTTTTAAAGCATTTTTCATCACCAATGCAGCACCTTTCCCTTCCGGATGCGGTGCCGTCATATGATAAGCATCGGCAGACATACCGGCACCGAGAATTTCGGCATAAATTTTGGCACCACGCGCTTGGGCATGCTCCAGTGTTTCCAACACTAAAGCCCCTCCGCCTTCACCTATGACAAAACCATCGCGGTCTTTGTCAAAAGGCCGTGAAGCCGTTTTATAATCGTCATTGCGGGTTGATAACGCACGTAAAGCATTAAAGCCACCTACACCGGCATTGGTAATAGCTGCTTCGGCGCCACCGGTTACCATAACATCAGCCATACCCAAACGCAAAATGTTATAAGCATCAATGATCGCATTAGACGAAGTGGCACAAGCCGAAACAGTGGCATAATTTGGGCCGTAAAATTTATTTTCGATCGAAATAAGTCCGGCTGCCATATCCGAAATCATTTTCGGAATAAAAAAGGGGTTGAAACGGGGCGTACCGTTTCCTTGGACAAAGTTACGCACCTCGTCCTCATATGTTTGTAAACCACCAATACCCGAACCAAAAATAACGCCCACACGGTCACGGTTGAGTTTCTCATCGTCAAAATTGGCATCTGCAATCGCTTCTTTAGAAGCCACTAAAGCAAATTGGGCGTATAAGTCCATTTTACGCACTTCCTTTCGATCAAAATAGTCGGTAGGTTGGTAGTTTTTCACTTCACAAGCAAAACGAGTTTTGAATTTAGAAGCATTAATCCGGGTAATAGGTGCAGCACCACTGACACCGTTAATTAAACCTTGCCAATATTCTTGCACGTTATTACCTATTGGTGTTAATGCTCCTAAACCCGTTACAACAACTCGTTTTAATTCCATAATCTTAATTTAATGCTTCTTCAATGTATTTGATTGCTTGACCAACAGTTTGGATTTGTTCAGCTTGATCATCAGGGATTTGAATGTCAAATTCTTTTTCAAACTCCATAATTAATTCAACTGTGTCAAGTGAATCAGCCCCTAGGTCAGTTGTAAAGTTAGCTTCGGGGGTTACATCATTTTCGTCAACGCCTAATTTGTCAACGATAATTGCTTTTACTCTTGATGCAATGTCAGACATAATATTTATTTTTAATTGATTAATGTTCGGCAAAAATAAAAAACTTTGTAAATATACAAGTTTTTTTAATCATTTTTTTATTGATCTCTCTAAATATATCTTTTAAATTATTGTTAATTCTTGACTTTTGAATTGTTTTTCCATGTGAAAGTTTCTAAAAGATGATTAATATCTTTTTCGAGATACTTAACTGCCGGCATAATTGAATCATAATTTGGAAGAGCATAAAAATACAAAGAGCCATCGACAAAATGATGCAGACTATCGGTAATGTGAAATTGCACTTGTGAGGCTGCATTGCCGGTTACATAGTTAAGCGTGGCATAAACCCGTTTTTTTGGGTTGACAAAATCGCGCGTAATAATTTCATCTGCCTTAACTGTGTGTTCATACGTAAACTTTTCGGCATCACGCAACAATGCGATCAAGTTATGCTTTACCGGCTTGTAAGTCAGATATACTTTGGCTTTCATCTGCGGGTAATTTAAATTGATCTTCTGGTCAGAGATTCGTTCTGTTTGGGCCCAAACAGATTTTTCGAAAATAAAATGAGGAAATGTATCGAGTTGATATGTATGCGTTGGGTATTCCAAAGACAACAAAGCCTTTGGCTTGGGAATGACATTGTTTTGATGACAGGCAAAAAATACAGGAAGTATAAACAGGTATAAAATCTTTTTCATAAAATAAATTTGCTCAACAAAATTACAAAATTATCTGGTGTAAATACCTTAAATTATAGGCAGGTTTAAAACCCGGAATGTGGATTTTTATGTATTTTTACACAAATTTCTATAATGCACCTACAACAAAACGATTTAGTAGCTTTGGTTAGTCCGGCCGGACAATTGTCTGATCCGCAAATAATTGTATCGGCGCAAAAATTGCTTAAAAAATGGGGGTTGCGGTCTTATGTAGGCCGGTATGCTTTAAACAGAAACGGGCATTTTGCCGGCAATGATCAACAAAGGCTTGAGGATTTTCAAGCCGCTTTAGACCATCCCGAAGTTAAACTTATTTGGGCTTTGCGTGGTGGCTACGGGAGTATCCGCATTGTGGATGAACTCGATTTTACAAAATTTAAAAAACAGCCCAAATTAGTTGCCGGCTTTTCTGACATTACGATTATACATCAAAAAATACAAAAATTAGGTTTTGAAAGTTTGCATGCTTTTATGCCGGTCCAACTAAAAAATAAAATTCCGCAAATGGTGGTCAAACAAACCAAAAATGCTTTGTTTGGACGCCCTGTAAGCTATTCCTTTAACAAACATCCTCAAAATACTTCATTTAATGTGGTTAAAGGAACTGTAACGGGGGGAAATTTAGCTACTTTATATAGTTTACTGGGAACCGGTTTAGCCCCTGACACCCACCATAAAATCTTGTTTATTGAAGATGTCAGTGAGCCATTGTATGCCATTGACCGGATGATGATTGCCTTAAAAAAAGCGGGCAAACTTCAAGATTTAAAGGCTTTGTTAGTCGGTCAGTTTACACAAATCCCTCCTAACACGCCCGGCTTTGGGCAGTCGCTTTATGAAATAATATTGACGCATACCCAAGGAAAGTATCCCATTATCTTCGATGCACCTATTGGACATGTCACCCAAAATTATCCTTTGATCTTTGGAAGAGAATTGATTTTGACACAAGATAATTCTAATGTTTATTTACACCAACCAGCTTCAAATCATCATGAAAAATAAAGAATTGTTAGTACAAGATATTGGTTTAAAGCCTTACAAAGAAGCCTTTGTTACACAAACCGGCTTATTTGATCAACTAAAACAAATAAAAATTAATAACAAACACCGTGATAAGCCCAAACCGACTGCTAATTATTTGTTATTTACTGAACATCCGCATGTTTATACCTTGGGTAAGAGCGGGAAGGAAAATCATTTACTCATAGGACCTGATGAACGAAAAAAATACCAAGTAGATTTCATCAAAACCAACCGGGGTGGAGATATTACCTATCACGGGCCCGGACAAATTGTCGGTTATCCTATCATAGATTTAGATAACTTTGACTTGGATATATTGGCTTATATGCGTTTATTGGAAACTGTCATCATCGATGTTTTGTCAGAATATGGCATTAAAGGTGAACGCAGTGAAGGAGAAACCGGCGTATGGTTAGATGCAGGTCAAGCCACTGCCCGCAAAATATGTGCTATGGGCGTCAAAACCAGCCGGTGGGTTACGATGCATGGTTTTGCTTTAAATGTCGATGTCGATTTGTCTTATTTTAAGCATATTATACCTTGTGGCATCAGGCAAAAAGGTGTTACTTCCATGCAAAAAGAATTGGGCTACATACCAGACAAAAACCGGTTAAAACAAACAATTCTTGATAAATTTTCTGAACATTTTAGAGCTAAAATTAAAAAAGTGGATGCCCTAAAGTAAGCGCTTTATTGTAGATGTTTTATAAAGTCTACCAAAGCTGGCATTAATTGCGGATGTAAAGCCCTATGGGGTTGATGATAAGTTTTTAAATTTTCCTGCCTGTCAGCGCCGGCTTTTTTCAATACATGATTCATGTCTTTTATGATCACTAATTTGGCTTTTGGGTTCATTTTTTTTAAGCGTTTCGCATCTTTGACAGGTATTTGCAAATCCGTTGTACCATGAACAATAAGTATGGGGATAGACAATTTTGAAAGTTCTATGGCCGGATCATATTTCATCCAGGTTGATAAAAATTTTTGAACAGAAGGCCTGAATAACATGAATAAGGGGCCAGAGATATGTGGAATGCTATACCCCCGAGACAGACTGTCAATAATATGATAAGCCTTTTGTTTTACCTGCGGCACAAGTCCTTGTAGTTGTTGTTTCAAAACCTCATTGATGGGGCGGCCGGCACCCGAAATAGAAATATAAGCTGCGACAGGTATTTTTTGCGCTGCTAATAAGCCGGTTAAAGCACCTTGGCTATGTCCGGCAACAATTATTTTGGAAAAACGTTTGTCATTTTTTAATTTTTGAAGCCATAAAATAACATCTTGCACAAAACGATCAAAAGTTAAATCCTTTTCGGTTAAATCTTTAAACCGACTCTGCCCTACCATACGTTTATCAATACGCAAACTACTGATATGATGTTGTGCCAAACTATCGGCTAATAACTTTAGCGCATTATTTTTAAGAGAGATGCTATTCCCGTTTCGATCTGTTGGTCCCGAACCGGGAATAAGCAAAACAACAGGCGTTTGTTGGGTCGAATCGGCAAGAAGTAAAGTGCCTGCTAAACGACCTTTAGACAGTTTAATTTGCCAAGGCTCAGTTTGTTGCCCATGCAAGATCTGCATCAATAGAATAAGCGATATTTTCAAAAAAAGTCTAAACAGGTTCATAAAATTAATGGTCGTTAAATTGCTTTTGATAAAGTCTGTATGAATAATAAACTGAACCGACGCTGATTATTGAAACAATAGCTAAAAAAATAATGAAATTTATAGACGACGGACATAAAAAACTACTCAAAACAATGAATATACCACCGGCAAGCCATAGTTTGCTGGCAAATCGATGCGTTGCCTGCCAGATTGCCGGATATTCCAAAGTCCATGGTGTCCGAATACCGATAAAATAATTGGGAGGCAAGTTAGGAAACAAACGACTTAAAGCAATAAACAATAAGCCTAATAGCAAGGTCAAAAAGTTAGGGTATGTCATATGACCGGCTTTAATACTATATAAAATGTAAATGGTCAACATAGACATAAAGCCTATTAAAATAAATGACTAGTCCTAAATAACCGTTACAGGTTTTTAGCAAAATTAATTAAATTATTAACTAAAACCACAGAAAGAAATTTCTTTCTGTGGTTTTTTTGATTTATATGTTCTTATTTTAATATCACTTTGTTTATGCATATCATTAGG